>WBZL01000150.1_pt1 | contig 74020 bp, 70 predicted proteins | sample 5204291 | NCBI WGS metagenome assembly WBZL01 (sample SAMN12344345, study PRJNA552823) | activated sludge metagenome | biome: Activated sludge suspended growth; feature: Nitrification reactor; material: Wastewater; isolation source: activated sludge from nitrification reactor of wastewater...
ACCGCCGTCTTCCTCACGCCCCACCCGGACCAGGTTCCCCACGCCCTGCTGCACAGCCTCAAGCACTTCAAGAGCCTGCACGAGCGGGTGGTGATCCTGAACGTGGCTTTCGCCGACCTGCCCTTCGTGCCCACCCACAAGCGGGTCCAGGTGGAACACCTGAGTGGGCGCTTCCACCGGGTCCGTGTCCTTTTCGGCTTCATGGACAAGCCGGACCTGAGCAAGACCCTGCGCACCTGCGCCGGCAAGGGCATGCCCTGCGACCCGGAAGACACCACCTTCATCCTGGGCCGGGAAACCCTGATTCCGAGGAAAAAATCGGACATGAGCTGGTGGCGGGAGCATCTGTTCATCGCCCTGGCCCGCAACGCCGGCGGCCCGGCCCGCTACTTCGGCCTGCCGCCCAACCGGGTGGTGGAACTGGGGGCCCAGGTGGTGTTGTAGTCGACGACTCGGGCAGGCATGCCGACCCCGGTGCCCGGACATCCATCCGCGAGGAAATCAACCCACTAGCGCCACCGCCTTGATCTGGGCATGGACCCTTTTGCCCGGGGCCAGGGCGAGGGCATGGATGGAGCGCCGCGTGAGGCGGGCCATCAGGGGCGAGCCGCCGACGTCCAGACTGACCAGGGCCTGGCCCGGATGCTCGTCGTCGGCGATTTCCCGGACCTCGGCGGGCAGGATGTTCAGGATGCTGGTGCCGCTCGCATGTTCCAGGGCGAGACTGACATCCCGGGCCAGGATGCGCACCCGCACGCGATGGCCGGGTGGGTGGCCGGCGTCCCTGGCCCAGACGGCGCCGCCGGCGAACGCCACGCGGGCCAGGTGCCAGTCCGCATCCCGCTGCTCCACCACCGCGTCCAGCACCACGCCCGCGTCCTCCCCCAGGCGGATGGGCAGGTCCACCCGCGCCAGGGTGTCGATGAGGGGACCGTCCGCCAGGATCCGCCCGCCGTCCATGACCACGAGGTGATCCGCCAGCCGCGCCACCTCGTCGGGCGCGTGGCTGACATAGAGCAGCGGGATTTCCAGTTCGTCGTGGAGCTTTTCCAGGTAGGGCAGGATTTCCTGCTTGCGCGCCAGGTCCAGGGCCGCCAGGGGCTCGTCCATGAGCAGGATGCGCGGGCTCACCGCCAGGGCCCGGGCGATGGCCACCCGCTGCCGCTCGCCGCCGGACAGGCTGTCCGGCTTGCGATCCAGCAGATGGCCGATGCCCAGCAACTCGATGGCCTGGTCCAGGCTCACTCTGCGGTCCGACGCGCCCACCCGCTTCATGCCGAATTCCAGGTTGCGGCGGATGCTGAGGTGGGGAAACAGGCTGGCTTCCTGGAACACATAGCCCAAGGGGCGCCGGTGGATAGGCAGGAAGCTGCCCGCGTCCTGCCAGACCTGGCCGTTGACGCTCAGCTCGCCGTCCTGCGCCCGGTCCAGGCCGGCGATGAGGCGCAACAGGCTGGTCTTGCCCGAGCCGGAAGGGCCGAACAGGGCGGTGACGCCCCGGCCGGGCAGATTCAGGTCCACGTCCAGGCGGAAGTCGGAACGATCGAGGCGGAAGCGGGCGCGGATGGCATTCACGCCCGGACTCCCCGCTGAAGCAACTCCCCCCTTTGCAAAAGGGGGGCGGGGGGGGATTTATCTGTGCCGCCTTTCCCTCCGACGACGAATCCCCCCTGTCCCCCTTTATCCTCGCAAGGGGGCTTTTGCAAAGGGGGGAACGGCAGGCAAAGGGCGCGCCTCACTTCCGCCTCCCGGTCGGATTCAGGGTGTACAGCGCCAGCAGCACCAGGAAGGAGAACACCACCATGCCCGCCGCCAGACCGTGGGCCTGGGCGTACTCCATGGCTTCCACGTGGTCGTAGATCTGCACCGACACCACCCGGGTCTGGTCGGGGATGTTGCCGCCGATCATCAGCACCACGCCGAACTCCCCCACGGTGTGAGCAAAACCCAGCACGCTGGCGGTCAGATAGCCCGGCCGGGCCAGGGGCACGACGACGCTGAAGAAGGCGTCCAGGGGCGAGGCGCGCAGGGTGGCGGCCGCTTCCAGGGGCCGCTCGCCGATGGCCTCGAAGGCGTTCTGCAGGGGCTGCACCACGAAGGGCAGGGAGTAGAACACCGACGCCACCACCAGGCCGGCGAAGGTGAAAGGCAGCAAGCCCAGGCCCAGGGCCTGGGTGAACTGGCCCACCGGCCCGTTGGGCCCCATCGCCACCAGCAGGTAGAAGCCGATGACCGTGGGCGGCAGCACGATGGGCAGGGCCACCACCGCCCCCGCCGGCCCCTTCCACCACGAGCGGGTACGCGCCAGCCACCAGGCCAGGGGCGTGCCGATCACCAGCAGCAGCGTGGTGGTGACGGCGGCAAGCTTGAGGGTAAGCCAGACGGCGGCGAGGTCGGTGCTTTCAAACATGGATGGCAAGTTTACAGGTCGTATCCGTAGCCCTTGATGATCGCCCTGGCCTTGTCGCCCTTCAGGTACTTCATAAGTGCCCCCGCGGCGGCATTGCCCTTGCCGTTGGCGAGAACGACCGCGTCCTGGCGAATAGGCGTATGCAGGCTGGCCGGCACGATCCAGGCGGAACCGGAGGCGATCCTGCCATCCTTCATCACCTGGGACAGTGCGACGAAGCCCAGTTCCGCGTTGCCAGTACTTACGAATTGATAGGTCTGGGCGATGTTCTCGCCCTGCACGAACTTGCTCTCGACGGCACTCAGCACGCCCAGCCTTGTTATGGATTCCATGGCCGCGAGGCCGTAGGGCGCGAGCTTGGGATTGGCCAGGGCCAGCTTGTTGAAATCGCCTTTGCGCAGAACCTCGCCCTGGTCGTCCACGTAGCCGGGCTTGGTGGACCACAGCACCAGCTTGCCGATGGCGTAGGTGAAGCGGCTGCCGGGCTGGGTCATGGCCTCCTTTTCCAGCTTCGCCGGGGTTTCGTCGTCGGCGGCGAGCAGGACCTGGAACGGCGCGCCGTTCCTGATCTGGGCGTAGAACTTGCCGGTGCCGCCGAAGGAAAGCTGGGCCTTGTGGCCGGTGTCTTTCTCGAACTCGGCGGCGATCTTCTGCATGGGCGCGGTGAAGTTGGCGGCGACGGCGACCTGGACTTCATCGGCCCAGGTCGCGTGGCCGGCGAACAACAAAGCCAGGGGCAAGAGCTTCTTGGCGAGGGGATGCATGGCGATATTCCTTTCTGATTGAAAACCGGTTCAGGCGTTGACCGCCAGGATGATGTGGGAGGCCTTGATCAGGGCGCAGGCGCGCACGCCGACCTTCAGGCCGAGGGACTGGATGCTGTCGTTGGTGACGATGGCGGCGACGGTCTTGCCGCCGGGCAGTTCGACGATGACCTCGCCGTTGACCGCGCCCTCCTGGCAGCGCACCACGGTGCCGCACAGACGGTTGCGGGCGCTGGTCTTCAGGCTGTCGTCGGTGGTGAGGATGACCCAGGGCGCCTTGACCAGGGCGTAGGCTTCCATGCCCGGCTTGAGGCCCAGGTGCTCGACGCTGTCCATGGTGATGATGGCGGCGAGTTGGTCGCCGCCGCCAATGTCGAGGATCACCTCGGCGTTTACGGCGCCGGGTTTCACGGTCTTGACCTTGCCGAGGAATTGGTTGCGGGCGCTGGTTTGCATATCGAATCTCCTGATCACGCGGTAGTACTCGTCGAAGTCGTCCATGATCCGGTTCAGGTGGGCCAGAACCCGTTCCTGTTCCTTCTCCAGACGACGGTAGGCGGCCACCACGCGGCGGCCGTATTCGGTCAACGTCGTGCCGCCGCCGTGCCTGCCGCCGGTCTGGCGCGCGACCACGGGCTGCTCGGAGACGTTGTTCATGGCTTCCACCGCCTGCCAGGCGGCCTTGTAGCTCATGCCCATGGCATTTGCAGCGGCCGAGATGGAACCGGAGGCGTCGATGCGCTCCAACAGTTCCAGATGATCCCAGCGCCGGCCCCTGGCCAGCATGGCCTTGGGAAAGGCGGTGGATTCCGTTGCGGTGTTCATGTCCCATTCTCCTGCTCCGATCTCGTTATGTATTTTAACTACATATCGATAATGCAAGAAGGGCATGGCTCTGCCTCGGGCATGGACGACGCCCCGAAAGCCCGCCTTGTAGCTCCAGCAGGAGAAAAAATTCCGCGCGCCGCTCGACCAACACCGCATCCGCGCGGGATCATGGCGATATCGACATTCCCGCCGCCCCCCCGCCATGAACCCGACCCTGCAACAAGCCATCCAGCGCCAGCGTCGCATCCTCGAAGGCTGGCTCGCCTCCTCCCTCGCCATCCTGGCGGAAGGCTGCCGCGATATCTGGCCGGACCGGCAAAAACTGGAAGCGCGCCTGCTCCAGGGCATGGAGGAACTGCCCTACTGCAAGTACCTCTACGCGCTGGACGCCAACGCCCGACAGATCACCGCCAACGTGGCCCGCTCCGGGCTCATGCCGGACCAGTTCGGACGCGACCGGCGCGACCGCCCCTATCTGGCCGAGGCCCTGGCCGGCGCCGTCTTTTCCCTGTCCGAGGCCTACATCAGCCGCAACGCGCGCCGCCCCTCCCTCACCGCCGTGGCCCGCATCCAGGGAAACGCCGGCGAGTTGCTGGGCTACCTGGGCGCCGACTTCGACCTGCGCGAGCTGCCCGCCACCCAGGCCCTGTACCAGCAACCGGAACAATGGATGCAGATGAAGGGCGACCCGGCCATCCGCGCCGGCCTGTTCCACCAGGAGCGGGTGAACAGCCCCCTGGACGAGCACATCGACGAGGTTCTGGCCCTGATCGACGAACTGATCACCGTGCACGGCGTGTTCCACGCCAAGCTGCATTTCTCCAGTTCCCGCGCCACCCTGTGGGTGGTGGACGATCCGTTCCGCTACCGCCTGCATGGCTTCGCCGACCTGTCCGACCCGAACCTGTGCCTGGCCTACCCGCGCCTGCCCTACCCGGCGGACGCCAGCATCCCGGCGGAGAAGGTCCGGGACGTGCTGAACTGCTTCAAGGAACTGCGTTTCATGGACGAAACCCTCTACCTGCGCTCGGGCACCATCAACATCTTCAACGGCATGGTGGGCCTCACCTTCTCCTGCGACGGCTCCCACTACATGCCCTGGGACGAGTTCCTGGACAAGAACGTGGGGTTCTGGGTGGGCGCGTCGGGCCACTGAGCGGCCCGCCCGCCCCGCCGCTCACGCTTCCGGCGGCGACGCCTGGACGGCATGCCGCAATCGCGCACTTTCCCCGGCGGACAGGCCCGGCAGCGCGGCCACCAGCACATCCGGGCCGGCGCCGGTCAGCTTGCCCGCCTCCCGGATATCGTCGGGCAGGGCGGCATCCTCGACGCCGTTGCTCAAGTGCCGGGCGGTATTCACCGCCAGCCGGGCCATGCGCGCGCGCATGCCGTCGTCACCCCGGATCAGTTGCTTGATGAGCTGGGGCAAGCTCCAGTTCTCGATCAGCAGCAGGGTGATGTCCATGAAGGCGAAGCCGCAGGCCTGGCGCTGGGCCTGTTCGCTGCGGCCGGCGCGGCCGTCACGCAGTTCGTCCAGGGCCTTTTGCGGCAGTTCCGGCACGAAGGCCCACAGCTCGATCTCGCCGGCGTTGGCCAGCAGGGCGGCCATGGCCAGCTCGCCGGGGTCCAGGTCGTGGCGCAAGGCGCCCCAGGCCAGGGATATTCGGGCAGCCAGCGTGGCGCGGGCCTCGCAGGCCAGGAAGCCGGCGTTTTCCTCCCCCACCTCCGGCGCCGACCGGATCTGCTCCTTGAACTGCTGGGTGCCCAGGGCCAGCACCACCCCCAGGGGCGTGGTGATGTCCCGCGCCATGCGCCGGGGCAGGCGGCGGTTGGCTTCCTTGAGCAGGCGCAGGGCCAGCAGGGGATCCTCCAGCAGCAGGGCGGCGTAGGCATGGGCGGAAAGGGTGTCCTCCGCGCCCGCCTCCAGGGCGTCCAGGGCCGCCTTGCTGGCCGCCCTGATGGGTTGCTCCTTGTATTCCAGGAAGGCCGCCCATTGCCCCGCCCCCCACCAGGACTGTCCCGGCATCGCACCCTCCTCCGTGGAAACAGACACTTGCGTCGTTCCCTTTGACGGCAATCCGGACACCAAGCTTGAGCCGGAAGGCGCCGCCCGGCGTCAGTCCCGGTCTCTAATGTTTACTTGCAGAAATCTCGCTACATTCGATCCGCTTGGCATCCCTGCTCGCCGCGTTGCGAATCCTTGCCATAGCTGTGCTATGGCTACGGTTCGCGCCTTGCGATCGGGGCGCCAAGCGGCCCTCGGTGCTAACGCAGACTTCTGCAAGTAAGCACTAGGGCGCCTCCCCCATCACGTTGGTCCACAAGGCCTTCACCGCCTGGATTTCCTGGGCCAGGCCGCCATGCTCGGCGCGGGCGTGCTCCAGACCCTGCAACTTGAGGGCGTGCTGCCTGCGGCGCAGTTCCCGATAGGCGTCGCCGGCGGCCAGGCCGATCTCCAGGGGAATCAGGCCCAGCTCCCCCGCCCGCCTGAGCAGGGCGATATTGCCGATGTTGGCGGTCATTTCCGGGTGGTCGGCGGCCTGGGACAACACCAGATACTGCACGGCGAATTCCACGTCCACCAGGCCGCCCCGGTCGTGCTTGAGGTCGAACAGGCCGCTGGTGTTGGGGTGGCCGTCCAGCATCTTGCGGCGCATGTCGAGGACCTCGCCGCGCAACTTCCCGGCATCGCGCCCCTGGGTCAGGACCGCCTCGCGGATGGCGGCGAAGCGATCGCCCACCCCCTTGTCTCCACAGCAGAAACGGGCCCGCGTCAGGGCCTGGTGCTCCCAGGTCCAGGCATGGTGGAGCTGGTAGTCCTCGAAGGCCTCGAGACTACTGACCAGGAGTCCGGACGCGCCATCGGGGCGCAGGCGCAGATCGGTCTCGTAGAGGATGCCGGCCGAGGTCAGCGTGCCCATCCAGGTATTGAGGCGCTTGCCCAGCCTGGCGTAGATCTCCTGGGCATCCGCATGGGGGTCGTCGTAGAGGAAGACGATATCCAGGTCCGAGGCATAGCCCAGCTCCTTGCCGCCCAGCTTGCCGTAGGCGACCACCGCGAAGGCGGGGGTTTCCCGATGCCGGCCGGGCAGGTTGTCCCAGACCAGGTCCAGGGTGGCCCACACCAGCAGGTCGGCCAGGTCGGACAGGTGGTCGGACAGCTTCTCCACGGTCCACAGGCCGGCCAGGTCCTGGGCCAGGAGGCGGAAGGTCTCGGACTGCTTGAAGTGACGCAGTTCGTCCATCTGGCGCTCCACGTCGCCGGCGAGGGCGCCCAGGCGCTGGCGCAGTTCCTGGGCGGCCTGGGGCCAGTCGGGGGGCGCCATGAGCTGGCGGGCGTCGAGCAACTCGTCGAGCAGGTGGGGCTGGCGGGTCAGGTATTGGGCCGCCCAGGCGCTGCTGCTGGCGATGCGCACCACCTGGCGCAGGGTCTGGGGGTATTCCTTGAGCAGGGCCAGATAAGGCCCGCGGCGGGCGATGGCATCCAGCAGGTCGAGGATGCGGCCCAGGGTTTCCCGGCTGTTGGCAAAGCCCGCCGCCACCTCCACCAGGGGCGGCAGCAAGCCGTCGATCATGGCCTTGTTGCTGGCCGGCAGGCCGGCATAGCGGCTGCCCCGCTTGAGGGCCAGCAACTGGTTCAGGACGGCGGCGGGATCGTCGTACCCCGCCCCGGCCAGAAGCGCGCCGGCCTCCGCCTCCGGCAATTCCCACAACCCGGCCAGGGGATGGCCGGACTGGTCTTCCTGGGGAGCGCCGAACACCTGCTCGAAATGGCCCGCCACTCTTTTGCGCAGGCTGTTGAGATGGGCCTCGAAACCCTCCCAGTCGGCGTAGCCCATGGCCTCGGCCAGCCGCCGGCGATCCTCCACGGCATGGGGCAGGGTCTGGGTCTGGGCATCGTCGAGGTATTGCAGGCGGTGCTCCACGTTGCGCAGGAACACGTAGGTGGATTCCATCTCCACCGCCTGGCCCTCGGGGATCAGCCCGTAGGCGGCGAGCTGGTGAAGCAGGGTGCGGGTGGGGCGCATCTGCAGGGAGGCCATGCGTCCGCCGCGGATCAACTGGAAAACCTGGGCGACGAACTCGATCTCGCGGATGCCGCCGGGCCCCAGCTTGATGTTGTCGGCCATGTCCTTGCGCGCCACCTCGCGCCGGATCTGGGCGTGCAGGTCGCGCATGGAACCGAAGGCGCCGAAATCCAGGTATTTGCGGAACACGAAGGGCCGCCGCAGGCTTTCCAGTTCCTCCACCCGTCCCGCCCCGGTCAGGGCGCGGCCCTTGATCCAGGCGTAGCGCTCCCATTCCCGGGCCTGGGTGTAGAAATACTCTTCCAGCATTGCGAAGCTGGACACCAGGGGGCCGGAGTCCCCGTAGGGGCGCAGGCGCATGTCCACGCGGAACACGTAGCCGTCGCCGGTCTTGTCGTCCAGGGCGTTGATCAAACGCTTGCCCAGGCGGGTGAAGAACTCGAAGTTCTCCAGCTTGCGCGGGCCGGCGGTCTCGCCGTCTTCCGGGAAAACGAAGATCAGGTCGATGTCGGACGAGGCGTTCAATTCGCCGCCCCCCAGCTTGCCCATGCCCACCACGATCAGCCGCTGGGGCAGGCCCTCGTCGTCCAGGGGCTCGCCGTGGATCGCCGCCAGTTCCCGGTGGTGGAACTCCAGGGCGGTGGCCACCGCCACCTCGGCCAGGTCCGTCAGGGTGCGGGTGACCTCGGCCAGGTCCGCCAGGCCGTTCAGGTCCCGCGTCATGACGCGGGCGAACACCCGCTCCCGCAGCTGGCGCAGGCGCCGTTTCAGCGCTTCCTCGCCGTCAATGCCGTCGGCGAGGAAATCGGCCATTTCCGCGCGGGACACCGGTTGCGGCAGTGTTTCCGCCAGCCACTCGGCCAACCCGGCCCGCGCGTCGAGGCGCCCCGCGAGCCAGCGGCTGTAGGCAGCGGCGCGGGACAGGTATTGGGAGGCTGGCAGAAGGGACATGTTGCGGTGCAAAATGCGAAAAATTGGGAAGTAGCCTAATTTTGCCGCTTCCTTGGGGGAGGAAGCGACCTGTCTTTAATTTGCCGTCGAGGAGACGCACGTCATGAGCACCACCATCGAATCCGTCCTGCACGAAAACCGAGTCTTCGATCCTTCCCCGGAATTCGTGGCCCAGGCCAACGTTTCCGGCATGGACGCCTACAAGGCCCTGTGCGCCCAGGCCGAAGCCGACTATGAAGGCTACTGGGGCAAGCTGGCCAGGGAAAACGTGGTCTGGAAGCAGCCCTTCACCACCGTTCTCGACGAATCCAATGCCCCGTTCTACAAGTGGTTCCCGGACGGCAAGCTGAACGTTTCCTACAACTGCCTGGACAAGAACGTCGAGGCCGGGCTGGGCGACAAGACCGCCATCATCTTCGAGGCCGACAAGGGCGAAGTCACCCGCGTCACCTACAAGGAACTGCTGACCCGCGTCTGCAAGTTCGCCAACGCCCTGAAGAGCCTGGGCGTGAAGAAGGGCGACCGGGTCATCATCTACCTGCCCATGTCCATCGAGGGCGTGGTGGCCATGCAGGCCTGCGCCCGCATCGGTGCCACCCACTCCGTGGTATTCGGCGGCTTCTCCGCCCAGTCCCTGCGCGACCGCATCGAGGACGCCGGCGCGGTGCTGATCATCACCGCCGACGAGCAGTGCCGGGGTGGCAAAAACATCCCCCTGAAACCCGCCGTGGACGAGGCCCTGACCCTGGGCGGCTGCGATTCCATCAAGAACGTGGTGGTCTACCAGCGCACCGGCGGCCCCGCCGTCATGGCCCCCGGACGCGACCTCTGGTGGCACGACGTGGTGGCCAGCCAGGCCGAAACCTGCGAACCGGAATGGGTGGACGCCGAGCACCCCCTGTTCCTGCTCTACACCTCCGGCTCCACCGGCAAGCCCAAGGGCGTGCAGCACTCCACCGGCGGCTACCTGCTGGTGGCCATCATGACCATGAAGTGGACCTTCGACCTGAAGCCCACCGACGTGTTCTGGTGCACCGCCGACATCGGCTGGGTCACCGGCCACACCTACATCACCTACGGCCCCCTGGCCTGCGGCGGCACCGAGATCGTGTTCGAGGGCGTGCCCACCTACCCGGACGCCGGTCGCTTCTGGAAGATGATCCAGGACCACAAGGTCAACATCTTCTACACCGCCCCCACCGCCATCCGTTCCCTGATCAAGGCCGCCGACACCAATCCGGCCGCGCATCCGAGGAACTACGACCTGTCCAGCCTGCGCGTGCTGGGCTCCGTGGGCGAGCCCATCAACCCGGAAGCCTGGATGTGGTACCACGAGAACATCGGCGGCGGTAAATGCCCGGTGATGGACACCTTCTGGCAAACCGAGACCGGCGGCCACGTCATCACCCCCCTGCCCGGCGTCACCCCCCTGGTGCCCGGCTCCTGCACCCTGCCCTTCCCCGGCATCATGGTCACCGTGGTGGACGAGGGCGGCCACGAGGTGGAATGGGGCAAGGGCGGCTTCCTGGTCATCAAGAAGCCCTGGCCGTCCATGATCCGCACCATCTGGAACGACCCGGAGCGTTTCAAGAAGAGCTACTTCCCCGAGGACCTGGGCGGCAAGCTCTACCTGGCCGGCGACGGCGCGGTGCGCGACGCCACCACCGGCTACTTCACCATCATGGGCCGCATCGACGACGTGCTGAACGTCTCCGGCCACCGCATGGGCACCATGGAAATCGAATCCGCCCTGGTCAGCCACCCCCTGGTGGCGGAAGCCGCCGTGGTGGGCAAGCCCCACGACATCAAGGGCGAGGCCATCGTCGCCTACGTGGTATTGAAGCGCGCCCGCCCCACCGGCGACGAGGCCAGGCAGATCGTCAACGACCTGCGCAACCACGTGGGCCACGAGATCGGCCCCATCGCCAAGCCCGACGAGATCCGCTTCGGCGACAACCTGCCCAAGACCCGCTCCGGCAAGATCATGCGTCGCCTGCTGCGCACCCTGGCCAAGGGCGAGGAGATCACCTCCGATGTCTCCACGCTGGAAAATCCGGCGATCCTTGACCAGCTCAAAGAGGTGGTCAAGTAAGCGGCTTGCCGCTTAGGGCGAAGCCGGATCGGCGGGTTTCAGTGAAGGCTAACCTCCTCGCACCAGCGGGGAGGTTAAGCGCGAAGCGCGGCCGAAGCTAAAACCCGGCGATCCTCGATCAGCTGAAGGAAGTCGTGAAGTAATCGGCATCTGCCCGAACCAACAAAAGGCGGCCTCCGGGCCGCTTTTTGTTGGTGCTCCACCCGCGTTGACAGCCAAACCGGCGATGAGCAGACCTGACCAACAAACATGATCCCCCCCTTTGAAAAAGGGGGGCCAGGGGGGATTCCGCACGCCCAGCACCCTGCACAACCGCCGAAATCCCCCTCCCCCCTTGAACTACGAAGGTGAGCCACCACCACGCACCTCCCCCCACCGCCGGAACCATCCCAAGGCACAACATCGCGCCGTGGCCAAGAAAAGTGAGTGGAAAACCCCAGCCGATTCATTAAGGAAGCGCTGTCCAAATCCAATTCCGTCTTTCCGGCGAAAGCCGGAATCCAGTGAAATCAACCACCTGGACCCCGGCATTCGCCGGGGTGACGAATTAATCGGCGTCTCTCCAAGCCTTGCCTCCCCCCACTCGCGGGCGTAAATTGCCAAAAACACAGGGAGGCAGGCATGACCGCCAATCCATTCGCAACAAGCGTCAATCCCACCCCGCTTCAGCAAGCCCGCGTCAGCAAACGCCTGACCCCAGGCCACAACGGCACCAAGCGCCTGCAAGCCGAATACAGAAACGCCCTGGTTTGCGTCCGCTACCGTCTGAACCGCCGCAAGCGCCACACCACCGTCGAGCTCGTCATCGACGAACAGGAACTGCCCCCGCCCGCCACACGGCTCCAAGACATCGTCGCCGTCACCATCGGCTATCAGGAACGGGCGTTACGCGACCAAGCCAAGAAACTGGGGGCGCACTGGGATGCCGAGCGACGCGTCTGGCTCATGCCACGCTCCACCGCCAACGCCATTGGCCTCGAAGCACGCATCCAAGCCCTTGCTTGAGGTATCCAGTAATGGACATTTACACTAATAGACATCCATTGCCATATATGGATATGCCATGCCCATATATGGCAACAAGGCTTCCATAGGTGGGAATGTTTCCATATATGGAAATGGTGTCTAATTTACGTTAGAACTTACATTCAGGACACACACATGAGAAATGAACCATCTTTTTTGCCTAGTCAGTTCGTTACCTGCATGATTCTATTTTTGCTTTGCGCCTTCGCCCATGCCGAACCCGCAACCGAAAGCAGCACTCGAGAATACTTAAAGCTGTCTGGTACTGAGGCAGCCTCAGTAGAAGTAATGAATAAACTAATCTCTGCTATTCGAGAAAGAACGCAGGATATTCCGGAAGATCTATGGCGTGAGCTGACGCGTACCGATAAATTTATGGAAGAGACCGTTCCCGTGTTTCGTAAGTATTTTACGGAAGCCGAGATGCAAGACCTTATCGCGTTCTACAAGACACCGACAGGAGTTAAATTGGCATCAGTGTTTAACAAAATAAACAATGAATTATTTGAGCGCGGAGCTCAGGAGGCCAGAATGACAACCATCAATTATTATATTCAGAAGGGCAACTTCAGCATGGTTAAAAGCATTAACGACAACAATCCCTCATCACGTTCTAACATTCCGCTCCAGAGGGACGCTACGCCGGCTCCGCGCCCCTGAGCTTTACGTTGGGCCGCTCAGGAGCCGTCCGTATGAACCCGAAATTCGCAACGCTAGTTGAGTCACTTGAGCCTGCATTCCAGAAGTTGGTTGGTATGCAGCCGGTAACGGCGGCATCTCTGCCTCGCGGCATGCCAGCACAAGGTATCTACCTGTTCTCTGATGGGGCCAAACACCTCTACGTGGGGCGGAGCAACAACATTCGCCGGCGTATCGGTTTGCATTGCCGCCCAGGCAGCCAACATAACCAAGCAACTTTTGCATTCCGCATGGCCCGTTCTCAAACGGGCCGCACAGAGGCGGCTTACACAGCTTCTGGCTCCCGCAGTGAACTCGTAAAAGATCCAGAGTTCGGTCCCATATTTACCGCATGCAAAGCGCGTATCCGTCAGTTCAATTTACGCTTCGTTGAGGAAACAGACCCTACACGGCAGGCTCTTTTGGAAATATACGTGGCCACCATTTTAGACACGCCGTTCAACGACTTTGAAAACCACTGAATTCATGAGCCCGCTGCCCAACACTGCGGTCAACAGGGGCGCCCAAACAGCCGGCTTCGCCTGCTGTTTGGATGTCCGTTGCCTTCAGAGTTGGGCATCATGACGACGAATCGCCATGGGCTGTCGAGAAACATTCCCGAAGATATCGCGCGCGAGATACGAAGGCGGTCAAGATTTGGCTGCGTCAATTGCCGATGCGCCATCTATCAGTACGAACACATCGATCCTGAATTCGCTGATGCGCGAGAGCATGATCCGAGCGCAATTTGTCTGTTATGCGGTTACTGTCACGACCGAGTTACCCGCGGCCGGCTGTCCAAGGAAACGGTTAAGGCTAAGTACTTGGAGATTCAGGAGTCACAAGATATTGCTCGGCCGTTCGAAGAGCTTGATTTGGCTACAAACCAAATTTCTATCGTGCTCGGCTCAGCTACGTTTGAATACGCGCAGTGCCTTCTACGAATCAATGGCGAAGATGTCTTAACCATCAGCCCGCCTAAAGACGGCGCTGCCTTCCCCACCTTAAATGGGATCTTCTGCGACCGCGCAGGCCGCGAGATTTTTCGGATTACAGACAACGTCTGGGAGGGACCGACGGAGGCTTGGGACGTTCAGATTACTGGGACCCGACTAACGATCAAGGCAGATAAGCAGAGGCCCGCTCTGGTATTGGAGGTTTATCCCCCGAACACCGTGCGAGTCGTGAAGCTAGACATGTACAAAGATAACTGTCACATCATCTGTGATGAGACGCAGACGCTCATTGGACAGATTCATGGACTGACGACGACATACATCGGCCTAGGTAATTTTATCTGTCGAGGAGGGGAAGCCGGGATCTCGGTTGACTCTAGGTCGGGCCTTCCACCACGGTTGACTGGAATTCGCATGATCGGTGGCGAAGGCATACTTCTGGATGGGACAGGAATCAAAGTCGGAGTAGGTGCGGGGGGAATGCTAATTGCACAGATGCGAGTGTGGACGCAATGACGCCCAACCAGGTAGTCGACCTCGCTCCCTTCGGTCGCTGGACGCTGCGCGATGATGCTGCGCAGCGCCGGTCACCTCTACGTTGACGCTGTAGAAATACCAACCAAGCCCCCACCCCAGCTTACCCAGCATCCCCCTTCTTCCCGCCTAATTACCGCTCCATACTCCCTCCACCCGCACCCGCTTGGCCAGCTAGTCGTCGAGGCCCGCCTCGATTCCGCAGGCTTGGTCTTCCGGCAGAGCAAAGGGGTCGGCATCCCATGGGCGAAATCAAAACCTACGAGACCGTTTACCCTACTCCCGCAGGCGGTGCGGAGGCGGGGTTTGGCGAAGCATGCTTCGCCCCCTCGAAGCCGGTTGGCGATGCATCGCCAACCGGGGGACGCGGAGCGGGGCCAGAGATGGGGGTGCGCGGTAGCACTGAGCGGATACAATCGCCCTCACCCCAACCCTCTCCCGCCTGCGGGAGAGGGGGCGAGCAGTCCCAATGCAAGACTTGCCGGCTTAACTCTGCGCCATGGGGCCTCGACCCGTTCCCGGGCGCGTTCCTCCACGCGCCGTTCCGGTTCGTTCCGGGTTGGAGGGAAGCTCGGCGTTGGGATCGAGGATTTCCCCTTCGCAAGCTTTTATCCGTCTCCGCTCTTGAAATAGCCCTGTTGCGTCCTTACCATTAGCACTCGCTGGACATGAGTGCTAATGTCTCGTGTCGCACCGACCCCGATTTGTTCAAACACGGATTCCCGTCAGGAGGAAAGTAATGAAGATTCGCCCGTTGCACGACCGCGTTATCGTCAAGCGCATGGAAGAGGAACGCAAGACCGCTTCCGGCATCGTCATCCCCGACACCGCCACCGAGAAGCCCGACCAGGGCGAAATCATCGCCGTGGGCACCGGCAAGAAGGACGACCAGGGCAAGCACATCGCCATGGACGTCAAGGTTGGCGACCGCGTGCTGTTCGGCAAGTATTCCGGCCAGACCGTGAAGGTCGAAGGCGAGGAACTCCTCGTGATGCGCGAGGAAGACATCATGGGCGTGATCGAGAAGTGACGTGTTTGTTCGCGCTTCAGCGCGAGCACAAACACGTCATCCCGGCGCAGGCCGGGATCCAGTTCCAACCCTCAAATTCTCTGGATTCCGGCTTTCGCCGGAATGACGGAACAGATATCAGGAGATATAAGCAATGGCAGCTAAAGACGTACGTTTTGGTGATTCCGCCCGTGCCCGCATGGTGGCCGGCGTCAACATCCTGGCCAACGCGGTCAAGGTGACCCTGGGCCCCAAGGGCCGCAACGTGGTGCTGGACCGCTCCTTCGGCGCCCCCACCGTAACCAAGGACGGCGTGTCCGTGGCCAAGGAAATCGAGCTCAAGGACAAGCTGGAGAACATGGGCGCACAGATGGTCAAGGAAGTTGCTTCCAAGACCTCCGACATCGCCGGTGACGGCACCACCACCGCCACCGTGCTGGCCCAGTCCATCGTCAACGAAGGCATGAAGTTCGTCGCCGCCGGCATGAACCCCATGGACCTGAAGCGCGGCATCGACAAGGCCGTGATCGCCATCACCGAGGAATTGAAGAAGATTTCCAAGCCCTGCACCACCAGCAAGGAAATCGCCCAGGTCGGCTCCATCTCCGCCAACTCCGACTCCACCATCGGCGACATCATCGCCAGCGCCATGGACAAGGTCGGCAAGGAAGGCGTCATCACCGTGGAAGACGGCACCAGCCTGGAAAGCGAGCTGGAAGTCGTGGAAGGCATGCAGTTCGATCGCGGCTACCTGTCGCCCTACTTCATCAACAATGCCGAGAAGCAGATGGCGGTGCTGGAGGATCCCTTCGTCCTGCTGTTCGACAAGAAGATCTCCAACATCCGTGACCTGCTGCCCGTGCTGGAACAGGTCGCCAAGGCCGGCAAGCCCCTGCTGATCATCGCCGAGGACGTCGATGGCGAAGCCCTGGCCACCCTGGTCGTCAACAACATCAGAGGCATCCTCAAGACCTGCGCCGTCAAGGCGCCCGGCTTCGGCGACCGTCGCAAGGCGATGCTGGAAGACATGGCCATCCTCACCGGCGGCACCGTCATCGCCGAGGAAGTCGGCTTGTCCCTGGAAAAGGCCGCCCTAACCGATCTGGGCCGCGCCAAGCGCATCGAAGTGGGCAAGGAAAACACCACCGTCATCGACGGCGCGGGTTCCAGCGACGCGATCAAGAATCGCATCACCCAGATCAACCGCCAGATCGAGGAAGTCACCTCCGACTACGACAAGGAAAAGCTGCAGGAGCGCAAGGCCAAGCTGGCCGGCGGTGTTGCCGTGATCAAGGTCGGCGCCGCCACCGAAGTCGAGATGAAAGAGAAGAAGGCGCGCGTCGAGGACGCCCTGCACGCCACCCGCGCCGCCGTTGAAGAAGGCATCGTGGCGGGCGGCGGCGTGGCGCTGCTGCGCGCCCGCTCCTCCATCGTCAAGCTGAAGGGCGCCAACCACGACCAGGACGCCGGCATCAAGATCGTGCTGCGCGCCATCGAGGAGCCCCTGCGCCAGATCGTCAACAACTGCGGCGAGGAAGCTTCCGTGGTGGTCAACCGGGTGCTGAACGGCAAGGGCAACTACGGCTACAACGCAGCCATCGGCGAGTACGGTGACATGATGGAAATGGGCGTGCTGGACCCCACCAAGGTCACCCGCATCGCCCTGCAAAACGCCGCTTCCGTGGCTTCCCTGATGCTGACCACCGATTGCATGGTGTCGGATCTGCCGGAAGACAAAAAAGGCGGCGGCGCCCCCGACATGGGCGGCATGGGTGGTGGCATGGGCGGCATGGGCGGCATGGATTTCTGAGCGCCTTCCGCCAACGGACCGGGGCCCGCCCCGGCCCGTACCGGACGAACCCCGCCGCGGCGGGGTTTTTCTTTTTGTCTCTGTTCGCGTTGAGCATGGATGTCGCGCAATTGGTGAAGGTGGTTGTCTTCCCCCTTTTGTAAAGCCCCCTCCGGGGATAAAGGGGATCGAGGGGGATTTGACCCGGGTTCAGTCCGTGCCAGCCTTGGAGAAATCCCCCCTCTCCCCCCTTTAAAAAGGGGGGAACCCTACTTTTTGTCCAACTCCGCCCAACACTCGTTAACGCGAACTGAGCCTTTCTTTTTCACGTTCCCGCCCGCCGACCCGGCGCGCGCGCCATGGTCCATGCCGGACGGGAAGTCCCCCCCTGATTCCCGGGGCGAGCCGTTATAATCCGGACGAATTCGAGGTTATTCCCCATGTCCAGCCACTTCTCCCCCAAAGCCCACCTGACCACCCTGTTCACCCAGGCCCTCGCCCAGTTTCCCCAGGCCCTGGCCATCGCGGTGGAACTGGAACGCCCCAAACAGCTCAGCCACGGTGATTTCGCCTGCAACGCGGCGATGCAGCTGGCCAAGGCGCTGAAGCGCAACCCCAGGGAGGTCGCCCAATCCATCCTGGCTTCCCTGCCCGCGTCGGAATGGGTGGAAAAAACCGAGATCGCCGGGCCGGGATTCATCAATGTGTTCCTCAAGCCTTCGGCCTGGCAGCGCGTGGCCGCCGACATCCTGCGTGCCCCGGAAGCCTTCGGTCGCGGCGACCCGAAGCAGGGCGAGAAAATCCAGGTCGAATTCGTTTCCGCCAATCCCACCGGCCCCCTGCACGTGGGCCACGGCCGCGGCGCGGCCTTCGGCGCCAGCCTGGCCAACGTGCTGGCCCATGCCGGCCACGAGGTCTACCGGGAGTACTACGTCAACGACGCCGGCCGGCAGATGGACATCCTGGCCCTGTCCACCTGGCTGCGTTACCTGACCCTGTGCGACGAGTTCGTGCCCTTCCCGGCCAACGCCTACCAGGGCGGCTACGTGGGCGCCATGGCGGACAGCATCTTCGCCCTGCATGGCGACCGCTACAAGCGCGCGGCCGCCGACATCACGGCCGGGGCACCCGATGCCGCCGCCGACCCGGAAGGCCATCTGGACGCCCTGATCGCCAGCGCCAAGCGCCTGCTGGGAGCCGACTACGCCTACATCCACGGCCACGCCCTGGAAGAGCAACTGGGGGATGGCCGCAACGACCTGACCGAGTTCGGCGTCATCTTCGACAAGTGGTTTTCCGAGAGGACCCTGCACGAGTCCGGCCTCATCGACAAGGCCGTGGAGCGGTTGCGCCAGCACGGCCACCTCTACGAACAGGACGGCGCCCTCTGGTTCCGCTCCACCGCCTTCGGCGACGAGAAGGACCGGGTGGTCCGGCGCGACAACGGCATCTACACCTACTTCGCCGCCGACATCGCCTATCACCTGAACAAGTTCGAGCGGGGCTTCCAGCGCGTCATCGACGTCTGGGGCGCCGACCACCACGGCTATATTCCCCGGGTGAAGGGCGCCCTGGCCGCCGCCGGCGTCGATCCCGAGCGTCTCACCGTGGCCCTGGTCCAGTTCGCCGTGCTCTACCGCAACGGCCAGAAGGCCTCCATGTCCACCCGGGCCGGCGAATACGTCACCCTGCGCGACCTGCGCGCCGAGGTGGGCAACGACGCCGCCCGCTTCTTCTATGTCCTGCGCAAGTCCGACCAGCACCTGGATTTCGACCTGGACCTGGCCAAGTCCCAGAGCAACGACAATCCGGTCTATTACATCCAGTACGCCCACGCCCGCATTTGCAGCGTGTTGAACGCCTGGGGCGGCGCGGAATCCGACCTGCCCGAGGCCGATGGCCGCCGCCTGGAGCACCCCCAGGAACGGGCCCTGCTCCAGCGCCTCTCGGAGTTTCCGGAAATCGTCGCCAATGCCGCCCGGGACCTGGCCCCCCACCTGCTCGCCTATTACCTCAGGGATCTGGCCGCCGACCTGCACGGCCTCTACGTGGCCTGCCAGTTCCTGGTGGACGACGACGAACTCAAGCGGGCCAGGCTGTCCCTGATCGCCGCGACCCGCCAGGTATTGCAAACCGGACTCGGCCTGCTCGGGGTTTCCGCCCCGGCCAAGATGTAAGCGTCGGACGCGGACCCAGGCATGGCACGCAAAGACCCCCGCGCCGGGCGACGCGAAGAAGCGCCGGCCCGCAGTGGAAAACGTGGCGGCATGTTCACCGGCATGCTGATCGGCCTGGTCATCGGCCTGGTGGCGGCGGCGGGACTGGCCTGGTACTTCAATCTCGGCACGGATGGGCTCAAGGCAAAGGATGCTGGCCAATCGTCCGAGAAGCCGGAGATCCTCGCCAAGCCGAATCCCGAGACCGACGATCCCGAGCCCACACCACCACCCGCGCCAGCGGCGGCCCCCGCCAAAAAAACCGAATCCCAGGCCGCCGCCAGCACCACGGCCAAGCCCCGCGTGGACTACACCTTCTATGGCATTCTTCCCGGCGACAAGCCCGCGAAACCCATCGAACCGCCCAAGTCCAAGGAAACATGGTGGCTGCAGGTGGCCGCCCTCAAGAACCCGGCCGATGCGGACAAGCTGAAAGCCCGCCTCGCCCTGCTGGGCCTCGAGGTCTCGACCCAGAAGGTGGAAGGCGGGGGCCTTCCCCTCTACCGGGTCCGGGTCGGCCCCTACAAGCGTGAAGACGACGCCCTGGGTGATCTGGACACCCTGGCCGAGAACAATTTCGAACCCAGACTGTTCAAAGAACCGGTCAAACCCTAAACGCAGGAGACAGCATGCAGCGCCTATTCGCCATCCTGGCCATGGCATCCACCCTGGCCTTCACCCAGTCCGCCCTGGCCGCGGAAGCCGACAAGGACTATCTGGTCATCAGCCCCGCGCAAGCGACCGACGTCAAGAAAGGCCAGGTCGAGGTACTGGAATTCTTCTGGTATCGCTGTCCCCATTGCTTCGACCTGGAAACCGAAGTCAACGCCTGGGCCAGAAAACTGCCCAAGGGCGTGGTCCTCAAGAAGGTGCCCGGCATCCTCAATCCAAGCTGGACGGCCCTCGCCCGCGCCTACTACGCCCTGGAAGCGGTGGGCATGCTGGATAAGCTGCACAGCGAGGTATTCAACGCCATCCACGCGCAAGGCATGGACCTCAATCCGCCCGAACGCTTCTTCGACTGGGCCGTCACCAAGGGCGTGGACCGCAAACAGATCGCCGATGCCTACAACAGCTTCGCGGTGAACACCAAGGTCATGCGCGCCCAGCAATTGACCACCGGCTACCGGATCAGCGGCGTGCCCGCCTTCACCGTCAACGGCAAATTCGTCACCTCCGCCTACCTGACCGGCAGCAACGCCGCCCTGTTCAAGACACTGGATGACCTCATCGCCCAGGAGCGCGGGAAGAACGCCAAGAAATAAGCCACCGCCCGGGTGGTGAAACAGGTAGACACAAGGGACTTAAAATCCCTCGGCTTCGGCCGTACCGGTTCGATTCCGGTCCCGGGCACCAATATTGACTTAGGTTTCAGCGGAGCCAGACCCCCTCGACGCTCCCTGTCCACCAACTGTCAACGCTGCATCGAGGCGCTTTGGTGCTTGCGCAGACAATAAGAAAGACTAGGATGTATACATTTCATTACTCATCCTGGGAGGTTTTCATGTCTCACGTTGTCACTATCCGGATTTCTGATGAGTCCAGGGAGCGTCTGGAGCGCCTATGCCATTACACGCGGCGCTCAAAGTCGTTTATCGCTGGCGAAGCCATCCAGGAATACATGGACAAGAAACTTTGGATGATGGAAGCCCTTGAAGAGGGGCTTCAGGACCTTGAAAAGGACAATATTTCCACTCATGAAGAGGTTTTAGCGGAGTGGAGGGAAAAGGCTGGTGTCTGAACGTGTTCTGCACTGGTCTGCCAGGGCACGGCATGATCTACGGAATATTCAGGCATACATAGGGCAGGATAACCCAGTAGCCGCCGCCCAAACCGTCCTGAAAATCGCGCATCAGACAGAAGCCATTCAGGCTTATCCGTTGTCTTTCGAAGCAATCCATCCGGACAGGCCTGAATTCAGAAGCATGGTTATCAAGCCTTATGCGGTGCTCTATAGGCTTACTGCTGAAGAAGTCTTGATCATCCGTGTGATTCACACGCCGATGAAGTGGAAATAAATCCCTCGGCTTCGGCCGTACCGGTTCGATTCCGGTCCCGGCACCACATCACATCGGACTGTCGGGGCAGCGCGTTGCCCACCGGCACACCAGTACCCAACCTCAGCGATACAGATCCCCCATGGCGCGGGCAAACAGTCGGTTGCCCGACAACAGCAGGTTGCCGGCGTATTCCTCGAAGCTCGCCGGGTCTGCGCGCATGACGCCTTTCTGGCTGGCGCGCACCGGGCCGCCGGACAGGCCGATCAGCGCCAGGCCCGCCACCAGGCCGCGGTTGCTGCTCATTTCTCCCATTTCGAGTTGGCCATAGCGGCCGGCGAACACCACATTTTCCTTGAGCGGGGCCACGCCTCCCATCACCGCCGAGGAGATCGGCGCCGCGCGGCCGCGCACGTAGAGCAGGGTCTGGGCCTTGCGCAGGCTCATGCCGGCCCTGGCTTCCACGTCGGTCTCATCGCGCACGCCGAACAGGCCCTTGTTGCGGGCGCTGGCGGTCTCGGCGAAATCCACCACCAGCAGGGGATTGAGGACAAGGGCCTTGCGGTCATAGGCGAAATCGCCGGCGCGGCGGCCGTTGCCCCAGCCGAAGGCTCCCTGGTCCCCCAGGGCCTCGGCCTGGTCGAACCAGAGTTTCATGCCGGTAGGAGACAGCACCACATAGGTACGCCCCTCATGGCTCACCGTGTAGGGCTTGCCCTCCTCCCCCTTGGCGGGCTCGATCTCGCCGAACGAGGGGTGGGCCGCGAATTCCGCATAGGGGATGAGATCCACCCCATTGGCCTTCAATTGCGCCAGGAAATCCCGGTAGACGCGATCCACCAGCGCCTGCATGCGCTGGAGGTCCATGCCCTCCAGGGTGATTTCAATCTGGGAATTGACGCCGGAATTGTGGACACCGCCAGGCAGATAGGAGGCACGCACGCTGTCGGAAACCGTCGCCTTGGTGGCCAGGGCAACGCGGAAACCGCCCACCACCACTTGCTTCATGGTGGCGAGATCTTCCTTGGGCCAGATCCGCTTTTCCAGGAAGGTTCCGGCGTCCAGATCCACCACGCCGGGCGCCCGGTCCAGGGTGGCCGTGGGGGTGGCGGGCTTGCCGGCCGAAACCGACCCCGGGCTTGTCGCGGAGGACTCCGCACCGGCTGGCTTGGCAGCGGATTCCTCGGAGCCGAGCAAGCCCTTCACCGATCCCCAGAGATCCAGGGCCTGGGCCGGCGAGGCCAGGGTGACCAGGCCGCAGAGCAGCCAGGAATGAAAAAACCGATGCATCGTTCTTCTCCTCTATACGCTGGTTTCGGAATTCCCGCGGCCGACAAAGCCTGGGCAGGCTGTTGCCACGACGCCGGCCATGACTTGGCTCGGGCGCAGTTTACAAGCGTTTGCGTGGAGGCGTTAAGCGCCACGGGAGTGAGGACATTGCACTGGCGGACGCCCGCCCGCCGGGCGATGACAAGCCTGGTTGATTCAGACCCGCTTGTTCCAGACGCCCGCGTCAAGCACCAGCGCAACCAGCAGGTCGATCCAGCGGCGACTGAAATCCAGGGGCCAGAACAGGCCGCCGAACAGGGCGTCCCCGGGCCGGCAACCCTGGGCCAGGCGGAGGCGGGCCAGGGCCAGGCCGAGGATGAGATAGAGGGTCAGTCCCAGGCTGGTGCTCATGGATTTCTCCTTGAATTGGTGATGGCGCCCAGGCTATGGGAGGCAAGGCTCACCAGATGAGCCTGCGAGGACTACAATGGCGCAAAGTCCTTCCCGAGGATCGCCATGGACCGCACCGAACGTTTCCATCTCATCGACATGATGTTGTCCGGCCCCGGCGTGGTGACTTTCCAGCGCCTGCAGGAACGCCTGGAGGTCTCGCGGGCCACCTTGAAGCGCGACCTGGAATACCTGCGCAACCGCCTCAACGCGCCCATCGTCTGGGACCGGGATGCCGGCGGATACCGCTTCGAACGCGAGGAACGGGTCGGCGGCCAGTACGAGTTGCCGGGCCTGTGGTTCTCCGCCGAGGAAATCCACGCCCTGCTGACCATGCAGCACCTGCTCGCCAACCTGGACGCGGGCGGCCTGCTCGGTTCCCATATCCAGCCCCTGATGGCCCGGATCACCGGCTTGCTGGGCAGCGGGCGCCATCCGGCCGAGGAGGTCAGGAAGCGCATCAAGCTGATCCCCCTGGCCGCGCGCCGGCTATCCCTGGAGCATTTCGCCGCCCTGGGCTCGGCCCTGTTGCGCCGCAAGCGCCTGCTCGTCACCTACTACGCCAAGTCCAGCGACGAGACCAGCGAACGGGAGATCTCGCCCCAGCGCCTGGTCCACTACCGGGAAAACTGGTATCTGGACGCCTGGTGCCATCTGCGCGAGGGGCTGAGGAGCTTCGCGGTGGACGGGGTGCGGCGGGCGGAGATCCTGGAATCCCACGCGCGCGACATCCCGGAAAAGACCCTGGACGCCGTATTGGGGGCGGGCTACGGGATCTTTTCCGGACGCCGGCTGGCCTGGGCCAGGCTGCGCTTCAGCGCCGAACGCTCGCGCTGGATCGCCCTGGAGCAATGGCACCCCAGGCAACGCGGCAAACTGCAAAGGGATGGCCGATACCTGCTGGAAGTGCCTTATGCCGACGACCGGGAACTGATCATGGACATCCTGCGCCATGTGCCGGAGGTAGAGGTGCTGGCGCCGGAGGCGTTGCGGCAAGCGGTCATCGGCAAGCTGCGGGCCGGCCTGGATCGGCTGGCCTGAGGCGGAGACGGAGGCGGAGGCGAGCCATGGTGGTCGTCAATTCCCATCGCGCCACGGCCATCGTCATCCGCCACGACGGCCACCATGTCACCCTGGTGCCCATGAAAAGCGGCCACCTTTCCGCGACCAGGCTGGATCGGGCCCGCTTCGACGGGGAATGGCGGGCGCTGGACTATGACCTGGCGCGCGCCCTGGCCTTTTTCCTGGACCACGCGGAGAAGCAGGGCGCCACCCGGGAGGCGATGGACGGCCTGCGGCGCCTGGAGGAGCGGGAACACCGGGTGGTGGCAAGTCTGTTTTGAACACTCCGATCCCTCGCCAGGCCCCGCCGCGCCGGGGACAGCGCTAATCGAGGTGCGCCATCAACTGTTCGGCCGCGCGCTCCGACACCACCATCACCAGCTTCAGCATGGCCCGGGTCGCGCCCACGAACAGCTTGCGCACCGCGCGCTCGTCCAGCACTTCGAAGTCGATTTCGGCGAAGACGATGGCCGGGGCCGCCTGGCCCTTGAAGCGGTAGACCGATTCCAGCAGCACATCGCCCTCCGTGTGAATCGGCTGCCCCAGCAGATCGTAGCGACCGGTATAGGTCTTGAGCCGGTGGGGGCCGAGCTGGTCATAGGCAAACAGCAGGGACTGTTCCCGGCCGCGGAAACTGATCAGGGCCAGGTCCGACTTGCGGAAGCCCTCCGCCAGGCAAAGACGGATGCCCTCCTTCACCTTCTGGTTCAGTTCCGTGGCATCCCGGTAGGTCAGCACCTCCAGGCCGGAGGACTGGAACGGTCCCCGGGCCTCGATGGGCGCGTCGGCCGGCAGCAGGGACTGGAGCATGCGCACCACGGCGCGGGGGCTGCGGTAATTGCCGTCGGCGCGCAGGCGCACCCAGCCGGGCAGATCCACGGGCGGCCGCAAATACAGGTTCTGCATGGGATCCTCCAGCCAGAGCATGCGCCCCGCCGGCCCGGCATGGGCCAGGGCCAGGTCGCGCCAGGCCTCGGTGAAGTCCTGGCCTTCATCGACGATGAGAATATCGAAGCGCCAGTCCTCCCCCACGGGCAGCGCGGCGGCCCGCTCCAGCAGCCACTCGAAGGCATCCGGCCTGGCGAAGTCGGGGGTCTCCCCGGCCGCCCGCAGGCGCTGGTCGCAGAGCATGTGCAGGGTGCAAGCCAGGCCGCCGGGTGGGGCGATGCGCTGGAAGTGGTCGGCCAGGGGGCGGTTGTAACAGAGATAGAGGGGACGCTTGCCCGCTTCCAGGGCGGCGGCGTATTCGGCCAGGGCGAGTTGGGTCTTGCCGGAGCCGGCCGTGCCGGTCACCCGCAGCCGATGGGGCTCGAACTCCAGCCGCCTGGCCCAGTGGGCCAGGCCGCCGGCGATGCGGGTCACCAGGCCGCGCGCCTGGCCGATGAGGGCGCTGACATCGGTTTCCAGTTGCAGGATGTCGCGCAGGAAGCGGTGCACCTGCCGAGCCCGGTCGTCGCCCTCCCCCGCTGGCAGGATGCGGGCGACTGTCTCCGCAAGGAGGCCGGCCCCGCGGCTGTCGACGATGCGCGCCGGATCGATGCCGGCGGTGGGCAGCTTTTGCACGGTGTAATCCGGGCAATACAACAGGATATCGAGGGAAATGTCGCGACACCCAGGCCGGGCATGCAGTTTGGCCTGGATGGCCGCCAGGGAGCGGGCCATCTGCACGGGCACGCTCTTGGTCTTTTCCGCGTAGCGCTTGGCCAGGCCCCCCGGCCCCTCCTCCAGGAAACCACTTTTCTGCTCGATGAGCAGCAGGTCGCCGGCCCGGTTGACCACCACGAAATCGATCTCGCCATGGATGGCGTAGCCCCGCTCCGCGTTGCTCCAGTGCACCGCGTGATAGACCGTGTAGTCGGCGGACAGCCCCCGGGCCAGGGCATCCAGGGTTTCGATCTCCCTCTGGGCGGCGCCGGTGACCGCGTACTCGCGCCAACCGTGCGGAACCACATTGGCCATGCCGGCAACTCCCGCGTTCTATCCAGCGCCAAGCATAGCAAGGGTCGGGGCGCGGGCGGACATGCGAAAATCGCCCGTCTTCGAAAGCGCCGCCATGACCTCCGCGAAACCCTGCCCCTTCTGTGTCCTGGACCCCGCCCGCATCCTGGCCGAGGATGAACTCACCGTGGTCTACAAGGATGGCTTCCCGGTCTCGCCGGGCCATGCCGTCATCATTCCCCGGCGTCACTTCGCCACCCTGTTCGAGGCCACGCCGGAGGAACAGGCCGCCCTGCTGGCAGCCCTGGCCAGGGCCAAGGAAATCCTGGACCAGCGCCATCATCCGGATGGCTACAACATCGGCATCAACCACGGCAAGGCCGGCGGGCAATCCGTGCCCCACCTCCATATCCACGTGATTCCCCGCTACCTGGGCGACAAGGCGGATCCGCGTGGCGGCGTGCGCTGGATCTTGCCGGACAAGGCCAGGTACTGGCCCTGATCGGGGAGTGACGCCCCTGGCTCGGTGGCTCAGCGGCCGAGCTTGAAGCGGCCGAGCAGCTCGTTCATTTCCCGGGCCAGGGCCACCAGTTCCTCGCTCACGCCCCGGGTTTCCACCGCCTCGCTGGCGGTACGGCCGGCGACCTGGCTGATGTCCAGGACGCGTCGCCCCACGCTCTCGGTCAGCTCCCCCTGGGTCCTCACCGCGTCGGCCATCCGGGCGTTGAGTTCACGGATATCCGCCACCTTTTCCACGATGTGGTCCAGGCCGCCCACCGCATCTTCCAGCTGGTGGCTGTGCTGGGCCGCGGTATCGCGCGCCTGGTTCATGACCTGCACGGCGCGATGGGCCTCCTGGCGGAGCTGGGCGACGATGCCCTCGATGTTCTGGGTTGATTGATGGGAAAGATTCGCCAGCTTGCGCACCTCGTCGGCCACCACGGCGAATCCGCGCCCCATCTCCCCGGCCCGGGCAGCCTCGATGGCCGCGTTCAGGGCCAGCAGATTGGTCTGCTCGGCGATGCCCTTGATGACATCCAGCACATTGCTCACGTCCTGGCTGCGCTGGTCGAGTTCCTCGATGACCTGGGCCGCCTGCTGGATCTCGCCGACCAGGGACAGGATGCCCGAGATGGCCTCGCGCGTGGTCTGAGTGCTCTGGCCGGCGTCCTTCTCGGCCTCCACCGACGCCTCGGCCGTGCGCGCGGCGCTGGCCCCGACTTCCCCGGCGATGGTCCTCAGGTCGTCGATGGAACGGGACGTGGCCTCGCTTTCCCGCAATTGCCTGCCCGCCCCCTCGGCGGTCAACTCCGATACCGCCGCGACCCGGTCGGCGGCGGTGGTGAGGCGTCCCGTGGTGTCCGCCACCAATCCGAGGCTGCCGCTGAACTTGTCCAGCATGCCGTTGATGGCTTGCGCAAGGGCGCCGACCTCGTCTTTCCTGTCGAGTTCCAGGCGACGGCCCAGGTCGGAGTTCTGTTCGATGTCATGCATGGCGCGGCGCATGCCCAGAAGCGGGATCACGATGATGCGGCGCATCAAGGCCATGACCAGGGCAATGCCGATGAGGGATATGAGCAGGTTCAGTCCCGCGACCAGGAACAGGCTTTGCTTGAATTCGCTGTCCAGTTCGCTCAGGGAGTAGGTCACCCGCACCGCGCCGAGAACCGTGCCTTCGGCATGCTGGTGGCAGCCCAGGCAGTTCGTTCCCAGATAGCTGGCGCTGGCCAGCAACGGCTTGACCACGGTCACGAAGCGGCCATTCCCGTCCTGCCCCGCTTCCGTGACCACCTCGCCGCCCACGCCGCGCGCTTCCAGGGCGTCCTGGGGCCTGGCTTCATGCGTGCCGACCCCGGCAAGCTTGCCGGGTGCATGGACGATGCGAATTTCCCGAACGCCCGGCACCGCCAGGAATTTCTTGCGGAGATTCTCGCGCTGATCCATGGTGCCCGTGAGCATCATGGTGTTGACGCTGTCGAAGTAGGACTGGGCCAGGTCCCGCGCCTTTTCCATGCCCACATCCACCGCCAGGTTCCGCTCGTTGCGGGCGGTGAGCAGGGTCGAGGCCGCCAATGCCGCGATGAAGATCAGGGTGATGGCGATGACAATCTTCGCTTGAACCGACAGGTGGTCTTTTGTCATGAAGCTGCCCACGTAAAGGTGAAAGTTCGACCGACCCGACGACGCCGCGCGTTCAGGCGGCCCGCCGGACTTGATTAACGGTCAACCGTGGGCGGAACTTGAATCCCCGCGCCGGTTTCGAGGCGACGGATCATGGCTTCAGGCGAATGGTCGGGTGGGCCGCCGTCCCAGGACGGCGATTACGACAGGCGGGTGGGCGCGAGCGGCCGGTGGCTTACTGCAAGGTCATCTGCATCGCGTAGGTGCAGAGGGTAATGAGGGGCTGGGGCAGGATGCCGAGCGCCAGGACCGCCAGGCCGTTGGCGGACAGCAGCGCCTGGATGTCGAAGGCCGGCGTCATGGCCGGCGCATCCACCTTGGGTGCGTCGAAGTAAAGCATCTTGACCACGCGCAGGTAATAGAACGCGCCGATCAGGGAGAACATCACCGCCACCACGGCCAGCCAGAGGAAGCCCGCGCCCACCAGGGATTGCAGGATGGCGAGCTTGGCGTAGAAGCCGACGAAGGGGGGCAGGCCGGCCATGGAGAACATGAGGATGGCCATGAGGGCGGCGAGCCAGGGATGACGGCTGTTGAGGCCCTTGAAGTCGTCCAGGTGCTCGGCTTCGTGGTCGTTCTGGGACAGGTAGACCACCAGGCCGAAGCTGCCCAGGCTCATCAGCACATAGGCGATGGCGTAGAACATGGCGGCGGAATAGCCGGCGAAGGTGCCGGACAGGATGCCCAGCAGCAGGAAACCCATGTGGGAGATGGTGGAGTAGGCCAGCATGCGCTTGATGTTGGTCTGCATGATGGCGGCCAGGTTGCCGATGGCCAGGGACAGCACCGCCATGATCGCCAGCATGCCCTGCCAGTCGCCCACGGCGGGATGCAGACCGTCCACCAGCAGGCGCATGGTGAAGGCGAAGGCGGCCAGCTTGGGCGCGGTACCGATGAACAGGGTCACCGCGGAAGGCGCGCCCTGGTAGATGTCCGGCACCCACATGTGGAAGGGCGCCACGCCCAGCTTGAAGCCCAGGCCGGCGACGATGAACACGATGCCGAAGGCCAGGATCATGGTGTCCTTCACGCCGTCCTGGAGGATGGCCGCCATCCTGGGCAGTTCAAGCGTACCGGTAAGGCCGTAGAGCATGGACATGCCATAGAGCAGCAGGCCGGAAGCCAGGGCCCCCAGCACGAAGTACTTCATGGCCGCCTCGGTGGCCTGCTTCGATTCCCGCTGCAGGGCGACCATGGCATAGAGGGACAGGGACAGCAGTTCCAGGCCCACGTAGAGCACCAGGAAATGGTTGGCGGAAATCATGACCATCATGCCCAGCACGGCGAACAGGGCCAGCACGAAGAATTCGCCCTTGAACAGGCCGCGTTCACCCAGGTAATTGCGCGAGTAGACCACCGCCGTCATGGCCGCCAGGTAGGCCATCAGCTTGAGCACGTCACCCATGGCGTCGTCGATGAACTGGCCACCGAAGGTGGTCTGCACCTGGGGCACGCTGGTGAAGACGGTGATGGCCGCCGCGCCGAGCAGGGTGGCCAGGGTCAGCACATAGGCGTAGTTGCGTTCCCTGGTGAACACATCCACCAGGAGAATGGCGCAGGCCATGCCCAGCACGAAAATCTCGGGCAGGGCGGGGAGGAGGTCGGGAACGGGAAACATCATGGAAGGTTCTTCTCGCTCAATACGCCAGCTTGCTGTGGGCCACGTGTTCCAGCAGGTTGTTCACGGACGCGTGCATGACCTCGGTGAAAGGCAGGGGATACACGCCCATGCCCAGCACGCATAGCGCCAGCAGGCCGAGAACCACGAATTCGCGGGAGTTGATGTCCTTCATCCCGGCCACGTGCGCGTTGGCCACCGGCCCGAACACCACCCGCTTGACCATCCACAGGGTGTAGGCGGCGCCGAAGATCAGGGTGGTGGCGGCCAGGAAGGCCCACCAGAAATTCACCTGCACCGCGCCCAGCACCACCATGAATTCGCCGACGAAGCCGGAGGTGGCCGGAAGGCCCGCGTTGGCCATGGCGAACAGCATGAAGAAGGCGGCGAAGCGCGGCATGGTGTTGGCCACGCCGCCGTAGTCGGCGATCTGGCGCGAATGGACCCGGTCGTACATGACCCCCACGCACAGGAACATGGCGGCGGAGACGAAGCCATGGGAGATCATCTGAATCAGGCCGCCCTCGACACCCAGGGGGTTGAACAGGAAGAAGCCCAGAGTGACGAAGCCCATGTGGGCGATGGACGAATAGGCGATGAGTTTCTTCATGTCCGCCTGCACCAGGGCCACCAGGCCGATGTAGACCACGGCGATGAGGGACAGGGTGACGATGAGCCAGGTCAGTTCATGGGCGGCGTCCGGCACGATGGGCAGGATGAAGCGCAGGAAACCGTAGGCGCCCACCTTCAGGGTGATGGCCGCCAGCACCACGGAACCGCCGGTGGGGGCTTCCACGTGGGCGTCCGGCAACCAGGTGTGCACCGGCCACATGGGCACCTTCACCGCGAATGCGAAGAAGAAGGCCACGAACAGCAGGATCTGGGCGGTCATCGCCAGGGGCAGCTTGTGCCAGGTCAGGATCTCGAAGCTGCCGCCACTCTGGAAGTAGAGGTAGACCAGGGCCACCAGCATGAGCAGGGAGCCGAGCAGGGTATAGAGGAAGAACTTGATGGCCGCGTAGACCCGGTTGGGGCCGCCCCACATACCGATGATCAGGTACAGGGGGATCAGCATGGCCTCGAAGAACACATAGAACAGCACCCCGTCCAGGGCGCCGAACACGCCGTTCAACAGGCCGGACTGGATCAGGAAGGCGGCCATGTACTGGGCCACCTTGTCCTTGATCACCTCCCAGCCGGCCAGCACCACCAGCACGGTGGTGAAGCTGTTGAGCAGGATGAAGGGCATGGAGATGCCGTCCACGCCCAGGCGGTAATGGATGTTGAACATGGGCACCCACTCGGCCGCTTCCCCGAACTGCATGGCGGACGTGGACGCATCGAAGCCGGTCCACAGGGGAATGGCCACCAGGAAGCCCAGCACGGAGCCGATCAGGGCCAGGGTGCGCTGGCCATCGGCGTTCTTGTCGCCCCCCGTGACGAGGATGAGCACCCCGGCCAGGATGGGCACCCAGATGGCGAGGCTGATCAGGCCGATCCCTTCAAACATGCGTATTTATCCTCATCCCCGCGCGAACCAGGTGGCCAGGAGCAGCACACCCACGATCATCGCGAAGGCATAGTGGTAGATGTAACCGGTTTGCAGATGGCGCACGACGCTGGCGATATGGCCGACCAAACGCGCCGTGCCGTTGACCATGACGCCGTCGATGGCGCCCACGTCGCCCCAGCGCCAGAACCTGCCGCCCAGGAAGCGGGCGCCACCGGCGAAGAACCAGTCGTTGAAATCGTCGAAGCCGTATTTCTTTTCCAGGATGCGGTAGATCAGGCCGAAACGCTTCTGGATGGCGGCGGGAATGTCGGGCCGCTTCAGGTAGAAGAACCAGGACAAGCCGACGCCGGCCACGGCCAGCCAGAACGGCGGGGTCATCAGCGCATGCAGGCCCATGGCGGCGGCGCCGTGGAAATGGTGGGCCAGTTCGACCATGGCGCCGTGGTTTTCGTTGACCTGGATGGCGGGGCCGAACCAGCCGCCGAACAGCAGGGGCTCGATGGCCAGATAGCCGATGGCGACGGATGGGATGGCGAGCAGGATCAGCGGCAGGGTCACCACCCAGGGTGTCTCGTGGGGGCAGCTATGGCCGCCATGGTGATGGCCATGGGCATCGCCGTCCTTGTCCGCCTCGTGGTCGTGGGTGTCGTGGGCGCACTTGAAGCGCTCCTTGCCGTGGAACACCAGGAAGTACATGCGGAAGGAATAGAAGGCGGTGACGAACACCCCCAGGGTCACGGCGAAGTAGGCGAAGCCGGAACCGGCCAGGTGGGAGAACTTCACCGCCTCGATGATGGAGTCCTTGGAGTAGAAGCCCGCCAGGAAAGGCGTGCCGATCAGGGCCAGGGAACCGATGAGGGAGGTGATCCAGGTGATGGGCATGTACTTGCGCAGGCCGCCCATGTTGCGGATGTCCTGGTCGTGGTGCATGCCGATGATCACGCTGCCCGCGGCCAGGAACAGCAGGGCCTTGAAGAAGGCGTGGGTCATCAGGTGGAAGATGGCCACGCCGTAGGCGGAGGCGCCCAGGGCCACGGTCATGTAGCCCAGCTGGGAGAGCGTCGAGTACGCCACCACCCGCTTGATGTCGTTCTGGATCACGCCCAGGAAGCCCATGAACAGGGCGGTGATGGCGCCGATCACCATGACGAAGGACAGCGCGGTATCGGACAGCTCGAACAGGGGCGACATGCGCGCCACCATGAAGATGCCCGCCGTCACCATGGTGGCCGCGTGGATCAGGGCGGAGATGGGGGTGGGGCCTTCCATGGAATCCGGCAGCCACACGTGCAGCGGGAACTGGGCCGACTTGCCCATGGCGCCGATGAACAGCAGGATGCAGATCACCGCCATCAGGCTCCAGGTGTGGCCTTCCCACAGGGTGATGGTGTGGTTGGCCAGTTCGGGCGCCTTCTGGAACACCTGGGCGTAATCCAGGGTGCCGAAGTGGGCCAGCACCAGGCCGATGCCAAGTAGAAATCCAAAATCACCGACGCGGTTTACAAGAAAAGCCTTCAGGTTGGCGTAGATGGCGGTTTCCCGCGTGTACCAGAAACCGATCAGCAGGTAGGACACCAGGCCCACCGCCTCCCAGCCGAAGAACAACTGGAGGAAATTGTTCGACATCACCAGCATGAGCATGGAGAAGGTGAACAGGGAGATGTAGCTGAAGAAGCGCTGGTAGCCCGGATCGTCGGCCATGTAGCCGATGGTGTAGATGTGCACCATCAGCGACACGAAGGTCACCACCAGCATCATCAACACGGTGAGCTTGTCGATGAGGAAGCCGATCTCCAGGGAAATGTCGCCGGAGGTGAGCCAGGTGTACACCGGGCCGTTGTAGGTATTGCCCCCCTGCACGTCCTGGAAGATCACCAGGGAAACCAGGAAGGAAATCGCCACGCCCAGGATGGTGACCACGTGGGCGCCGGCGCGGCCGATGGCCTTGCCGAACAGGCCGGCGATGACGGCGCCGGCCAGGGGGGCCAGGGGCACGATGAGGTAGAGGGATTGCATGTCCATGGGTGTCAACCTTCGCGGCTCGCGGCGGCTTCCGCGTTGGCCCAGTCCAGGATAGTCCGGGCGATCGTCATGACTTCCTGGCGGCTAAAGGTGGGGATTTCCATATCGTCGTAGCGAAAGTTCACGGCACAGGGATTGAGGCGAAGCAGGATTTCCGCGTCCACGGGTGTTTTCAGGCCCAGGTCGGCCAGGGTGTCCGCCAGAGTAGCCAGGTTGTGTGTCCGCTGATAAACCGCGCCGCGCATCGCCAACATTGCCTTCAATGCCTTTTCCACACATTGCTGGGCGTGGAAGCACAGGCCATGGATTTCGATCTGAGGCGCGTCCAGGATGAGGCGCAGGATTTCAAGATCCTGTCCGGCCAGACGCAACATGGTTCGCGCTTCATTTTCATGCGGCCTCATACAACACCTTGCCCTCGCGCATGGCCCAGTACACCGCGCTGGAACACCAGTCGCGCCGGCGTTCCACCTCGGCCTGGGAGTACACCAGCACATCCGCTGGCAGGCGCAGGGGGCGCAAGGCCCGGTACAGGCGCACCGCCTCTTCCCCCGGATGCGCGACCTCCGGCTCGATCACCAGGAAATCCACGTCCGACCCCTCGTCGGCGTCGCCCCGCGCATAGGAGCCGAACAGGATCACCCTGGCCGGCCGCGCGGCCTCGCCCAAAACGCGGGCGGCTTCCTGGAGGGTGGTTTGGCTCAGCATCTCAGCCCTTCAACCGATCCAGGTCGTCCACGTTGATGGTGCGCATGCTGCGGAACAGCACCACCAGGATGGCCAGGCCGATGGCGGATTCCGCCGCCGCCACGGTGAGGATGAAGAACACGAACACCTGGCCGGCGGTGTCGTCCAGGTAGCGGGCGAAGGCGATGAAGTTGGTGTTCACCGCCAGCAGCATGAGTTCGATGGCCATGAGCAGGATGATCACGTTCTTCCGGTTCAGGAAGATGCCCACCACGCTGATGGCGAACAGGATGGAACCCAGGATCAGGTAATGGTTCAGGCCGATCATTCTTCATCCTCGTCGGACTTGGGCGGCTCGGGTTTAACCGGCTTCATGGACACCATGCGGATGCGGTCGGCGCGCTTGACCTTCACCTGGTCAGCCGGATTCATCTGCCGGGTGTCGCCGCGCTTGCGGTGGGTCAGGGCGATGGCCGCCACCATGGCCACCAGCAGCAGCACGGCGGCCAGTTCGAAGGGGTAGACGTAGTCGGTGTAAAGCAGGCGGCCCAGTTCCTTGATGTTGCTGTAGTCGGCGCCATGGGGCGCGGGGGTGCCCAGGCCCAGGTCCTTGCCGCCCAGCACCATGACCATTTCCACCACCATCAGGCCGGCCACCAGCAGGCCCGCCGGCAGGTAGCTCCAGAAGCCCTTGCGCAGTTCCTCCAGGTTAATGTCCAGCATCATCACCACGAACAGGAACAGCACCATGACCGCGCCGATGTAGACCAGCACCAGGGTGATGGCCAGGAACTCCGCTTCCAGCAGCAGCCACAGGCCGGCGCCGGTGAAGAAGGCCAGCACCAGGGCCAGGGCCGAATGCACCGGGTTGCGCGCGGTGATGACGCGCAGGGCCGCCAGCACCAGGATGGTGGAGAGGAAGTAGAAAACGAGGCTCTTGAATTCCATCAGTCGACCCCGGGAAACGGGAAACGGGAAACGGGAAACGCCGCTTCGCGCGGAGACGACCCGCGCCGGCAGGGGTTGGATTTGTACGTTTCCCGTTTCACTTTTCCCGTTTCCCCATTACCGGTATTTCGCGTCTTCCGCCCGGTCGCGGGCGATCTGTTCTTCGTACTTGTCACCCACCGCCAGGAGCATGTCCTTGGTGTAGTAAAGGTCGCCGCGCTTCTCGCCGTGGTATTCCAGGATGCGGGTCTCGACGATGGCGTCCACCGGGCAGGCTTCCTCGCAGAAGCCGCAGAAAATGCACTTGGTCAGGTCGATGTCGTACACCGTGGTGCGGCGCGTGCCGTCTTCCCGCTGTTCCGACTCGATCTTGATGGCCATGGCCGGGCACACCGCCTCGCACAGCTTGCAGGCGATGCAGCGTTCCTCGCCGTTGGGATAGCGGCGCTGGGCGTGCAGGCCGCGGAAACGGGGGGACTGGGGCGTCTTCTCTTCCGGAAACTGCACCGTGATCTTGCGCGAGAACAGGAACTTGCCGGTGAGGGCCATGCCCTTGACCAGCTCGACGAGCAGGAAGGTGTCGAAGAAGGACTTGATCGATTTCAGCATCGCATCCGCCTCAATGGAACAGATGGCCGTAAGGCGTCTGCATGGCCGCGCCCACCACCAGGATCCACACCAGGGTCACCGGGATGAACACCTTCCAGCCCAGGCGCATGATCTGGTCGTAGCGATAGCGCGGGAAGGTGGCGCGGAACCAGAGGAAGAGGAACAGCACGAAGGACATCTTCGCCGCGATCCAGAAGAAGCCGTCCGGCAGGAACGGGAACGGCGACAGCCAGCCGCCCAGGAACATGATGCTGGTGAGGCCGGCGATGAGAATCATGTTGGCGTATTCCGCCAGGAAGAACACGGCGAAGGCCATGCCGGAATATTCCACGTGGAAGCCGGCGACGATCTCCGATTCCCCTTCCGCCACGTCGAAGGGCGCCCGGTTGGTTTCCGCCACGCCGGCGATCAGGTAGACGATGAACAGGGGGAACAGGGGCAGCCAGTACCACTGCCAGAAACCGCCCGCCTGGTGGTTGACGATGTCGACCAGGTTCAGGCTCTGGGCAGCCATCAGCACGCCCACCAGGGCAAAACCCATGGCGATCTCGTAGGACACGATCTGGGCCGAGGAACGCATGGCGCCCAGAAAGGCGTACTTGGAGTTGGAGGCCCAGCCCGCCACCACCACGCCGTACACGCCCATGGAGGTGATGGCCATGATGTAGAGCAGGCCGGCGTCGATGTTGGCCAGCACCAGCTTGTCGGTGAACGGGAACACCGCCCAGGCCGCCAGGGCCGGGGCGATGACCAGGATGGGGCCGAGGAAGAACAGGCCCTTGTTGGCACCGCTGGGGACGATGATTTCCTTGAACATCAGCTTCACCGCGTCGGCGATGGGCTGCAGCAGGCCGATGGGGCCCACCCGGTTGGGGCCGATGCGCACCTGCATGTAGCCGATCACCTTGCGTTCCACATAGGTGAGGTAGGCCACGCACAGCATCAGGGGCGCGACGATGGCGACGATCTTGACCAGGGTCCAGATCGGGAGCCAGGCGGGGCCGAGGAGGTCGTGCAGGGTGTCCATGGTATTTGCGTCCACTCAGGCCTTCTCCACGCTGATGATGCCAAAGCGGGCGCCCAGACCGGCGGTCAGGGGATGGGCGGCGGCGATGCGCACCGTGCCGGGTGCCAGGCGATCATCCCGATCCACCGGCAGCACGATTTCATGGCCGTTCTGGCGAATCCGCGCGGCATCGCCCGTGTTCAGGTTCAGGCCGGCCAACTGGTCGCCGCACATCCAGGCCCGGGGCGCGGCGGCATCGGCCGTGGCCTGCAGGGGCGCGGACCGGCGGGTGAGGGCATCGAGCTGGTTGATAGGCGTCTCGCCCAGGCGTTCGAGGCCCTCGGCCATATTCAGGCCGGGCAGATCGACCGTGGCGGCGGCATTGTTCAAATGGGCGGCGATGCCGTCCTGGCCTTGGGGCAGCGCATCGGCGCGCACACCTTCCACGCTGTCGTAATCGAAACCACCGAGGCTGAGCAGATTGCCCAGCACCCGCAACACCTTCCAGGCGGGCCGCGCTTCGCCCCGGGGCTTCACCGCGCCGTGGAAAACCTGCAGGCGGCCTTCCGTGTTGACGAAGGCACCGCCGGTTTCCGTGAACGGCGCGATGGGCAGCAGCACGTCGGCGTAGTCCATGGCCTGGGTCTTGAAGGCGCTCATCAGCACCACGAATTCGGCGCCATCGAGAGTGGCGCGGGCCTGGGCGGTGTCGCAAGCCTCCAGTTCCGGCTCCACGCCCAGCAGGACGTAGGCGGCAATGGACGCAACCCCTGGCTTGCCCAGCATGGCGGCGGCGGCGAGGCCACCGGGTCCGGGCAGGGTACCCACGACCTGGCCGCCCACCGAATTGGCGGCGGGGGACAGGAAGCCCAGGGTCGCGCCGGTGGCGGCCGCGATGGCCTGGGCCAGGGCGTGGATTTCGTTGGCGGCCGGGTGGTTCTGGGCCACGGCCCCGAGCAGCACCGCTTTACGCGCGCCCGACATGAGGCTGGCCGCGATGGCGCGGGCGGCGTCATCGGCCTGGATATCGCCCGTGGACAGGGAGACGGACGCACCCGCATCGCGCAAGGCGGCGGCAATGCGAGCCAAGGCATTGACCCAGGCGGAGGGCTTGACGATAAGCTTGCCCGCCAGCTTGCACAGCAGGTTGTCGTCGGCGGCATGCACCACGTGCAACTGGGCGCCGCGCTTCACGGCCTGGCGCAGGCGCTGGGCGATGAGGGGCTGTTCCTGGCGTAGGGTGGCGCCGATCAGCAGCACCCGCTCCAAATTGTTCAGGTCGGCCACCGGCATGCCCAGCCAGCGGGCGCCCTGCCCTTGCGTATCCACGGCCTGGGCCGGGCGATGGTCGATGTTCTCCGTGCCCAGGCCGCGCAGCAGCTTGGTGAAGAGGTAGAGCTCCTCCACGGTCTGGTGCGGACTGGCCAGGCCGCCGATGGCGGCGGCGCCCTTGGACGCGCGAATTTCGGCCAAGCGTGTGGCGACCCGTTCCAGGGCATCCTGCCAGCTCACCTCGCGCCAGGTTCCGCCGTCCTTGAGCATGGGACGGGTCAGGCGCTGGTCGGAATTGAGAGCTTCGTAGCTGTAGCGGTCCCGGTCGGCGATCCAGCATTCATTGACCGCCTCGTTGTCCTGGGGCACCACGCGGAAGACCTTGCCGTTCTTCACGTGCACCTGGACGTTGGCGCCCAGGCCGTCGTGGGGGCTCACCGACTTGCGCCGGGACAGTTCCCAGGAACGGGCGGCATAGCGGAACGGCTTGGAGGTCAGCGCGCCCACCGGGCACAACTCGATGACGTTGCCGGACAACTCGTGGGTGACCTGGGCTTCCAGGAAGGGCATCACTTCGGTGTGCTCGCCGCGGCCGGGCATGCCCAGCTCCATCAGGCCGGCGATTTCCTGGCCGAAGCGCACGCAGCGGCTGCAGTGGATGCAGCGGGTCATGTCGGTGGCGATGAGGGGGCCGAGTTCCTTGTCCTTCACCACCCGCTTGGGTTCCTGATAGTTGGAGGCGGAACCGCCGTAGCCCACGGCGATGTCCTGCAACTGGCACTCGCCGCCCTGGTCGCAGATGGGGCAATCCAGGGGGTGGTTGATGAGCAGGAACTCCATGACCCCCTTCTGGGCCGTCACCGCCTTGGGTGAGCGGGTCATGACCTTCATGCCGTCGGTGACCGGCGTGGCGCACGCGGGCAGGGGCTTGGGCGCCTTTTCCACTTCCACCAGGCACATGCGGCAGCTGGCGGCGATGGAGAGTTTCTTGTGGTAGCAGAAATGGGGGATGTAGATGCCCGCCTGATGGGCGGCATCCATCACCGTCGCGCCGGGGGCGACTTCGAGTTGCTGGCCGTCGATTTCGATCAGGGGCATTGTCATGACTCCCGACGGGCCGCCCCGAGGGAGGCATAGCTCCCCCTCGGGGGGACGCGAACGGAGTGAGCAAGGGGGCTGTTCATACACCCACCATGCAGCGCTTGTGCTCGATGTGGTACTCGAATTCCTTGCGGAAGTGCTTCACGAAGCTGGCCACCGGCCCCACCGCCGCCTCGCCCAGGGCGCAGATGGTGTTGCCGGCGATGTTCTTGCCGATGCGCAGCAGCTCGTCCAGGTCCTCGGGCCGACCCCGGCCGGATTCGATGCGGTGGACGATGCGGTAGAGCCAGCCGGTGCCTTCCCGGCACGGCGTGCACTGGCCGCAGGATTCCTCGAAGTAGAAGTAGGACAACCGCTCCAGGGCCTTGACCATGCAGACGCTGTCGTCCATGACGATGACCGCGCCGGAACCCAGCATGGAACCGGCCTTGGAGATGGAATCGAAGTCCATGGTGCAGGCCATCATAGCCTCGGCGGTCAGCACCGGCGCGGAGGAGCCGCCGGGGATCACCGCCTTCAACTGGTGGCCTTTACGCACGCCGCCGGCCATTTCCAGCAGGTCAGCGAAGGGGGTGCCCAGGGGGATTTCGTAGTTGCCCGGCTTGTTGACGTGGCCGGACACGGAGAACAGCTTGCTGCCGCCGTTGTTGGGCTTGCCCAGCTCCAGGAAAGCCTGGCCGCCGTGGCGCATGATCCAAGGGATGGACGCCAGGGTCTCGGTGTTGTTGATGGTGGTGGGCTTGCCGTAGAGGCCGAAGCTGGCGGGGAACGGCGGCTTGAAGCGGGGCTGGCCCTTCTTGCCCTCGATGGACTCCAGCAGGGCGGTTTCCTCGCCGCAGATGTAGGCGCCGTAGCCGTGGTGGGCGTGCAGGTCGTAGTCCCAGCCGGAACCGAGGATGTTCCTGCCCAGGAATCCGGCGGCGCGGGCCTCGTCCAAAGCCTGCTGCCAGGATTCGTACTGCTCGAAGATTTCGCCGTGGATGTAGTTGTAGCCGGCCTTGGCGCCCAGGGTGTAGCCGGCGATGATCATCCCCTCGATGAGCTGATGCGGGTTGAACATGAGGATATCCCGGTCCTTGAAGGTACCGGGCTCACCCTCGTCGGTGTTGCACACCACGTACTTGTCGCCGGGGAAGGCCCGGGGCATGAAGCTCCACTTCAGGCCAGTGGGGAAGCCCGCGCCGCCGCGGCCGCGCAGGGCGCTGGTCTTGACCTGGGCGATGATGTCCTCGGCCGGGGTCTTCTCGGACAGGATCTTCCTCAGGGCCTCGTAGCCGCCGTTGGCGGTGTAAGTCGCCAGGGAGGCTGGATTGTCGTAATCCAGCGTCCAGGTACAGACCTTGTGGTTGGGGGCGTTCAAACTCATTTCATCTCATCCAGGAGTTTGTCCACCGCTTCAGGCGTCAGATTGGCGTGCATCTTGTGGTTGTTGTGCAGGCACAGGGGGCCGTGGCCGCAGGCGCCCATGCACTCGCCTTCCTTGAGGGTGTAGCGGCCGTCGGCGGTGGTCTCGCCGAAGCCGATGCCCAGCCTGGCCTGGAGGTGTTCCGCGATCCTGTCGGCGCCCTGCAACTGGCACGGCAGGTTGGTGCACAGGGTCACCTTGTTGCGGCCTACGGGCGCCAGGTCGTACATGTTGTAGAAGGTGGCCACCTCGTAGGCGGCGATGGCCGGCATCTCCAGGTAATTCGCCACGTACTCGATGGCGTCCCTGGACAACCAGCCCAGTTCCACCTGGGCGATGCGCAGGGCGCTCATCACCGCCGACTGCTTGTGCTCGGGCGGGTACTTGGCGACTTCCTTGTCGATGAGGGCCAGGGATTCAGCGGATAGCATGGCTTACCTGTCAATGTCGCCGAACACGATGTCCAGCGTGCCGATGATGGCGACCACGTCGGCGATCATGTGGCCGCGCGACATCTCGTCCAGGGCGGCCAGGTGGGAGAAGCCGGGGGCGCGCAGCTTGAGCCGGTAGGGCTTGTTGGCGCCGTCGGAAATCAGATAGACGCCGAACTCGCCCTTGGAATGTTCCACCGCCGCGTAGGCCTCGCCCTCGGGCACGTGCATGCCTTCGGTGAACAGCTTGAAGTGGTGGATCAGCTCTTCCATGTTGGACTTCATGGATTCCCGGTTGGGCGGCGCCACCTTGTGGTTTTCCACGATCACCGGGCCCGGGTTCTGCTTCAGCCAGTCCACGCACTGCCTGATGATCTTGTTGGACTCGCGCATCTCTTCCATGCGCACCAGGTAGCGGTCGTAGCTGTCGCCGGTGCGGCCCACGGGGATCTCGAAATCCATGCGATCGTAGACTTCGTAGGGCTGCTGCTTGCGCATGTCCCAGGCGATGCCGGAGCCGCGCAGGATGGGGCCGGTCATGCCCAGCGCCTTGGCCCGCTCCGGCGTCAGCGCGCCGATGCCGACGGTGCGCTGCTTCCAGATGCGGTTGTCGGTGAGCAGGGTTTCGTAGTCGTCCACGTAGCCGGGGAAACGACGGGTGAAGTCCTCGATGAAGTCCAGCACGCTGCCCTGGCGGTTCTCGTTGAGGCGACGCAGATCGGACTCGTTCTTGCTCCTGGAGGCCAGGTATTGCGGCATGCGATCGGGCAGGTCGCGGTAGACGCCGCCCGGACGGTAATAGGCCGCGTGCATGCGGGCGCCGGTCACCGCCTCATAGACGTCGATCAGGTCTTCCCGCTCGCGGAAGGCGTACAGGAAGACGGTCATGGCGCCCACGTCCAGGGCGTGGGTGCCCAGCCACAACAGGTGATTCATGATGCGGGTGATCTCGTCGAACATCACCCGGATGTACTGGGCCCGCTCCGGCACCTGGATGCCCAGCAGGCGCTCGATGGCCATGCAGTAGGCGTGCTCGTTCATCATCATGGACATGTAGTCCAGACGATCCATGTAGGGCACGGCCTGGAGGAAGGTCTTGGTCTCGGCCAGCTTCTCGGTGCCGCGATGCAGCAGGCCGACATGGGGATCGGCGCGCTCGATCACCTCGCCGTCCAGCTCAAGTACCAGGCGCAGCACCCCGTGGGCGGCCGGGTGCTGAGGGCCGAAATTGATGGTGTAGTTACGGATGTCGGCCATTTACGCCACCCCGCCGTAGTTGTCTTCGCGCACGATGCGCGGCGTGATCTCGCGCGGGTCGATGCTCACCGGCTGGTAGATGACGCGCTTCAGGTCCGGGTCATAACGCATTTCCACATGGCCGGAGACGGGGAAATCCTTGCGGAAGGGATGGCCGATGAAGCCGTAGTCGGTGAGGATGCGGCGCAGGTCTGGATGCCCCTCGAAGACGATGCCGAACAGGTCGAAGGCCTCCCGCTCGAACCAGTTGACGGCGGGCCAGATATCGATCAGGGAAGCGATCACCGGCATGTCGTCGTCGGCGCAAAAGGTGCGCAGGCGCAGGCGATGGTTCTTGACGATGGAAAGCAGATGCACCACCACGGCGAAGCGGGCGCCTTCCCAGGCCCCGTCCTTGTAGGCGGAGTAATCGACGCCACACAGGTCCATCATGAGATCGAAGGCCAGTCCCGGCTCGTCGCGCAGGGTCGTGGCCACTTCGAGCCAATCCTCCGGCTTCACCTCGACAGTGACTTCGCCCACGGCGATCTTGCTGGAGACGAGCTTGTCGCCCAGGGCGTCTTCGACGCGCGCGAGGAGGGCTTCCGGGGTCAGCGGCATGATGGGGCGTCGGTCCTGTCAGCGGGCGATGGTGGAAGTGCGGCGAATCTTCTTCTGCAACTGGATCAGGCCGTACAACAGGGCCTCGGCGGTGGGCGGGCAGCCCGGCACATAGACATCCACGGGCACGATGCGGTCGCAGCCGCGCACCACGGAATAGGAATAATGGTAGTAGCCGCCGCCGTTGGCGCAGGAGCCCATGGACAGCACCCAGCGCGGCTCGGCCATCTGGTCGTAGACCTTGCGCAGGGCCGGCGCCATCTTGTTGCACAGGGTGCCGGCCACGATCATCAGATCGGACTGGCGCGGACTGGGGCGGAACACGATGCCGAAGCGGTCCAGGTCGTAGCGGGAAGCGCCGGCCTGCATCATCTCGATGGCGCAACAGGCCAGGCCGAAGGTCATGGGCCACAGGGATCCGGTACGGGTGTAGTTCACCACCGTGTCCACGGTAGTGGTGACGAAACCTTTTTCGAGGATGCCTTCGATACCCATATGCCTACCTCATTCCCAGTCCAGGGCGCCCTTCATCCACTCGTAGACGAAGCCCACCACCAGGATGCCAAGGAAAATCACCATGGAAACGAAGCCGAACATGCCCAGCTCCTCCAGCACCACGGCCCAGGGAAACAGGAAGGCGATTTCCAGATCGAACAGGATGAACAGGATGGCCACCAGGTAATAGCGCACGTCGAACTTCATGCGCGCATCCTCGAAGGCCTCGAAGCCGCATTCGTAGGGAGACATCTTTTCCGCGTCCGGACGATGGGGACCCAGCAACCAGCCCACCACCATGGGACCGACGCCCACCCCCAGCCCCACCAGGATGAACAGCAGAATCGGAAAATAATTCTCGAGCATGGATTCCCCGGAATGGCGCGTTGCCACATACGTCGGCGCGCACCAAAGAAGGCCGCAAGTCTAGGGTTTCGAGGGCCCCGCGTCAAGGCGCACAAAAAGAAAAAACCCATTGATATCAATGGGTTATTAAATATCACAAAAGGATCATAAGGAAATTCGATGGTGCCGACGGCGAGACTCGAACTCGCACGACTTTCGTCACTGCCCCCTCAAGACAGCGTGTCTACCAATTTCACCACGTCGGCCTACTCGGAATGCGCGGGCATTCCGAAAAACTCACTTCGGGATCGCCCCCGACTTATCGATTCCACCCGCGGGCTGCTGGACAGGCTGGGGCGCCGCGGGCTGGGCGGGCGCGGCCACGGGCGTGACCGCAGCCCCATGCTTCTGGCTGGAAAAATAAGTCAGGCCAAGGCTGGTCACGAAAAACGCCGTCGCCAGCACCGCGGTGGTGCGCGACAGGAAATTCGCCGAACCGCTGGCGCCGAACAGGCTGCCGGACGAGCCACTGCCAAAGGCGGCGCCCATGTCGGCTCCCTTGCCATGCTGGAGCAGCACCAGGCCGACCACGGCGGCGGCCACCAGAAGATGAAGAATCCAAACCATAAATTCCATTTATTGCACCCTATCCTGAACCTGGTCCGCGCCTTAACCGGCCCGGCAAATCGCCAGGAATTCCTCGGCGTTGAGAGAAGCGCCGCCAATCAGTCCGCCATCGATATCCGGCTGGGAAAGCAGTTCGACCGCATTACTGGCTTTCATGCTGCCACCGTACTGGATGACCAGACCCGACGCCACGGCGGCATCCAGTGCGCGCACCCTGCCGCGAATAAAGGCGTGCACCGTCTGGGCCTGCTCCGGCGTGGCGGTCTTGCCGGTACCGATCGCCCAGACCGGCTCGTAGGCCACCACGGCCCGCGCCAGGGCGGCAACCCCGCACTTGGCGATGACGACATCCAGTTGACGGCCGACGACCTGCTCGGTGACGCCGGACTCGCGCTCCTCCAGGGTCTCGCCCACGCAAAGAATCGGCGTCAGGCCGGCCGCCTGGGCGGCGGCGAATTTCTCGGCCACCACCGCATCGCTTTCGCCATAGAGGGCGCGACGCTCGGAATGGCCGACGATGACATAGGTACAACCGAAGTCCTTGAGCATGGACGCCGACACTTCACCCGTGTAGGCACCCTTGGCATGCTGGCTCATGTTCTGCGCGCCCCAGGCGACGGCCGAACCGGTCAGCCCGGCCTGGGCTTGAGACAGATAGGGGAAGGGCACGCACACCGCCACGCCGGCCTTCACATCGCCCATGCCGGCCAGCACGCCGGCCAACAAGGCTTTGTTCTCGGCCAGACTGCCATGCATTTTCCAGTTGCCGGCGACCAGTTTGCGACGCATGGGTTCCCCCTCGAAAAAGACCGCGTATGGTAAAGAGGAAGGCCTGCCTGGTCAATCATCAGCCCGCGCAAAAACGCGGGCTTCGTGGTCAAGCCCGGAATATCCGACTCCCGAGGAATCCTGAATCCCCCCCGCGGGGATATGAAGACACCGTGAAGTCAGCCGTCCTTGTCGATACGTCCCGGTTTACGCGTTTTGTTTCCGCGGATTCGTTGCCGCCTGGGCGCATATCGACCGGGCACGCCAAGCGATCGGCCCAACCCAATAGCCTCATGCCAACGTCGATTTCCACCCGCGGCATGACCGCGCCCCTTCCGCCCCTGTCAGACGGGGTTGCCGGGAACCTCACGAAGCATCGACGGCGCGCGCGACGGCCTCGATCTTGATCGCCGAGGGCTCCACGATGCAGGCCTCGCGGCACAGGGCACACCCCACGCAATGTTCCGGATCGATGCGTGGGCGATACATATCCCAGACGAGCGCGCCCGGCACCTTGCAACTCCCCTCGCACGCGCCGCACTCCGGGCCTTGATAAGGCAAGCAGGCGCTCGTGTCGACTTGAACCCGGGCGAAAGGCGTCGGCCATCCCGCGGCGCCCTCTTCCGTATCTTTCTTGAGCGCTGCCGGTTCACAGGCGGCGACACACGGCCACTCTTCGCATAAGTGACAGCCTTTGTTGAGCAGGTCCAATGCGGGCGTGCCGGCCACACTGATTCCGAGTCTTGCGGCCAAGGGAAATATCACTTCGTGCGGGCAAGCGGCAATGCAGGCGCCGCAACGCGTGCAGGCAAGGAGGAATTCCAGTTCGCCAAGCGCATGGGGAGGGCGGATCCAGTGCGCAGCCTGTCGGCTGACTTTGGCATCGCATACCGCGACAATTTTCTTGCCCGTGTTACGAAATGCCTGCTGGAAGAATGCTCGACGATCCATCCGTTTTCTCCTGGTTTACATCCGCATCACCATGGGCTGCATCAGCAACCAAAGATTGAAGCCGGATATGCCGGCCGCGAACAGCAACATGGGGAAGAGCCTCCAGCCCTGGCTTCCCGCGCCCGCTTCAAGAAGAGAGGCACCCCGATGGCGCACGATTCGCACGGCGATCAGAAATCCCAGCACCAACAGGCCGGCCTGCAATGCGAATACCACGTCCTGGTAGATCAGCATGTTCATGTGGCGAATCTGCTTTTCCGCCATGCCAAGCGGCAACGCGCTTACGCCGAGGGGATTCCGCAACACGCCGCCCACGCCCGCGCTTTCCCGCACCAGATGATTCAGGTTGTGCGCCATGTGATAGGCAAACGCGAGTGGAAGCGCGACAAACGCAAACGAGGTGAGGTAACGCCTGAAAGGCTGGCTGCCACCGGTCAGGCGGTGGGTCGCCGCCGCCAGGAGGGCATAGAGCCCGCCCACGGAGATCAGACAGGCCGCGAGTCCGAGACTGAAGCTCCACAACAAACCGCCGCTGTCGCCGATGGCACGGGCCAGGGCGCGCATCCACGCTTCCCAGAATGGCATCATGGTCAGGCCATGCAGGGCGGTGAGCGCGAGCAGCGCGACCATGAACCAGGCTTCATCCGTTTGCGGACGCGCGCCCCGCACGGCCTCGATGCTGGGGGGGCGCAAGCGCCAGGCAATGTTGGCATGCGGGCAGCTTTGGGTGCAGTTTCCGCATGACGTGCAGTAGTTGTTCTGCTTCAGACTGCCCATCACCAGCCCGGTCGGGCAGGGTTCGATCTCTTGGTTGCCGTGATAGCAATCCAGTGTCTTGCAACGGGCGCACACGCTGGCGTCGATGGGTCTCAGTTCCACCATGGCCAGTTGGGAATAGGACCCAACGGTGCGGCCCACCGGGCAGAAGTAGCGGCAAAACGCCTTGCGCCGAAAAACCGCGAGCGAGGCCGTGGCGAGTACCACGATCAGCAGCGCGACCAATGCCGTGGCATGGGGATCGAGGGTGATGCCCATGCCAAGTTCAAGCCAGGTCAGGCCAACGAGTAGCCAGAGGGCCGGCCACACACCGCGCAGCCAGCGTGGCACGCGCAGATTGAGGGAGTTGTTCGGCCGCGCGCGCCGCCATAGCCGACGCCGCACCAGCCACTGCGCCAGCGCATCCCAGGGACAGATCGCGCACCAGGCCGAGCCAAGAAAGAAGATCGAAAAAATCAGTCCGCCCCACCACAGGTTCCAGGTCAGCACGGTGGCGAGATTCCGCTCCGGGAACGGGGTGCCGAACAAGCCCGCGGCAATCACCAGCAAAAAGAGCGAAACCATCGCCAGCTTCAAGACCAGCGGCACCCAGCGGTTTGCCGCCAGCAGACGAACCCCGTTGCCGACCACCGGCAGCCGGGCGAGCGTTAGCGCGCCCGCGCCATGCATGGCGGTTTTCATTGCGGTCATTGGCGCGGTCATGGCCCACACCACCGTCAGGATCATCATGATGAGGATGCAAATCCCCCAGAATTCCGGCAGCCCCGGATGGGTCATCATCAACGCGCCGTCCACGCTGCAATAGATCACGAAGCAGCCCGCCTGCCTTGTTTACCCGCGCGCGGCAGCCGCTTGCGTTGCACCAGGTTGACGCCGACCAGGATGACGGTGATCACGCCCACGGCGACGCCGATGGGGCCGACCGCGACGGGCTCACCGATGCGCAGCGGAAAATCGATGATGTAGGGCTCGCCGCCGTCCTCGAATTCCGCGGTGATGATGTAGTCGCCTTCGTTCTTGAAGATGAAGCCCTGGCGGTGGGTGTTGTCATTGGGGCGCTGGACGCCCAGCACTTCTTTCCGGCTGGCGAACCAGCCGTCAAGCCAGCTGTCGTCGCGCACGCTGAAGGTGATTTCCCCCTGGAAGGGCGCGCCGTCATCGAGCCGGGTGGCATAGACGCTGACGCGGCCGGGTTCGTTGGGTTTCGGAAACGCGGGGAACGCCATGTAGCTCACGAAATACGCGCCGATTTGCGTCTCCACCTGCATGCTGGGCGGGGTGTTGGAATCCTCGCTCAGGCTGTAGGTGGGGCGGCCCAGCACGTGGTGCGCCCCGGCAAACTGGCAGGGCGGGAGTAGGAACAGCAATAACAAAAACAAGCGCTTCATACGCTGTGTTTGGCCACCGAACCCTGCATACGATCGACGACCCAGATCGGCAGGCTGGGCTCGGGGCAGACCTCGACGCACAGCCCGCAGCCTACGCACCCTGACTTGATGATCGGACGATACTGGTTCCACATCTCGAAGCCGATGGCCTGGTCACCAAGTGGGCAGACGCTCACACAGGCGCCGCAGATGCCGCGATCGACCCAGGGATAGCATGCGGCGCGGTCGATCTGGGCGATGCCCATGTCGATTTCCTTGAGGGGCGTTTCGACCAGGGCCTCGGTAGGGCAGACCTCCATGCATTTGTTGCACAGGGTGCAGCCCTTCTCCTCGGGGTTGATCCAGGGTGTGTTGACCTTCTCCCCGCCATCCCGGCCGTGAAAGCGGATGCAACGCGGCGGGCAGACCTCTCCGCACAGCCCGCAGCCGATACACGCGGCGATGAAGGCGGCATCGTCTTTCAGCGCCCCCGGCGGGCGGATGTGGTTGCGCGATTGCGCCTTGGCCTCCGGCACCATCAGGCGCGCCATGCCATAGGGCAGGCTGGCGGCGGCGAGCAGGGCCGCGCCCCGGATCAGGCGTTGCAGGGCGCCGCGGCGCCGCATCAATGGCCACCTTTCGCGGCGGATTCCGGGTGATTGCGGCGGTATTGCTTGCCCAGATGGCCCGGACCTTGTTCCGGGTAATCCGTGGGCCGGAGCACAAAGGTCATGGCCTGGGTGGGGCAAACCGCGATGCAGGCCGCGCAGTTGTTGCATTCCTGGCCGAAATGGTCGCGCAGGGGGTCGAGGCCGAATTCGCAGACGGCATTGCACCTGGCGCAGTCGTTGCAGCTTTCCACGATGCGGCGAATGCGCACCAGGCGATAACGGCCCAGCAGGGCATAAAGCGCGCCACCGGGGCAGAGATAGCGGCAGAACCCGCGGCGAGCGACCAGGGTGTCGAACAGCAGGGTGCCGACGAAGAACACCGCGCCGGCACCGAACCCGCCCAGGGCGATGGCGTAATACAGCTCGCGCCCGACGATGGCGGGCGGGTAGATCGCCGCCATCAACACCGAGCCGGTGGCGGCGGACAGCGCCAGCCCCACGCCCAGCACCGCGTATTTCAGGCGGCGGTCGAAGCGGCGGTTGCCCACCTTGAAGCCCAGGCGGGCAAGCCAGGTGGAGACGTTGGTGTTCAGTTCGTACAAAAAGGTGGCGGGGCAGATCCAGCCGCAGAAAAACCGCCCCAGCACGAGCGTGAACAACACGGGGATGAGGGCCGTCAGCAGAAACGGCGCATACGCCTTGAGCCCCGCCGCCATCTGCCCGGCCACGGCGAGCGGGTCGCTCAACTGCAAGCCGAAGAAACTGCCCGACCAGGTGTTGCCCTTGATGGCGTCCAGGTCTTCCGCCGGGTCATCGGCAAAGGCGGCGGTGAGGGTTTCCATCACGTCGTAGAGCTGCTTTTCCGAGGGGGCGAGCAGGTCATAGGCATGCGCGGCGGCATAGGTCTGGTAGACATGAATGAAGGGCAGGGCCACCAGCATCGCGAACACGATGGAAAGGCTCAGCCAGCGCAACTTGTTGAGGTGTCGCCAGAGGAAAAAGGGTTTGTGTGTGCCCATCGGGAGGCTCAAAAAATGGCTAACCGTAGTCCGGGATGATGCGGATGGCCTGGGGGATCTGGATGCAGGAGCGCTCGCACAGGCCGCAGCCCACGCAGTCTTTCAGCACTTGGGGCTGTTCCAGGCGGCCCACGCGGATCGCCACGTCCTGCAAGGGACAGGCGCGGTAGCAGACGCCGCAGGTCTTGCCCTGATACGACAGGCACAGCCGTTCATCGACCCGGGCCCGGCCCATGCGCACCTGCTTGAGAATGGGCGCCAGTTCGCGCGCCACCGGCTGGATGGCATCGGTGGGGCAGACCTCGCCGCATTTCATGCACAGGATGCAGGCCTGTTCCCGCGGCACGATGTAGGGCGTATCCAGCGAGCGCGGCCCGTTCTCAAAGCCGAAATACTGGATGCAGCGGTTGGGGCAGACCTCGCCGCATTGCCCGCAGTGGATGCAATGGGCCAGGAATTCCTCCTCCGGGCGCGCCCCCGGCGGCCTCAGATAGCGGATCGCGCGCGCGGGTTGGCGCGTCTCTGGGCGCGCCTCGGCCAGCAGGGGGCTCAGCGCCGTCGCGGCGGCGGCGCTGAGCAGGGCGTCAAGAAAGGTTCTGCGCTGCATGGAGGCCGGCGCGAAAATTTCTCGACCTACCCCACCTCATACCTTCTCCACGCGCGCCGCGAGTTTCTTGAAGTCCACCTGCCCAGAGACCAGATCCCAGACACGGCTGGAGGTCTTGTTGACCAGCCATTTGTTCTTTCTGGGATCGGCGCTGTCGGCCACCGACAGGTTCCAGGGGCTGAACAGGTAGCCGCGCGGCACGCTGTTGCGCGCCGGTTTGACCAGGCTGTGGGTGCCGACCTGGGCGCGCGCCTCGAAGGAGCCCCGGCGCGTCACCAGACGCACCTTGTCGCCGTCCTTGATGCCGAGTTCCTTCGCGTCCTGCTCGTGCATTTCCACATACATCTCCGGCACCAGACGCCGCGTGGTGGGGCTGCGGTTGGACTTGGCGGTGTGGAAGTGCTCGTACACCACGCCCAGGCCCAGCCAGTAGGGGTACTTGTCCTTGGGTACCGCATCCCACGCCTTGCCCCGGAACTTCATGTCAGGCAGATCGGGCGTCAATCCCTTGTCCCGTGCTTCCTTGAGCAGCGCCAGGTTGTCGATGGTGTAAACGCCCTTCTTGACGCCAAACTCCATCAGCTTGGCCGTGATCGCCTCGCGGTCGCTGTAATCCTGCTGGCAGAGTCTCATGTGCACCTTGCCATCCTTGGTGCGGAAATAGCCGTAGGGCCGGTTGGTCCACTGGTTTTCCTGGTTCATGTAGCGGCGCTTGGTGCCGCCGTCCCGGGCGATCTGGTAGGTCGGCGCCGGCCACATGATGCCCCGCAGTTCGGCGAGCTGTTCGTACGGGGTAAGCTTGTCCGCCTTCTCCACCTCCAGGATGCCGGTGAGGTCCACGTCGGTGCCGGCGCTGGCCCGGCAAACATCGCGAAACACTTCCTGAGAGTCGTAAGTGCCGTCCTTGAGCTTTTTGTAGGGAAAGATGGCGTCCGCATCCAGGCCCAGCAGGTGGGCGATTTCCTTGCCCTTGTCGATCACCATGTCCATGTCGGGGCGGCAGCCGGGCGGCGGCTCGGCGGCTTTCTGGTTGATGTTGATGCGCCGCTCCGAGCTGATGTAGGTGCCTTCCACCTCGCCCCAGGTGGCGGCGGGGAAGATCACATCGGCATAGAGATTGTTGGGCGCATGCCGGTAGATCTCCTGCACGACGTTGAAGGTCTTCAAGAGCGCCGGGCGCACCAGGTTGTCCTGGTCCGGCAGGTCGATGTGGGTGGCATAGACCCAGAACATGGCCTTGAGGTCGCCCTTGAGCGCCCGTTCCAGCATGCCCACGGCAAAACCGGGGTTCTGCGAGTTCAGCGCCCGCTCCAGGTTTTTCTCGGGCACGCGCCAGGCCTTGGCCATCTTCAGCCGGTGCAGGGGGTTGTCGAGCGGCTCGTTGAACGGCAGCCGGCCGGTCAGGCCGCCGGTAAAGCGCTCGCCCATGGCGTTGGGCTGGCCGGTCATGGAGAAGGGACCGCAGCCGGGCTTGGCCAGATTGCCGGTCAAGGTGCACAGGTTGATGATGGAAATGACGTTGTTCTGCCCGTGGATGTGCTGGTTGTAGCCAATCCCCCACATCATCAGCACGCCACCATGGCCGTCCTTGCCGCGCGCCAGGCGCTTGCGCGTGGCGTCGGCGAATAACTTGGCGACGTGCCGGATCTTCGCCGGCGGCACCTCGTCGGTGCCCATCCGGTCCTGAACCTGCTCGGGGCTGTAGTGGGCCAGCACGCCATCCACGTATTCCTTCCAGCCGGTGGTGTGGGCTTTCAGGAACTTCCAGTCGATCACGTCCTCGTGCTCCTTGAGCAGCACGTGGGCGATGGCGTTGAGGAAGCTGATGTCGCCGTTGAGCACGGGCACATCCACATGGTTTTTCGGATTGATGTCCGCATAGCCCTTGCCGGTGCCCGTGTAGCGCGGATCCGCGACGACCGTGGGGATGTTGGTCTTCTTCTTGTGGTCGGCGCAGCGCCAGAAGATGATGGGATGCGCCTCGCGGGCGTTGTGCCCGAAGTGCATGATCATGTCCGACAGCTCGATGTCCTCGTAGGCCATCGGCGGCGTGTCCGAGCCCAGGGTCGCGTAGTAGCCGGTCACCGCCGAGGTCATGCACATGCGGGCATTGGCCTCGATGGTGTTCGAGCCCAGCACCCCCTTCATGAACACATTCTCCAGGTACTGGCCCTCCATGGTGAGTTGGCCGGAGCCGTACAGCGCGATGGTGTTGCCGCCATACTTCTTGGCGAAGTGGGCGATCTTGTGCGCCGTCATGTCGGACGCCTTCTCGTAAGGCACGCGCACGAAGTGCTGCTCGTCGAAGGAGCCCTTGGTCTTGCTGATGAAGTCCATGTCACCATGGCCCGGCTTGTTCCATTCCTCCCACACGTCCTTGCGCACGTAGGGGTCGCCCTGCATGCGATCCACATAGATCGGCTCGGCGGCGGTCAGCCCCTTGATGCACTGCAAGCCGTAGTTGGTGGGATGGTCCTTGTCTGGACGCATGGAGACGATCTTGCCGTTCTCCGAAATGATGATCGTGCCGCAGCCCACGCCGCAGTAGGGGCATTGGGCGATCGCCGTGGTGCGTTTGGCCGACGCCGCTTCAGGCGAAATGGGCGCTGCTTCGAGCTCCGGATTGCCGCCGACCATCAAGCTCGCGCCGACCGCGGAACTGGTAATGAAGGCGCTTCCCTTGAGGAAGTCACGTCGATGCATTTTGATCCGCTTCATTGGTCCAGCCCTCCGTTGGTGTGCTTTGCCATGGGTGTATTCCTTCCTACTTCGCGCTCAGGCTGCGCATGTAAACGATGATGTCGTCGATCTCGTCGTCGGAGAGATTGGCCATCGCCGCCGGCCCCTTGAAACCAAGCATTCGGGTATTGGAGCGGCCTTCCTTGATGGTCGTGCGGATATAGCCATCCGAGACCCTGTCCAGAAAGCCCGGTTTGCCGATTGCGGTACCGGCGCCGCCAGACGTGTAGCCGTCACCCTCCCCGCCGTGGCAGGTGGAACAGACATACTCGTACCACTGCTTGCCGAGACGGGGGTCGCCTCGCGCTTCCGGCTGGGCATCAACTTCCGCGACGCGATCCGGCAACGTGCTGAACGAACGCAAGTAGGCAACGATGGCATTGACGTCCTTTTCGCCCAGATGCGCGAAAGGAGGCATGCCCGTGCCTTCTCGCCCACCCAGAATATTGCCGCGCAGAAAACCGTCCGAACTGATGCTCAGGAATTCCGGGTTCGTCAGGGAAGGCGCGAATCCAGCTTTGCCTATCGCATCAGCCTGATGGCAGGCCGAACAGTTTTCCTCGTAAACCTGACGGCCTTTTTTGATGATTGCCTGGTCCGAACCGCTTGCGGATACAGCAAACAAGCACATCGGAACCAGGAGGGCGATTCTCCCCACACCGCGTAATGCGAATCTGATTGATCGGCTCATGGAATCCTCCTTCCTTTCTGGAGGCGATTAAGCGCTGGTTCCAAGGTGACGGACAATCTGATGCATGCACTACCTACTTGGTAGTAGGGGTTATTACCGGCTGACTATTGATGACAAACCAAGCGCCGTTTTCGATGCCCTTGCTACCGTTTTCAATGCACGCGGATGCGAAAGCCCACGATCGCGCCGCGCCGGCTGACAGGTCTGCGCGATAGCCGGGGTAGGGCAGAAATTGACGCTGTATCCATTCCCGGGCAGGTCACCGTGAAGCCGGGCGGCGCGTGGCGCATCCGCGACAGGCACCATGGGGCCATGGGGCGCACCCGCCCTGTCACCGGTCTGTCATCTATGGCTGGCAGATTGCGCTCATGCCAGTCGTTCGCTCCGTTTTCATTTCCGATGTCCACCTGGGTACCCGCGCCTGCCAGGCCGAAAGCCTCCTGGCCTTCCTGCGTGAATATCCCGCCCAACACCTGTACCTGGTGGGCGACATCATCGACTTCTGGAGCATGAGCCGGGGCGTGCACTGGAGCCCGGCCCAGAACACCGTGATCCAGAAGGTGCTGAAGCGCGCGCGGCATGGCGAAAAGGTGGTGTTCGTGCCGGGCAACCACGACGAGGCGTTGCGCGACCACTGCGACACGGCCTTCGGTGACATCCGCGTGGAACGCGAATATGTGCATGAAACCGCCGACGGCCGCCGCTTTCTGCTCACCCATGGCGACGATTTCGACCAGGTGACGCGCCACCACCGCTGGGTCGCCGTGCTTGGCGACATGGCCTACAACGGCCTGGTCCGCCTCAACGGCTGGCTGTCGCGGGCGCGCCGCCTGCTGGGCATTCCGGGTTACTGGTCCCTGGCCGGTTACGCCAAGCGGCGGATCAAGACGGCGCTGCAATTCATTTTCGATTTCGAGGACTCGGTCATCCGCCATGTGCGCGAGCGCGGCCTGGATGGCGTGATCTGCGGCCACATCCACTGGGCTTCCCTGAAGGAAGTGGACGGACTGGTCTACGCCAACTGCGGCGACTGGGTGGATTCCTGCAGCGCCATCGTCGAGCATGAGGACGGCAGGCTGGAGATGGTGCAGTGGAGCGCGCTCTGCCGCCTGCCGCGCCAGGAGCCCGTGTCCGGGCCTATCGAGGCGTACTGATGCGCATCCTGATGGTTTCCGACGTGTACTTCCCGCGCATCAACGGCGTTTCCACCTCCATCGAAACCTTCCGTGGCGCCCTCGCCGACCTGGGCATCGACGTCGACCTGGTGGCGCCGGACTACGGTTGCGACGCGCCCAGGCCGGGGGTGATACGCGTGCCGGCATGGCGCGTTCCCCATGATCCGGAGGACCGGCTGGCCCATTATGGCAAGCTGAGGCGAGCCACCCTGGAGGCCGCCGCGAACTGCGACGTGATCCACATCCAGACCCCGTTCGCCGCCCACTATGCCGGCCTGCATGCCGCTCGGACGCTGCGCAAACCGGTGCTGGCCAGCTACCACACCCTGTTCGAGGAATATCTCCAGCACTACATCCCCTGGCTGCCGGCGGCGATGCTGCGGGGCCTGGCGCGGCGCTTCTCGCGCGGCCAGTGCAACGCCCTGGACGCGGTGATCGTGCCGTCCACGGCGATGCGCCAACGCCTGCGCGAATACGGCGTGGTTCGACCCCCGCACGTGTTGCCCACCGGGCTTCCGGCCGCCGTCTTCACCCCGGGGGACGGCCCGCGCTTTCGGGCCGATCAGGGCATCGCGGCGGATGTGCCGGTGGTGTTGTTCGTCGGGCGGGTGGCCCATGAAAAAAACATCGGCTTCCTGCTGGAAGCCGTGGCGCTGGCGCGTCGGGGTCGCCCCGACCTGATCTTCCTGATCACCGGGGAAGGGCCGGCGCGCCCGGACCTGGAACGACAGGCCGCGCGGCTCGGCCTGCGCGACCATGTCCGCTTTCTCGGTTACATGGATCGCCACCGCGAACTCCCCGCCGCCTACGCGGCGGCCGATGCCTTCGTGTTCGCCTCGCGCACGGAAACCCAGGGCCTGGTGCTCCTGGAAGCCATGGCCCAGGGCTGTCCGGTGGTGGCGCTCTCGGTCATGGGCACCGCCGACATCCTCGAACCCCGGCGCGGTTGCCGCGTCGCTCCGGACGATCCCGCCGGTTTCGCGGCCACGCTGGTCAAGCTGTTGAACGACCCCGATGCCCGGGCCAGTCTCGGCGATGAAGCCCGGACCTACGCCGGCGAATGGTCGGACAAAACCCTGGCGCGGCGGCTGGTCGAGATCTACCGGGCCCTGATGCCTTGAAGCCCCTGCGCCTCCTGCTCGTCACCGAAACCTATCCGCCGGAGATCAACGGCGTGGCCATGACCACCTCCCGCATGGTGCGGGGGCTGCGCGAACGCGGCCATTGGGTCGGCCTGGTGCGGCCACGCCAGCAAAACGACCGGGACATCGGCCTGGAACCCGATACCTGGACCGTGCCGGGCCTGCCGATCCCGAATTATCCGGGCCTGCATCTCGGCCTTCCGGCCTGGCGGCGCCTGGGACGCCTGCTGGACGAACAGCGCCCGGAGCGGGTGCACGTGGTCACCGAGGGGCCCCTGGGTTGGGCCGCGCTAAGAGCCGCGCGAGCACGGGGGCTGCCGGTCACCTCCGGCTATCACACCCATTTCGACCAGTACAGCAACCACTATGGCCTGGCCTGGCTCATGCCCTGGGTCACCGGCTGGCTGGACGGCCTGCACCGGCGTTGCCAGGCCACCCTGGTGCCGACCAGGGAACTCGCCGACACCCTCGCGGCGCGCGGCATCCCCAATGTTCGGGTGGTCGGGCGCGGGGTCGACACCCGCCTGTTTCACCCGGGGCGGCGCGATCCGGAATCGCGGCGGCGCTGGGGCCTGGCGGACGACGCCCTGGCCTGTCTGTATGTCGGCCGCCTGGCCCCGGAAAAAAACCTGGCGGTGGTGGAGCGGGCCTATGCCGCCATCGCCGCCCGGCATCCGCGGGCGCGCATGGTCTGGGTGGGCGACGGCCCCAGCCTGCCGGCGCTGCGGGCGGCCCATCCGGACCATGTCTTCACCGGGCCGCGTGTCGGCGAGGAACTCGCCGCCCATTACGCCAGCGCCGACCTGTTCCTGTTCGGCAGTCTTTCGGAAACCTGGGGAAACGTGCTGGGCGAGGCCCTGGCCAGCGGCCTGCCGGTGCTGGCCTACCGGCGGGCCGCGGCGGAGGCCCTGATCCGGAACGGGGAAAACGGGATGACGGTCAGGCCCGATGACGCCGAAGCCTTCACCGGCGCCGCCCTGGCCTTGGCGGGCGACGCCGCCCTGCGCCAGCGTCTTGGCCACGCCGCCGTGGAATCCATGGGCGAGCACGGCTGGGACGGCATCGTCGAACGCTTCGCGACGGTGTTGCGGGAAACGACCTGAAGGCGCGGGAAACGGCCTGAGGGAAAAATCAACCACGGCCGCGCCGTGGCGGCCATGGCATATGCGCGGGAGATCCGCACCACCACCTCACTCCTCGGCCGGCTCGTCCAGGTATTTCTGCAATCGCCGCTCGAACACGTGGCGATCGAAGCGCCATTCCTCGAGGAGCTTCATCGCCAGCTCGAACGGCTTTTTGTCGAGTTGATACAGGCAACCCAGGTCGAACGTGGCGGACGACTCCAGGGCCATGCAGAGATCCCGGAGGTCCGAGGCGGCCTTGTCGTCCGGATTTTTCTGGATGAACTTGGCGATATTTTTTACGGCGTTGGCCATGATGATTTCCTTACCAATGTAAAGCTCGCAAGCGGGCGGATTTCTTGTGCTGATGGTCGCGCATGCGCCGGGCGATGTCATCCAGCATGGCAATCGCATCCAGCACGAACGGCCCCTTGTTCAACATCACGCATTCGGCTCGCTCCGACATGGCGGCATCGGTCATCTCCGCGCGCGAAGGCAGATTTTCCTTGATCAACTGCTCGAACACCTGGGTGGCCCAGACCACCGGCACGTGGGCCGCCTCCGCCAGCCAGAGGATCTCTTCCTGGACCTCGGCGAGCCGGCTCCAGCCGATCTCTACCGCCAGGTCGCCGCGGGCGATCATCAGGCCGAACGGCGCCCGACCGGCGCCGTGGACGATGATCTCCGGCAGGTTGGCCACGGCGCGACGGGTCTCGATCTTGGCGATGCGGCCCAGCGTCCCGGCGCCGCGCGCTTCCAGCTCCTCGGCCAACCGCGTCATGTCCGCCGCCGACTGCACGAAAGAATAGCCCACAATGTCGGCTTCGCGGGCGATGAAATCCAGATCGATCAAATCCTTTTCACCCAGGGCGGGCAGGCGGATGTCGCTATCCGGAAAATTCAGGCCCTTGGCCGGGCGAATCTTGTCGCCCTCGGGACGGGCGCGGGTGATCCGCAACCAGGCGCCCGCCTCGTCCACCCGCTCCACCTCGGCGCCGATCTGGCCATCATCGATGAACACCCGCTCGCCGACGCGCAGGCTGTCCAGCACCTCCGGCTGGGCACAGGGGATGCGGCCGGCATGGCCATTCTCGCCCCCCACCTCGCCGGGGGCGCCATCCCGGGACAGCAGCAGGCTGTCGCCGACATGGGCCAGGATGACATCGAAGCTGTCTTCCAGGGGACCGACCGTGGCGGATCGCTGCTTGCCCTCGCCGGACAGATGTTTGAGGGCGCAACCCTGCTCCAGCCAGACGTTGTCGGCGGCGCAGGCCAGGGTATGGGTCTCGCCCATGCGTTCCAGGACATTGAGGATGCGCTTCTTGCCCCGCGCGTCGGTGGCTTCCACCAGTTCGCCGGGCTGCAAGCGGGCCAGCCAGTCCCGCGTCACGCTCACCCGGGGGTAACCGGCCAGGCCGGTGGCGCCCCGCAGGCCCGGCCCGCCGGGTTCGCCGCTAGCGTCGAACAGGAAGTAGGCCGGCGCCCGGGTGTCGCCCCGGTCGTCCCGCTTGGGCTTGAGGCGCAGGCGGCCGGGTGTGGCGGCCATGTCGCCGGTGCGCAGCTTCGGCCCGGCCAGATCCATGTGGATCAGACAGTCCCGGCCCGCCGCCTGGGCGGCGGAACGCACGTTGTCGACCATGGCCTTCCAGGTATCCGGGTCGTCGTGGGCGCAATTGATGCGGGCGATGTCCATGCCCCGTTCCACCAGATCGCGCACCAGGCGGACATCCTGGCCCGCCACCGTGGGCAGGGTGACCATGATGCGAACGCGCCGCCGTCTCGGTTCCTTGCCCAGCAGACGCTGGGTGTTCTGTTTCAGGCGCTTGTCGCCCGCCCGCTTATCCAGCCCCAGCCGTCGCAGATCGTCCTCGCCGGGACGGGCGTGGACCATGGCATCCAGCGCCAGGGCGACGGAATCCAGGGTGGCTTCCACATGCCCCTCGCAGCGACCGAGGGAAGACAGGCCCAGGTCCGACAGGCGTTCCTGCAGGTCGCGCAGATCCTCGCGGCGGAAAGCGATGTAGGCCGCCAGGTTGCCGGCGTCGCGGGCATGGGCGGCATCGGCAAGCGCCGGTTTCCAGCCCTGCAACAGGGCTTGCCGGCCGGCGACGACACGGTCGCGCAAGCGCGCCAGCTGGTTTTGAAGTTCGGGGAGGGAAGTCAAGATGCGGGCCAAAGGCTGTCCAGAATGCTGGATAGCTTAGACGCGCAAGGTGACACGAAGATGAAGGAAATATGACAACAGGATGCGGGATGCGCCCGCCCATCTCCCGGATTGCCGGGAGATGGCGTGAATCAGCCGAAACGGCCGGTGATGTAGTCTTCCGTCTGCTGTTTCTGGGGTTTCACGAACAGGTTGTCGGTCTTGCCGAATTCCACCAGTTCGCCCAGGTACATGAAGGCGGTGAAATCGGAGATGCGCGCCGCCTGCTGCATGTTGTGGGTAACGATGGCGATGGTGTAATCGCTCTTCAGTTCGTCGATGAGCTCCTCGATCTTGGCCGTGGAGATGGGATCCAGGGCGGAAGTGGGTTCGTCCAGCAGCACGATCTCCGGCTTCACGGCGATGGTCCGGGCGATGCACAGGCGCTGCTGCTGGCCGCCGGACAGGGACAGGCCGCTCTGCTGCAACTTGTCCTTGGTCTCCTCCCAGATCGCGGCCTTGCGCAGGGCCCATTCGACCCGGTCGTCCATTTCCGACTTGGGCAGCTTTTCATAGAGGCGAACGCCGAAGGCGATGTTCTCGTAGATCGTCATCGGAAATGGCGTGGGTTTCTGGAACACCATGCCGATCTTGGCGCGCACCAGGTTGACGTCCTGTTTCTTGTCCAGCAGGTTCTTGCCGTGAAAGTTGATCTGGCCCTCGGCGCGCTGTCCCGGGTAAAGATCGTACATGCGGTTGAAGGTGCGAAGCAGGGTCGATTTTCCGCACCCGGAAGGTCCGATGAACGCCGTCACCTTGTTTGTTGCAATGTCCAGGGAAACATCGATCAGGCCGCGGAAGTCGCCGTAAAAGAAATTCAGGTCGCGGATGGCCAGGATGGCTTCGCCGTCGGCAAGGCGTTGAGGGGCGGACATAGAGAACTCCGGGTTCAGTCTGAGGATTTTTTACGGAACATCACGCGGGCCAGGATGTTGATTCCAAGCACGAACAGGGCGATCAGCAGGGCGCCGCCCCAGGCCAGGCTGACCCAGTTGTCATAGGGACTCATGGCGAACTGGAAGATCACCACCGGCAGGTTGCCCATCGGTTGCGACATGTCCGTGCTGAAGAACTGGTTATTCAACGCGGTGAACAGCAGCGGCGCGGTTTCACCGGTGACTCGGGCGATGGCGAGCAGGATGCCGGTCACCACGCCGGCCTTGACCGCCCGTAGCGTGACTTTCAGGGACACCTGCCAACGCGGCGCGCCCACGGCGAAGGCCGCTTCGCGCAGGGCCGTGGGCACCAGCAACAGCATGTTTTCCGTGGTTCGCACGACCACGGGAATGGCGATCAGGGACAGGGCCAGCGACCCCGACCAACCGGAGAAACCACCCAGGGTCGCCACCGCCAGGGCATACACGAACAGGCCGACAACGATGGACGGCGCGGACAGCATGATGTCGGTGACGAAGCGGGTGGCGGCGGCGAACCGGGACGTGGTGCCGAATTCCGCCAGATAGATGCCCGCCAGGATGCCGATCGGCGTCGACACCAGCGTGGTCACGCCGATGATCATCAGGCTGCCGACGATGGCATTACGCAGCCCACCACCTTCGCTGCCGGGCGCGGGCGTATCCTGGGTAAAGAAGTCCCAGCTCAGGGCGGCGAAGCCGTTATAGAACAGCGTCCAGAGAATCCACATCAGGGCGATCAGGCCGAAGGACATCGCCACCATCGACAGCACGATGCCGACGCGGTTGGTCAGGACACGACGGGAATACAGGTTCATTGCATGGCTCCTACTCGCCCGCTCACTTGCCTTGTTTCGCGACACCGCGCTTGATCAGCCATTGGGAGATGGCCAGCACGATGAAGGTAATGATGAACAGCACCAGGCCCAGGGCGAACAAGGCGGATATGTGCAGACCGGGATCGGCCTCACCGAATTCGTTGGCCAGGGTGGAGGCGATGGAAGTGCCCGGCGCGAACAGGCTGCCGACAATGCGATTGGCGTTGCCGATCACGAAGGTGACCGCCATCGTCTCGCCGAGGGCGCGACCGAGGCCCAGCATGATGCCGCCGATGACGCCGACCCGGGTGTAGGGCAGGACCACATTGGTCACCACTTCCCAGGTGGTGCAGCCGACACCGTAGGCGGATTCCTTGAGGGGCGGCGGCACGGTCTCGAACACGTCGCGCATGACCGAAGCCACGAAGGGAATCACCATGAGAGACAACACGATACCGGCGGTCAGGATGCCGATGCCGATGGGGGGGCCGGCAAACCAGCCACCGATCACCGGCACATCACCCAGGGCGGCTTGCAGATGGGGTTGCACATGTTTCGCGAACAACGGCGCGAACACGAACAAACCCCAGATGCCATAGATGATGGAAGGCACGCCCGCCAGCAGTTCGATGGCGGTACCCAGGGGCCGACGCAGCCAGACCGGACAGGTTTCGGTAAGAAACAGGGCGATGCCGAAGCTCACCGGCACGGCGATGATCAGGGCGATGATGGAGGTCACCACCGTGCCGTAGATGGCGGACAGGGCGCCGTACTGGTCTTCCGGCACGTTCCACACGTTGGTCCACAGGAAGCCGGGCCCGAATGCCTTCAGCACCGGCATGGCCTCGATGGCCAGGGAAATCAGGATGCCGGCCAGGGCGGCCAGTACGATGAAGGCGAACACCAGGGTGACCTGATGGAACAACAGATCCTGCAGCTTGAATTTCTTGACCTGCGCGGCGTGCACGTCTACGGGTGTCGTCACTTCGCTCATTCGGATCTGTCCTGATTCAATGGTGCATTCTTCGTAAACCCCATCGGGCCGCGATGGGGCTTGCGGAGAAAGTTTGGGCGCGGCATGTTATCCGCGCCCAAATCGGCCCATCAAGGAAATTACTTGATGTTCTTCATCTCGGCTTCGACCATCTTCACCACGCTGGCGGGCAGCGGCACGAAGCCCAGGTCCTCCGCCATCTTCTGGCCATTGTTCAGGGACCAGTTGAAGAAGTCCACCACGCCCTTCTGCCTGGCGGCGTCGGCACCCTTCTCATAGGCCAGGATGTAGGTGGCGCTGGTGATCGGCCAGGCGTTCTTGTGGCTCTGGTCCAGCAGATCGGGCGCCATGCCCTTGACCTTGAAGTTGGCGCCGGCGGCGGCGTCGGCCACGGCATCCTGGTTCGGCACGATGTAGTTGCCGGCCTTGTTCTTCAAGGCCACGAAATTCATCTTGTTCTTCATGGCATCGGCGATATCGACATAACCGATGGCGCCGGCGATCTTCTGCACATTGGCGGCCACGCCCGGGTTGCCCTTGCCGCCCACGCCGTTGGCGGGCCAGTTCACGGTATTGCCGGCGCCCACGTCGCGTTTGAAGGCCATGGACTGCTTGGCCAGGTAATGCGAGAAGGCGTAGGTGGTGCCGGAACCGTCGGAACGGTGGGCCACGGTCACGGCCAGGTCCGGCAGCTTGACGCCGGGGTTCAGCTTGGCGATGGCGGGATCGTTCCACTTCGTGATGGCGCCGCGGAACATGTCGGCCGCGGTGGCGCCATCCAGTTTCAGCTTGCCGGATTCGATGCCGGGCACGTTCATGACGATGGTGACGCCGCCCATGACCGTGGGCACCTGCACCATCTTCATGGCATCCAGTTCCTCTTCCTTGACGGGGGCATCCGTGCCGCCGAAGTCCACGGTCTTGGCCTTGATCTGCTTGACGCCACCGGAGGAGCCGATGCCCTGATAGTTGACCTGGTTGCCGGTGGCGCCCTTATAAGCCTCGGCCCACTTGGTGTACACGGCGTAAGGGAAGGTGGCGCCGGCGCCGGTGATGTCGGCGGCGAGGGCATTCGCGCTAAAGGCCAGCGCGGCGGCAAGACTGGTCAGGGACAGGCAAACACGTTTGGTCGCGTTCATTTGTTACTCCGCAGAGGATGTTCAGTTGATAACGGAAAACATCCTACCGGCGGAATATTACAGAACTGTGACTTTTGTAATAAACCCCGTGATCTTGCCTTACATGCCGGCGGCCATCCGCACCGCGCCCGCGATGTGCTCGGCGGTGCGCCTGACCTGTGCTTCGTCGCGACCTTCCACCATCACGCGGATCAGGGGTTCGGTGCCGGAAGGCCGCAGCACGACGCGCCCGGTTTCACCCAGTTCCGCTTCCACCTCGGCCACCGCCTGGGCGACACCGGCATGGCCGTCGGTCTTGAAGCCCTTGGCCACCCGCACATTGAGCAGAATTTGCGGATAGGATGGACAGTCGCGAGTGTAATCCGCCAGGGAACGACCGGACCCGCGCAGGGCCGCCAGCACCTGGAGGGCGGAGACGATGCCGTCGCCGGTGCTGTGCTTGTCCAGGCAAAGGATGTGGCCGGAGGATTCGCCGCCGAGTTGCCAACCGTTCTGCTGCAACAGTTCCAGCACATAACGGTCGCCCACCTTGGCGCGCCTGAATTCGCAACCCAGGGCTTTCAGGGCCAGCTCGGTGCCGAGATTGGTCATCAGGGTACCCACCACGCCACCCAGGGCCTGGCCGTTTTCGTTGCGGTAGCGGGCGATGGCGTAGATCAGCTTGTCGCCGTCCATGACCTGGCCGCTGGCGTCGGCCATCATCAGGCGGTCGCCGTCGCCGTCCAGGGCGATGCCAACGTCGGCGCGATGCTTGCGCACCGCCCGCGACAGTGCGTCGGTGTGGGTGGCGCCGCATTCCTTGTTGATGTTCATGCCGTTGGGCTCGTTGCCGATGGCGATGACATCGGCCCCGAGTTCATGGAACACGTGGGGGGCGATGTGATAGCCGGCGCCGTTGGCGCAATCGACCACGATGCGCATGCCCCGCAGATCCATGTCGGTGGGAAAGGTGCTCTTGCAGAACTCGATGTAGCGCGCGGCGGCGTCGTCCACCCGCTTGACCCGACCCAGTTGCTTGGAGGGCGCGGTGCGCATGGGTTCGTCGAGGGCCGCCTCGATGGCCAGCTCCACGTCGTCCGGCAGCTTGGTGCCGCGCGCGGAGAAGAATTTGATGCCGTTGTCCTCGAACGGGTTGTGGGAGGCGGAGATGACCACGCCGGCCTGCAGGCGCAGGGCGCGGGTCAGATAGGCGATGCCCGGGGTGGGCATCGGCCCGGTGAGGCGGACGTCGACTCCGGCCGCCGTGAGCCCGGCCTGCAGGGCGGATTCCAGCATGTAGCCGGAAATGCGGGTGTCCTTGCCGATCAGCACCGCCGACCGTTCGCCGTGCATGGCGGCCTGTTCCGTGGCGGCCAGCACCTTGCCGGCGGCATACCCCAGCCGCATGGCGAATTCCGGGGTGATGGGCTCTTCCCCGACCCGACCGCGCACGCCGTCGGTACCGAAATATTTCCTGCTCACTACGTTTCTCCCAACTCGCGCCATAACTTGATGGCATCCACGGTTTCCCGCGCGTCGTGCGCGCGGACGATGGTCGCGCCCCGCCGGATGGCGAGCAGCGCCGCCAAGACGCTGGGCAGCAGCCGATCCGCGGTCTGGCGGCCGGTCAGCGCGCCCAGCATGGACTTGCGCGACAGGCCCACGAGCACTGGGGCCATATCGGCCAGCCGATCCAGATTCTTGAACAGCGCCAGGTTGTGGGCCAGGGTTTTGCCGAAACCGAAGCCGGGATCGATGCACAGCCGGTCCGCCCGGATGCCCGCCGCACGGGCCGCGTCCAGGCGCTGGCGGAGATAGGCGGATACCTCGGCCACCACATCCGCGTAGACCGGCTCGGTCTGCATGGTCCGGGGCGTGCCGCGCATGTGCATCACGCACAGGCCACAATCCGACTCCGCGACGGCATCCCAGGCGCCCGGCGCCTCAAAGCCATGGACGTCATTGATCATGTCGGCGCCGGCATCCAGGGCGGCGGCCATGACCTCGGGCTTCATGGTATCCACCGAGAGGGCCACCCCCGCGTCGCGCAGGCCGGCCACCACCGGCAATACCCGCGCCATTTCCTCCTCCGCGCCGACCGGGGCGCTGCCCGGCCGCGTCGACTCGCCGCCGATATCCAGGATGTCCGCGCCAGCCTCGCGCAGGCTCAGGGCGTGGGCGACGGCCTGGTCGACATGCAGATATCGCCCCCCATCGGAAAAGGAATCCGGGGTGACATTGACGATGCCCATGACCAGGGGACGGTCCAGGGCGAAGCTGAAGCGGCCGCAGCGGAACATGAAATTGGAAGTGGGGAGTCGGGACTGGGAAGCGGGGAGCAGGGAAAACCCACTGCCCACTCCCCACTACCTACTCCCCATGCCCGAATCAGGCTTCCTCGGCCGGCGTGGTGGTGGGCTCCGGCGCGCCGGGCGGCGGCGTGCCGGCGCTGCTGGTGGGCGGCGTCACGGGCTTGGGCGGATGGGGTTCGTCGCCCGCCATGATGGCGTCGATCTGCACGGCGTCGATGGTTTCCCATTCCAGCAGGGCGCGGGTCATGCGCTCCACCTTGTCCCGGTTCTCTTCCAGGATCTTGCGAGCCAGGGCGTACTGCTCGTCGATGATGCGACGAACCTCGGCGTCCACCTTGCGCAGGGTTTCCTCGGACACGCTCTTGTGAGTGGTGACCGAGCGGCCCAGGAAAACCTCACCCTCTTCCTCGCCATACACCATCGGCCCCATGGCGTCGGACATGCCCCACTGGGTCACCATGCGCCGGGCCAGATCGGTGGCGCGCTGGAAATCGTTGGAAGCGCCGGTGGTCATCTGGTGCATGAACAACTCTTCCGCGATCCGTCCGCCGAACAGCACGGCGATGGTGGACAGCAGGCGGGTGCGGTCCTGGCTATAGCGGTCCTCGGTGGGCAACTGCATGGTCACGCCCAGGGCGCGCCCACGGGGGATGATGGTGACCTTGTGCACCGGATCGGTCTTGGGCATGAGCTTGGCCACCACGGCATGGCCGGACTCGTGGTAGGCGGTGTTCTTGCGCTCTTCCTCGGGCATGACCATGGAACGGCGTTCGGCACCCATCATGATCTTGTCCTTGGCGCGCTCGAAGTCCTCCATGTCCACCACGCGCTTGTTGCCACGCGCCGCGAACAGGGCGGCCTCGTTGACCAGGTTGGCCAGGTCGGCGCCGGAGAAACCGGGCGTGCCGCGGGCGATGATGTCGGCCTTCACGTCCTGGCTCATGGGCACCTTGCGCATGTGCACCATGAGAATCTGCTCGCGGCCGCGGATGTCGGGCAGGGGCACCACCACCTGGCGGTCGAAGCGGCCGGGACGCATGAGGGCGGGGTCCAGTACGTCGGGACGGTTGGTGGCGGCGATGACGATGACGCCGGCCGTGGCCTCGAAACCGTCCATTTCCACCAGCAACTGGTTCAGGGTCTGCTCCCGCTCGTCGTTGCCGCCGCCCAGGCCGGCGCCGCGCTGGCGCCCCACGGCGTCGATTTCGTCGATGAAGATGATGCAGGGCGACTGTTTCTTGGCCTGCTCGAACATGTCCCGCACCCGGGCCGCGCCGACGCCGACGAACATTTCCACGAAGTCGGAACCGGAGATGCTGAAGAAGGGCACCTTCGCCTCGCCGGCGATGGACTTGGCCAACAGCGTCTTGCCGGTGCCCGGCGAACCCACCATCAGCACGCCGCGGGGAATGCGGCCACCCAGTTTCTGGAAGCGGGAGGGATCACGCAGGAATTCCACGAGTTCGCCCACTTCCTCCTTGGCCTCGTCGCAACCGGCCACATCGGCGAAGGTCACCGTGTTGCTGTCCTGATCCAGCAGACGGGCCTTGCTCTTGCCGAAGGAAAAGGCGCCGCCCTTGCCGCCGCCCTGCATCTGGCGCATGAAGAACACCCAGACGCCGATCAGCAGCAGCATGGGGAACCAGGACACGAAGATGCTCATGAACATGGAAGGCTGCTCTTCCGGCTTGGCCTCCACCTGGACGCCGTTCTTGAGGAGGTCGGAGACCAGCCAGGGGTCGGACGGCGCATAGGTGGTGAAGCGCTTGCCGTCGGCCTGGACGCCGCGCAGGACATGGCCCTCGATGGTGACCTTGGCGACCTGGCCCTGGCGCACCTGTTCGATGAACTGGGAGTAGTCCACCTGGGACTGGGCGGTCTGGCGGGTATTGAATTGGTTGAATACCGTCATCATGACCAGGGCGATGACCAGCCAGATGGCGACATTCTTGAAGAGGTTGTTCAATTTGACTCCTTCGCGGAAACGCTCCGCAGGCACACGAAATTAGTTCAATTCCACGCCGGCTTCAATCATCGCCCGCGCTTGCCACAACTTCCGCCTTGAGACCCCGCCCCAGAAGATAGACCTCCCGGCTACGATCCCGCGATGCGTCGGGCTTCCGCACCGCCACCGCCTGAAAGCTTGCGCGCATCCGCCTCACGTAATCCTCGAAGCCCGCGCCCTGAAAAACTTTGACCAGAAAGGCCCCGCCAGGTTTCAGCCACTTCTCGGCGAATTCCAGCGCCAGTTCCGCAAGGTGGTAAGCGCGGGCCTGGTCGGCGACGCTGACACCGGTGATATTGGGGGCCATATCACTCAATACAAGATCGACCCGATGGCCCGCCAGCAAGGATTCCAGTTCGGCCAGGGCGGCGTCCTCGGTGAAATCGCCCTGGATGAAGTCCACGTGGTTGAGGCCGGTCATTTCCAGCAGGTCGATGCCGATGATACGCCCCTGCCCTTTCATGCGTTCCGCCGCCACCTGGCACCATCCGCCCGGGGCGCAACCCAGGTCCACCACCACGCCGCCGGCACGCAACAAGTGATCCTTGTCGTCGATCTCCATCAGCTTGTAGGCGGCGCGGGAACGATAGCCCTGCTCCACGGAGCGGCGCACATAGAAGTCTCTGGCATGCTGATGATGCCAGGCGCGTGTTTTGGCTTGTCGCTTCATGGGCTACTATCGTCTCATTTTCATGGGGTCTTTATGGTTAAGGCTATCGCACGGCAAGCGCGGGAACTCACGCCCGAACAACGAAAATTTCTCAAGGCCCAGGCTCACGCCCTGAAGCCCGTGGTGATGATCGGCGCCCAGGGGCTTACGGAGGCGGTGATCCAGGAGGCGGGCCGGGCCCTGGCCGCCCACGAACTTATCAAGATCAGGGTGCTGGGAGACGACCGGGAGGCCAGGGAAACTTATCTGGCGGAACTTTGCGCGACCCTGGGCGCCTCGCCGGTGCAGCACATCGGCAAGCTCCTGCTGCTGTATCTTGCGGCGGAGAAGCCCAGGCTCAGGCTACCTTGAGTGTTGCTTGGCCACCAGGGCCAGGCCCAGCAGGCTCTGGACCAGATAGACCGCGCTGGAAATGCCGTGCCAGGTGGCGAAACGGTCCCGGAACAGGCTTTCCATCACATCCTTCGGCAGGGCGGCCTCCTTGAGCCGCATCAGAACGGGCTGGATGCCGAAATGGCCCGCCAGGGTCAGCAGCAGCATCAGGACGACGATCCAGAAGAATGCCTGCTTCAACGCCGTGCCGCCGAAACGGGATAGACGGAACAACAGCAGCCAGGCAGCGCAAACCATACCCACCCAGGCCATGGCGCTGAACATCTTGCCCGCCATCATGCCGGCCAGCATGCGGTCTTCCAAGTTGTAGAACAGCATCGGCGCGGCCAGATAGCCCACCGCCCACAACCCTCCCACCCAGAACGCGACGGCCCAGGCTGTGAGGAGGTCGGGAAAGCGTTTCATCAGACGTAATGCACGTCGACGATCTCGTAGTGGCGCAGGCCACCGGGCGCGTGCACATCGGCCACGTCGCCGGCGTACTTGCCGATGAGCGCGCGGGCGATGGGGGAGCCGACGGAAATCTTGCCCGCCTTGATGTCCGCCTCGTCGTCGCCGACGATCTGGTACTTCACTTCATCGCCGGATTCCGCGTCCACCAGTTCCACGGTGGCGCCGAACACCACGCGGCCCTCGGCGTCCAGATGGCGCGGGTCGATGATCTGGGCGTTGGCCAGCTTACCTTCCAGTTCCTTGATGCGGCCCTCGATGAAGCCCTGCTTTTCCTTGGCGGCATCGTATTCGGCGTTCTCCGACAGATCGCCGTGGGAACGGGCTTCGGCGATGGCGGCGATGACGTTGGGCCGCTCCACGCTCTTCAATCTTTGCAGTTCGACGCGCAGTTTCTCGGCGCCGACCACCGTCAGGGGGACTTTGCTCATGGGGGAAACCTCTTGTTATCTCAGTGCAAGCGCTTGTGCAGTTCTTGCAGCGGGTAGACGGTGATGTCGCGCCGCTCCTTCATGCCCAGGCAGGCCGCCTTGGCGCCCGCCAGCGTGGTGAAGTAGGGAATGTTCTGGGCCAGGGCGGCGGCGCGGATGGCGAAGGAATCCTTCATCGCCCGCTTGTCTTCCACCACGTTGATGATCAGTTGAATTTCCCGGTTCTTGATGATGTCGACGATGTGGGGACGGCCTTCCGCCACCTTGTTGACCCGGGTCACCGGCACCTCGGCCACCGCGATGGCCCGCGCCGTGCCGCTGGTGGCGAACAGCTTGAAACCCAGCTCGTGGAGATGGGCGGCGATCTCGGCCACCTGGGGATGCTCCGGATTGCGCACGGAAATGAAGACGTTTCCCGCGCGCGGCAATTTGACGCTGGCGCCGTACTGGGACTTGAGGAAGGCCTCGCCGAAGCTCTCGCCCACGCCCATGACCTCGCCGGTGGACTTCATCTCCGGCGTCAGAATGGGATCCACGCCGGGGAACTTGCGGAACGGGAACACGGCTTCCTTGACCGAGAAATAGGGCGGGATGATTTCCCGCTCGGCATTCTGTTCCCTCAGGGTCTTGCCGGCCATGCAGCGCGCGGCGATCTTGGCCAGTTGCCGGCCGCTGGCCTTGGAAACAAAAGGCACGGTCCGCGACGCGCGCGGGTTCACTTCCAGCACGTAGACCTGGGCGGCGTCGCCCCGGCCCTTGATGGCGAACTGCACGTTCATCAGGCCCACCACGTTCAGCGCCTTGGCCATGGCCACGGTCTGGCGCCGAAGCTCGTCCTGGATGGCGGGGGTCAGGCTGTAGGGCGGCAGGGAGCAGGCGGAGTCACCGGAGTGCACGCCGGCCTGCTCGATATGTTCCATGATGCCGCCGATCAGGACCTGATCGCCATCCGACAGGGCATCCACGTCAACCTCGATGGCGTCGTTGAGGAAGCGGTCCAGCAACACCGGGGAGTCGTTGGACACCTTCACCGCCTCGCGCATGTAGCGTTGCAGGTCTGCCTCCTCATGGACGATCTCCATGGCGCGGCCTCCCAGCACATAGGACGGGCGCACCACCAGGGGATAACCGATTTCGGTGGCCAGGCGGATGGCCTCGTCCTCGGCGCGCGCGGTGCGGTTGGGCGGTTGCAGCAGGCCCAGTTCGTGCAGCATCTTCTGGAAGCGCTCCCGATCCTCGGCGGCGTCGATCATGTCCGGCGTGGTGCCGATGATGGGCACGCCGTTCTTTTCCAGATCGCGCGCCAGCTTGAGGGGGGTTTGCCCGCCGTACTGGACGATGACGCCCACCGGCTTCTCGATGCGCACGATCTCCAGCACATCCTCCAGGGTGAGCGGCTCGAAGTAGAGGCGGTCCGAGGTATCGTAGTCGGTGGAGACGGTTTCCGGGTTGCAGTTGACCATGATGGTCTCGTACCCGTCCTCGCGCATGGCCAGGGCCGCATGCACGCAGCAGTAATCGAACTCGATGCCCTGGCCGATGCGGTTGGGACCGCCGCCCAGCACCATGATCTTTTTCCGATCGGAGGGCAGCGCCTCGCATTCCTCCTCGTAGGAGGAATACATGTAGGCGGTTGAGGTGGCGAATTCCGCCGCGCAGGTATCCACCCGCTTGTACACCGGATGGATGTCCAGTTCCCAGCGCCGCCCGCGTACCGCATGCTGATCGCCGCCGAGCAGCCTGGCGAGCCGACGGTCCGAGAAGCCGTTGCGCTTGAGGACAAATAGTTCGTCCCTGGACAAGTCGGCCAGGGTCCGGCCTTTCAAGGCGCCTTCCTGCCTCACCAGATCCTCGATCTGGGCCAGGAACCAGGGATCGATCTTGCTGGCGCGGCGGATGTCCTCGAAGCTCATGCCGATACGGAAAGCGTCGGCCACGTACCAGAGCCGCTCGGCGCCGGGGTTGCCCATTTCCGCCTCGATTTCGTCCTCGTCGCCACTCTTCTCGTCCAGGCCGTCCATGCCGGTTTCCAGGCCGCGCAGGGCCTTCTGCAGGGATTCCTGGAAGGTGCGGCCGATGGCCATGACCTCGCCCACGGACTTCATCTGGGTGGTCAGGCGATCGTTGGCCTGGGGGAACTTCTCGAAAGCGAAGCGCGGTACCTTGGTAACCACATAGTCGATGGACGGCTCGAAGGAGGCGGGCGTGGCGCCACCGGTAATATCGTTGCGCAGTTCGTCCAGCGTGTAGCCCACGGCCAGCTTGGCCGCCACCTTGGCGATGGGGAAACCGGTGGCCTTGGAAGCCAGGGCGGAGGAACGGGACACCCGGGGATTCATCTCGATGACCACGATGCGGCCGTTCTCGGGGCTGATGGCGAACTGGACGTTGGAGCCGCCGGTATCGACGCCGATCTCCCGCAGCACGGCGATGGAAGCGTTGCGCAGGAGCTGGTATTCCCGATCGGTCAGGGTCTGGGCCGGCGCCACGGTGATGGAGTCGCCGGTATGCACGCCCATGGGGTCCAGGTTCTCGATGGAGCAGACGATGATGCAGTTGTCGGCGTGGTCGCGCACCACCTCCATCTCGAATTCTTTCCACCCGATCAGGGATTCCTCGATGAGCAGTTCCTTGGTGGGCGAGGCCTCCAGGCCCCGTTCGCAGATGGTGACGAACTCTTCCATGTTGTAGGCGATGCCACCGCCACTGCCGCCCATGGTGAAGGAAGGCCGGATGATGGTGGGAAAGCCGATGCCCGCCTGGATCTGCAGGGCTTCTTCCATGCTGTGAGCCAGGGCGGAACGGGGGTTGGCCAGGCCGATGCGGGCCATGGCCTGCTTGAATTTTTCCCGGTCTTCCGCCTTGTCGATGGCATCCTTGGATGCGCCGATCAGGATCACGCCGTATTTTTCCAGCACGCCGTGCTTGGCCAGGTCCAGGGCGCAGTTAAGCGCGGTCTGCCCCCCCATGGTGGGCAGGATGGCATCCGGCCGTTCCCTTTCCAGGATGCGCTCCACCGTTTGCCAGTTGATGGGCTCGATGTAGGTGGCGTCCGCCATCTCCGGGTCGGTCATGATGGTGGCCGGGTTGGAGTTCACCAGGATGACCCGGTACCCCTCTTCCTTGAGCGCCTTGCAGGCCTGGGCGCCGGAATAGTCGAACTCGCAGGCCTGGCCGATGACGATGGGGCCGGCGCCGATGATCAGGATGGATTTGAGGTCTGTACGCTTGGGCATCGCGCTTCTTCTTATCGTGTTTGTTTGGCCTGATGATCCCGCATCATGGCGATGAAGCGATCGAACAGGTAGGCCACGTCATGGGGTCCGGGGCTGGCCTCGGGGTGCCCCTGGAAACTGAAGGCGGGCACGTCGGCGCGGGCGATGCCCTGGAGCGAACCGTCGAACAGGGAGACATGAGTCGCGCGCAGATTCGCCGGCAGCGTCGCGCCGTCCACGGCGAAGCCGTGGTTCTGACTGGTGATCATGACCCGCTTGCTGTCCAGATCCTGGACCGGATGGTTGCCGCCATGGTGGCCGAACTTCATTTTCACCGTGCGCGCGCCGGACGCCAGTCCCAGCAATTGATGGCCAAGGCAGATGCCGAAGGTCGGAATACGCGCCTCCAGGATTTCCTGGATGGCGCGGATGGCATAGTCGCAGGGTTCCGGATCGCCGGGGCCATTGGAAAGGAAGATCCCCTGCGGTTTCATCGCCAGCGCATCGGCGCCGGTGGTCTGGGCGGGCACCACTGTCACCTTGCAGCCTCGGCTCGTCAACATGCGCAAAATGTTGCGCTTCACACCGAAGTCATAGGCAACAACATTGAACACAGGCTGGGGGGGAGTCGAAAAGCCCGACCCCAGCGCCCATTCACCTTCTTCCCACTGAACAACCTTGTCTGACGTCACCACCTTGGCCAGGTCCAGTCCAGCCATGCTCGGACAGGCCCTCGCCCGAGCAAGCGCGGCATCCTCGTCGATGGCTCCGGCCACGATGCATGCGTTTTGAGCGCCTTTTTCCCGCAACAGACGAGTCAATTTGCGGGTGTCGATACCCGCGATCGCCACGACATCGTGCGATTTGAGGTATTCCGGCAGGGTCCGGTTCATGCGGAAGTTACTTGCCAGGAGAGGCAAATCGCGAATGATCAAGCCGGATGCATGGATGCGCGACGACTCCTCATCTTCGCCGTTGGTGCCGACATTTCCGATATGTGGATAGGTCAACGTGACGATCTGCCGACAATAGGACGGATCGGTCAGAATTTCCTGATAGCCGGTGATGGAGGTATTGAATACCACCTCGCCGACACCGACGCCTTCGGCGCCGATACCATAGCCGCGGAACACCGTACCGTCGGCCAGTGCAAGAATTGCAGGCACGAACGCAGACAAGATAACCCCTGGTCCAGATGTGACAAGCGGGACGGACTCGCGTCCATCCCGCCCGGTTGAAATATCACGTAATTATACGTTTGCGCAGTGCAACGCTCAAGCCAACGCGGGGATCGCCCCTTACAAACGGGAACGCCCCATCGAGGGATGGGGCGTTTTAGGAGGAGGGAGTCTGGCGATGACCTACTTTCGCCGGCGAGATGCCGACTATCATTGGCGCAGGGGCGTTTCACGGTC
>WBZL01000151.1_pt1 | contig 73952 bp, 76 predicted proteins | sample 5204291 | NCBI WGS metagenome assembly WBZL01 (sample SAMN12344345, study PRJNA552823) | activated sludge metagenome | biome: Activated sludge suspended growth; feature: Nitrification reactor; material: Wastewater; isolation source: activated sludge from nitrification reactor of wastewater...
TGGATATCGAAGCTTTTCACCAGCCGTCAGCGATCGCGCTCTCGATGACGGAGTGGCAGTTCATCGTGGGTTGCCTGCTGGGTGCGGGTGTTGGCATCACGTTCAGCAGGAACGGGATCATGCTGACCGATCCGAAGACACGCTGGCTCTTCATTTCGCTCATGGTTGGCTTCGCCAGCCTGTGGGGAATCGTCTGCGGCCTTCTCAACGGCTGATGGGGGCGCAAAAAGTATGTTTGAACCGCTTTTCTACTACGGAACCGGCGTCGTTTCATTTTGGGGCGCGGTGGTGTTCATCGCGGGATGGGTGATTTTGCAAATGCCAACCGAGGAAGACGAGGACGATGAATAAGAACAAGAGCCGCCCCATACCGGAAATGACAGCCAGGGCGAAGGGAACAATGCTGGGGGCGCTGCTGGTTACGCTGGCATCAACCCCTCCAGCCAGGGAAGAAACCCTGCCGGTCAGGTCTGGCTCGGTTCATCGAGAAGAAATGGCTTTTGTCGTCTGCAATTTCCCTGGCCCGGATCTTCAGCCAGTGGATGTCCGGCCGGTCGAGATCGATAGCAAGGGATCAAAGGTGGTTGCCCTCTGGCGCAGCCAGTTTCCGGACGACTAATCGCCTGCCTACGAAATTCAATTCATTTGGGGAATACATGAAATCTCTGCTGAGAAACCTTTGCATCACAACCTTGTGCTTTGTTTCCTTTGGAGTAGCTGCACAAGGCGCTCCTTTCCTCGAAGTCAGGTGCGGCAAATATCTGAAAGCCGCGCCGAAGGACAAGGCGCAGCTGGATGGAGTAATCATTGGGTATTTTCAGGGCTACAGCCAGGGCGTCGTGTTTGGCAGTAACGACGACAGTCGGGCGCTCACGTTACGTGGCGCCTCCACCAAGGACATGTTCCAGTTTGTCCAGGCCTATTGCAGCAACCATCCTGAGGCGATGATTCAGGGACCGCTGCTGACATACATCATTGCGACGGAGGCTAACAGCCTTGATGTCTTGCGCACACTCAAGTGAAGAGAGCGGGGGAGTCTTCCCCCGATTTCGTTGACACCTGAAGATCAGGTCGGCGTTGTACCCGCCTTCCCGGCCCGCTTGTCCGAAACCGCCGGGCTGCGGTTACTTCAATTCGTTCAAGCTGCGATTGGCCTGAGCGGGATCACGTTCCAGGTTCGCCCCGTCTCGCACGCTAGGATGAAAGCCGCCCATTCATCGAGGGCCTTGCGCCGTTCCTTCAAGTAGTCGTGCTGGTCATAGATGGCCACCAGCCCGCCGAGGGAATGATTCAGGCAGCGCTCGGCGACGATGATGTCCACGCCCATCGCGGCCAGATGGCTGCGCGCCGTGCTTCGCAGATCGTGCGGCGTAAAGCGCCGACACTGTTCTCCCAGGCTCTTGCATAACCGGTTGATTGCAGCGTTCAACGTGGTCGGCTCCATCGGGTAATCGCCCTCGACGCGGCGGGAGCGCACCGGCAGTACGTAGCGCGATTCGTAGGCAAGGTCATGCAGCTCGGCAAACCAACCGACAACCGCATCGGCCATGGGAATCACGAATCGCTTTCCGTTCTTCGAATCTTCTGGCGGAATCGTCCATTCCCGGCGCTCGAAGTCGACACGCGCCCACTTGGCGCGTGTCAGTTCGCCGATGCGTGTGCAGGTCGCCAGCAGCACCTTGATGGCGAGTTCATTCTGTCGCCCGATCTTCGGCAGCGCCGGCAGCATGGCGCGCAGTTCCGGCTCGGTCAGCATGATGCGGGTGCGATTCACCGGGCGCGGCCCGATGACTGCCTTTGCCTTGACGTGGGCACAGGGGTTCGCTGCGACAACATGGCGGGCTACCGCATGCGCGAACACTTCGCGCACCGCAGTCAGCACCAGTCGGGCGACGTTATTTGATTTACCCGCCGCACGCTCGGTAATGTCGACGATATCCGCCGGGGTCACATCCTTCGCTGGCAAATGGCCAATGATCGGTAGAACGTGTGCGCTCAGCTGCTGGCGCCGCTGCGATATGGTGCCCTCGGCCAGACGTTCCGCTGCCCGCGTCAGGTAGTCCTCTACCAGCTTGCGCACCGTCCAGGCGCGGGCCTCGGCTTGCTTGGCGCGCTGCTTTTCCCGCCCCACATCGACGCCGCCTTGAATCTTCGCCCTCGCCTCAAGGGCGCGCTCCCTCGCTTTGGTCAGGGGAATGTCGGGATAGCGGCCCAAGGTCATTTCCTTGCGCTTTCCGGCGACGTAGTAGCGCAGCACCCATGCCGCCGTGCCGCTGGCCGAAAGTGTGAAGGTCAGGCCGTCGCCGTCGGTCATCGCCAGCGGCCTGCCGGCCTTGACCCAGTTCCGCAACTGCACATCCTTGAGCTTGCCCATGTTCGCCCCCCTATCCCCTTGGAGTGGGTAGCTAGAGCATTCCTGGCTACCCATTCCCCGCCTAGCTACCCGTCTAGCTACCCATAAGTAGCCGGATTTCTGGCTACCTCTCTGGACATTATAGGACAAAAAAGCCAGCATTTACGCTGGCTTATGATGTTAATTCAGGATTACCCTGGACGCTGTTGGATATGTTTACAGGTTACAGAAGGTCATCTCGAAGACGACATCGCAGTCGGCCTGGCGGGGGCGCGCATCCGTGCCGGCCGAGGTGAAGCGGATGTTGAGGGCATACTTGTTGGCGCTGATCTCGGGCACGTAGGGCTCGCTGCGCCTGACGCGCAGGCGCACCATCTGCGCGGTGCGGCCGCCGAGCATGAGCTGGTAGGCGCCATGCTGCGCGACCTGCTCCTCCTGGCGGCCCGAGGCGCGCAGCAGGCGCAGCACGATGGACAGGCCGTCGCGGATGGGCAGCATCGGATTGAGCCAGCCGGCCAGGTCGCGCTGACGCGCAGCGACATCGCGATGCAGCCAGTAATGGTACGAGGGCAGGTCGAACTCGCAGACGCCGCCGGGAATCGAGGCGCGGCTCTTGATGCTCATCAGCCAGTCGTTCTCGCGCAGGTAGTGGCCGATCTTGCCCTGCATGTTGAGCAGCGCAGCGCTCGCTTGCTCGATCTCATAGAGGGCGCCGGAGAGCGCGGTTTCGGAAATGTCGGGGTTGTTGCGGAAGGACAACAGGATCTGGCGCTGCCGCTCGAGTTCCTGCACGAGGTCGAACTTGAGGTCGGCGCGGCTGGCGACATCGAGGATTTCGAACAGCGTCACCAGTGCGATGTGATGTTCTTGCGCGCCGTCGGCGCCGATGAAGTGCCCGGTTTTGTCGAACAGGTCCTCCAGGCGCAACAGTGTGCGAATGCGCTCGTTGAGAGGATATTCGTAGGTGATCACGCCGCGCTGTGCCGTGGAGTAAATTCGGGCAATTCTGACCTATTCCCCGACAAATAACAACAAGAACCCCCCGGAAACCTATGAAACTGCGGCTATTTCCAGATATTTGCGGTGCAGTGCCTCGACCTGGGGACGCAATGCCGCAAGTGCACCGCCATTGTCGATGATATCGTCGGCTACGGCCAGGCGCTGCGCGCGGCCGACCTGCGCAGCCATGATGGCGCGGGCTTCCTCCGCGGTGAGCCCGCTTCTGGACATGACGCGCGCCACCTGGATCTCCTCGGGACAATCGACCACCGCCACGCGCTGCACGCGGTTTCGGTAGCCGCCGGATTCGACCAGCAGGGGCACCACCAGGACGACATACGGCGCGCGCGATTCGGCACTGCGCCGGTCGGCTTCGGCGCGGATCATCGGATGCAGGATGCCTTCCAGGCGGGTTTTCGCCTCGGCATCGGCGAAGACCTGGCGGCGCATGGCGGCACGGTCGAGCGCGCCGCTCGACGCGATGACCTCGTCGCCGAAGGCGGCGCGGATCGGCTCGATCGCGGCGCCGCCCGGCGAAGTCAGTTCGTGGGCGATGGTATCCGTGTCCACGACGGCGGCACCGAGTTCCTCGAGGAGGTCGGCCGCCGCGCTCTTGCCGCTGCCGATGCCGCCGGTCAGTCCGACGATGAACGTCATGGCTTGGCGGCCGCGCATTCCGCTTTCGTGTCGGACATGAATTCCGGCGGCAGTTCGGCCATTGCCTTGGCCAGCCGGTCCGCATGGCCGCGCACTTCGACGACGACCTTGTCGCCGGCGGCTTCGCGAACTTGGATGCGCGCCGTTTTCACTCTCTTTTTTTGCAGGGCATCGAAATAGGCTTTCGCGCTTTCTTCGCTCTTGTACAGGCCGAGCGAGATCGCATACTGGTTGGGGCCGCTCTCCCGCACGACATAGAAATCCTTGACGCCCAGCTTCGAGAGTTCGGCGGCTTTCTTGTCCGCCTGGGCGCCGTTGGGCGAAGGCGGAATATGCAACCACCAGGACTTCGGCTCAGCGAGGGGTCGCTGGGCAATGCGAAGTTGGGCATCGCGGCCGGCCAGCAGTTCGACAAGCTTGCCGGCCGCCTCCTGCTCCAGCCCGGACACGGCGCGGCACGCTTCGCGGGGCGGCTCTTGCGTTCTCGCGGGCGGCGCACCCTTGCCGGCAATGCGCACCTTGTCGGGGTCGATCTGGGCGGAAAGGCGTTCGGCCTCGCCGCCGCTGCCGGAATTGCCGAAATAGCCCTGCCCCCAGACGAACAGCAGCAGGTTCCCGAGCACCAGAAGAAAAAAAGCGGTGCGCAGGACCTGCATGCTTTGCTGCGGCTGGTCAGGCTGCGATCTTGGGCAGGCGCTTGAGGGCTTCCTTGACCGCTTCTTCCGGATAGTCGTAATCGACCAACTCGCCGGCGAAGTACTTGTCGTAGGACGCCATGTCGAAATGGCCGTGACCCGACAGGTTGAAAAACAGCGTCTTCGCCTCGCCGGTCTGCTTGCAGCGCAGCGCCTCGTCGATGCAGGCACGGATGGCGTGGTTGGACTCGGGCGCCGGGATGATGCCTTCTGCCCTGGCGAACTGCACGCCGGCCTCGAAGGTGGCGACCTGCGGCACCGCCACCGCCTCGATCAGGCCCTCGTTGTAGAGCTGACACACCAGCGGCGAATCGCCGTGGTAGCGCAGGCCGCCGGCATGGATCGAAGGCGGCATGAAGTCATGGCCGAGGGTGTACATCTTCATGAGCGGGGTATAGCCGGAAACGTCGCCGAAGTCGTAGGCGTAGACGCCCTTGGTCAGGCTCGGGCAGGAACTCGGTTCGGCCGCCACCAGGCGCACCTTCTTGCCCGCCGCCTTGTCGGCGAGGAAGGGGAAGGCCGTGCCGGCGAAGTTGGAGCCGCCGCCGCAGCAGGCGAACACCATGTCGGGATAGTCGCCGACCTTCTCGAACTGCTTCTTCGCTTCCAGGCCGATCACCGTCTGGTGCAGGCAGACGTGGTTGAGCACGGAGCCCAGGCAGTAATTGGTGTCCTTGCGCGAGGCCGCCTCTTCCACCGCTTCGGAAATGGCCAGACCGAGCGATCCGGGATTGTTCGGATCCGCCGCCAGCGCGGCACGGCCGGCGTTGGTCATGTCAGTCGGCGAGGCGAAGACCTCGCCTCCCCATGTATGCATCATGGAGCGGCGGAAAGGCTTCTGGTTGTAGCTCACCTTCACCATGTAGACGCGCACCTCGATGCCGAACATCTGGCCCGCCATGGACATCGACGAGCCCCACTGGCCGGCGCCGGTCTCGGTGGTCAGGCGGTTGATGCCGACCATCTTGTTGAAGAAGGCCTGCGGCACGGAGGTGTTGACCTTGTGCGAGCCGGCCGGGCTGACGCCCTCGTACTTGTAGTAGATCTTCGCTGGCGTGCCGAGCATCTGCTCGAGGCGGCGGGCGCGGAACATCGGCGTCGGACGCCACTGCTTGTAGATTTCGCGCACCGGCTCGGGAATCGGGATCCAGCGCTCGCCGGACATTTCCTGTTCGAGTAGCGGGCCGGGGAAGATGGCCAGCATCTGCTCGGGCGTGACCGGGTTGCCGTCCGGCGCCAGCGGCGGCAGGGGCGGCTTCGGCATGTCCGCGACAACGTTGTACCAGTGGGTCGGAATATCGGCTTCGTTGAGCAAAATCTTGATGTCAGACATCTCTTTCCTCCTCGATTTATGGATAGTTCAGGCTTGCCTGCAACCCCTCCCTGCAGCCTGGATTGAACCGACTACTGAATCACCTTAGCCCATGTGGGGGAAAAATAATAGCCCGGGTATACTGCATACACAAGCCGTTTTCACGCCCCCCTCGTCCATTAGTTGGCTGCAAGACCATCCCTTATAAGTACCTCACCAGCGCATCCTGACACTGTAATCGAGCGTGGCCTTGCCTTGGGCAGACACATTCACCAGCCAGACTGCGGAGTGGGCATCACCCTTTGTGTGTTTCTGGCTCTCCGAGATCATCTCCCAATCCCCCGGCACCGGCTCGACCACCTTGACCGTCACCGGCACGTCCTTGGCGTTTGAGAGTTCGATGCTGAAGGTGCTTTCATAGACGGCATTGGGCGAGCCGGCGATCTTGCGAAAGGATGTCTGCTTGCGCGCCGCCTTGACGTCGAAGGCGTCGCCCAGTTTGAGGCGCACGACCTCATTCTTCGCCGTATGGTCGATGCTGTCTTCGCCGATGAAGAGGGCATTGCCGCGCGCGTCTTTCTTGTAGACCCGCACGATGCCTTTGGGCAGCGGCTGGCCGAGATCGCCACCCTTGTTGTCGAACTCGACGAACACGGCGACCTTGTGCTTGCGTCCCAGGTCGGAGTGGGCGCCGCGGTAATACCAGTCCTGCCCGGCGAGCCGGTATTCCTTGCGCACCGGCACGGCGGCGGCGGAGAGCAGCGCCACCTGCTTGGTCTGGTTGTCCTGGAGCGTCGTCGGCCGGTTCAGCGAATAGAGGTGGTACTCGAAGAGCTGCTCGCGCGCCATCTCGGCGGCCGGTGCAGCCGCCATCGTCTTGGCGGCGAAGGCTTGCGGCCGCATCTCGTCGCGCACGCGGTTGACGTCGCCTGCCACCAGTTGCAGGCGGGCATTCTCGTAGCTCGATCCGCTCTGGTTGGTCAGCGTCACCCAGCCGGCGAGATCGAGCTTCGATTCGTCGCCCGAGAGTTCCGCCACGTAGTCGGCGCGCCAGGACAGGCCGCCGGTGAGGTAGGACAGCTCCGCCGGCTGTCTTCCCGCCGCGGCGCTCTCCAGTTGCACGACCAGCGTCGGCCGATCGCGCAGGTTGGGCGGAATCGCGCCGTAGGCGATGCGCCCCGGCACGCCGCTCTCGATGCGGTCGGCGTACTTCAGCACCACGCCGCCGTTGGTGGCGAGGACTTCCGCCTGCTCGCGCGTCTCCGCGCCGGTGGCGGGATGCGTGCGGATGACGGTGACCGAGCGGCCGACATACTTCTCCAGCAGCTTCTGCGGCGTCAGCAGATCGAAGTCGAAATTCTGCTCGATCAGGCGCAGGCTGCCGCCCGACAGCGCGCGCAGGCTGGCGGTCTCCGGACGCATCTTGGCGCTGACGTCGCGCAGGGCGATGCTGTTCGCCCCGCGATCGAAGGCGATGCGGCGCACTTCCTTGATGAGGGCCAGCGAATCGTTGTAGATGGTGACGGCGACCTCCTCGCGGTCGTCTGCGCGGCTGACCTTTTCGGCGGCGACGGCGGAAAGGGAAATGCCGATGAGAAATGCCAGGGCTGCGGCGCGTTTGGCTGGACGGGTTTTCATGCGGGACTCCTGTTGTCGGGACGGCTGCGTAAACGCCGCAGACGCCGCTACGGGGTTAATTCTCGGCCGATGCGCGCCAGGCCCTCGAGCACCAGATTGTCGATGCGCCGCTTCGGTGCACGCAGCAGATCGAAGAATTCTCCGGCTGCGCCACCGCTGACCAGGCAGGCGGCAGCCGGATGGGACGCCACCTGCTCGAACATGCGCTCGATGGCGCCAACCTGGGCGTGCAGGCAGCCGCTGACGATGGCGCTCATGGTGTTGCGCGGCAGTCCGGCGAAATTCCCGTCGGCAATCGGCAATTGCGCCGTGCCGGCGGCCAGCGCCCGGCACATCAATTGGACGCCGGGCAGGATCAGGCCGCCCTGGAAGTTGCCTTCCGCATCGAGCACGTCCACCGTGGTCGCCGTGCCCGCGCACACCGCCAGGCAAGCGCCGTCATGGAGCGCATGTGCGCCGATCAGCGCTGCCCAGCGGTCGGCGCCCAGCTGCTCGGGATAGTCGTAGAGATTGCGCACACCGCACTGCGCGGACTGGCTTTTCACTTCGAGCAGCGGCATGCCCAACAAAGTCAGCGCCGACAGCACAGCGTCGCCCGCCTGCGCGCCGGCCACGTTGCAGACAACGGCGCGAGAAGCGCGCGGCTGGACCCGAAGCAGGTCTGCCAGCCCCGGCAATTCGGCATAGTCGAGCAGGCCCTGGGCCAGCCATCGCGCACCATCATGCACGCCCCACTTGAGCCGCGTATTGCCGCAATCGATGGCCAGGATCATGTCGGCCTCAGGGACACATCCCCGCTGACGATGCGGCGAATGCCCGCAGCGGTGTCGAGCAGCAGCGCGCCATCCCGATCCACGCCGACGCAGCGTCCGTCGATCGGCTCGGCGCCTTCGGCGAGGATGCGCACGAGTCGGCCGGCATGGGCGTGACGGCTTTGCCACGCTTCGGCAAAACCGGAAAAGCCGCTGCGCTCGAACGCGTCGAGCATGTCCGCCAGCGCATCGAGCAGTCCGGCGAGCAGCGGGTTGCGCGAAGGCGCATGGGGCATCGCGACCTCGATCGCACCTGCCTTGCCCTCGACGGCATCGGCAATCTCCCGGGGCAGGCGGACATTCAGTCCAATGCCTATCACCGCCGCATGTCGCCCGCCGGCCATGACGGTCTCGACCAGGATGCCGCCCAGCTTAGCGCCGTCGGCGAGGATGTCGTTCGGCCATTTCAGAACGATGCCGCCCGCCCCCATGTCTTCCAGCGCGCGGGCCACGGCTACGCCAACCGCCAGGCTGAGCCCGGCCGGCGGCGGCGTGCCAAGAGAAAAATGCCGGAGCAGGGAAAAGGTCAGACTGTCGCCCGGCGCGGACAGCCAATTGCGGCCGCGCCGGCCGCGGCCGGCAGTCTGCCGTTCGCAAACAATGACGCTGCCTGAGGGCGCGCCCTGCTGGGCACGATCCAGCAGGAGCGTATTGGTCGATTCGCAGCGCTCGATCAGCTCCAGCGCAAAGCGTTCCGGCTTTCGCAGCGCCGCGAGAATGGCCGAAGCCTGCAGTGCATCGGCAAGCCTTGCTTCCATGGAAAACTTCCTTTATGCCGGATCACGCTGGAACTTTTACCGTGACCTGAATGACTTGCTCAACTAAACTTAAAGGATGTTATCAAATCCTGCAAAGGCTCGCGCCTCGTCGTCGTTTCTGGCCGCGCTGCTGGCCTGTTTCGTACTGCTCGCCGGATGCACCACCTCGCCGACCAGCGGGCGGACCCAGTTCAACATTCTGCCCGCCCCGCTCGAAGCCGGCGTGTCCGATCTGCGTTTCGGCGTCAAGACCATGCTCGCCACGGGCGATTACTGTCGCGATACGGAAGGCCCCTGCCCCATCCGCATGGAAGCCGAAAAGCTGGCGCAACGCATCTCCCCCATCGCCGAGCGCCTCGGCACGGTGGCGCCGCAGCTCAGTCCCGAACTGATCACGCGCGTGCCGCGCATCGAGGTGTTCGTCGTCCCAAGCGATTCGGCCTCGGTGAGCTCCAGCGCTGGCGGCAAGATTGCGGTGAATTCCGGACTCGGCACACTGGGCCTGTCCGACACGGACGTGGCCTTGGCGCTGTCGCGGGAATTCGGCCGACTGGCCTCCGCCCACCACCGCGAAAGCACCTCGGCCGGCCTCGCCGTGTCGCTCGTCGCCGGATCGCCGCTGGTCGGCGCCTATCTGGCCACATCCATCCTCGCCGACCTGCTTTTTCCCATGGGGTCGCTCATCAAGCTCGGCGTCTCGCTACTCGGCTCGATCGGCACAGAACAGTTGGTGGAGGCCTCGCAGCAGGACGAGGCCGATGCATTCGCCGGCAAGCTGATGCTGGCAGCCGGGTACGATTTGCGCGAGCTGGCCGAAGCGCGGCCCGACACGACGGCAGGCACATTCAGGCTGGGATGGCTGTCGGGCTATTTCGTCTCGCGGTCCAAGGTGGCGGGCATGGCGCCCTCTCCCGAGACGACAGCCAAGGCGTCCACCGACCAGGCGTCTCCGCCAGAGGCACAGTCAGAAATGTTGTCACCGCCGACGGAGATGGCAGCAGACGCAGCCGTTGATCAAGCCTCTCTCCCGGAGGCCAAGCCCGGGTTGGTAGGACCATTGCCGGATATGACAGCCAATACCGTCACCAGCCAGGAAACACCGCTGGATGCGAAGGCCGAGGTTGCGGCGCCGCCACCTCCCGAGTCGACAGCCATGGTGGCCACCGACCAGGCGTCTCTGCCGGAAGCACGGGCAGAATTGTTGACACCACCGGCTGCGGTAGCAGCCAAGGTAGTCACTGATCGAGCTCCTCCCCTGACAGCCAATACTGAAACTGCGGTGCCATTGGCAGAAATGACGGCCTTGGCAGCCTCCAGCCAGACGCGCGCGCAGGGGTCCAAGCTGGAAGCCGTCGAGACTGCGCGTCAACCTGACGAAGCCCTGAAACCCGACAGCCCGCCCAAGGCCAAGCCCGCTGCGGTAAAGAAAAAATCCCCGAAATTCACTGGGAAAAAAGTCAAGAAGACCCGAAAGCCGCCGCCGAAGAAGAAAACGTCCCGGGCGCCGTCCTTCAGCGACTGACTTCCCCCGGCGGCTCGCGGTCTGTGCCGTCGTTTTCCATCCCCAGGTCCTGGATCTTGCGCGTGATCGTGTTGCGGCCGATGCCGAGCATCTGCGCCGCATCGATGCGTCGGCCGGCCGACGCCAGCAGGGCATGGCGGATCAGGGTACGTTCGAACTCGCGCACCAGGCTGTCCCAGACGGCGCCGGGACGCCCCGCCAGCATGCGATCGGCTTCGGCGCCGAGAGCCACCTTCCAGTCCGCCTCGGTTTCACGCGGCGCCTGCTCGCGCAGCTCCGGCGGCAGATCGGCAATCTCGATCACCTGGCCGGGCGCCATCACCGTCAGCCAGTGGCAGAGGTTTTCCAACTGACGCACGTTGCCGGGGAAGACCAGCGCGGAGAGGAACTTGAGGGCGGCTTCCGACACCCGCTTCGGCTCCACGCCGAGGTCTTGCGCGCTCTTGGCGAGGAAATGCTTCACCAGCAGGGGGACGTCCTCGCGCCGCTCGCGCAGCGGCGGCAGGCGCAGGCGGATGACGTTGAGGCGATGGAACAGGTCTTCGCGGAACAGGCCCTGCTTGACGCGGTCATCGAGATTCTGGTGGGTGGCGGCAATGACGCGCACATTGGCCTTGATGGGCTGATGGCCGCCGACGCGATAGAAGTTTCCGTCGGAGAGCACGCGCAGCAGGCGCGTCTGCAGCTCCGCCGGCATGTCGCCGATCTCGTCGAGAAACAGCGTGCCGCCCTCGGCTTGCTCGAAGCGGCCGCGCCGCATGGCGGTGGCGCCGGTGAACGCGCCGCGCTCATGGCCGAAGAGTTCGGATTCGAGCAGGTCGCGCGGAATCGCCGCAGTGTTGATGGCGACGAAGGGCCTGTCCGCGCGCGGACTGTGGCGATGCAGCGCCCTCGCCACGAGTTCCTTGCCGGTGCCGGATTCGCCGTTGATCAGCACCGTGGCGTGCGATTGCGACAGGCGGCCGATGGCGCGGAAGACTTCCTGCATCGACGCCGCCTTGCCGAGAATCTCCGGCGCCATGGCGGAAGACTCGGGCACCGCCTCCTGACGCGTGGATTCGTCGATGGCGCGACGGACCAGGTCGATCGCCTGGTCGATGTCGAAGGGTTTGGGCAGATACTCGAAGGCCCCGCCCTGGAAGGCGGACACCGCGCTGTCGAGATCCGAGTAGGCGGTCATGATGATGACCGGTATGCCCGGAAAGCGCGTCTTGACTTTCTGCAGCAGGGACAATCCCGACTCGCCCGGCATGCGGATGTCGGACACCAGCACCTGCGGCGGCGACGCCCCCGCATCGAGCGTAGCCAGCGCCTCGGCGGCCGAGCCGAAGCTCTTGAAAACGATCTCCTCGCGGGCCAGCGCCTTCTCGAAGACCCAGCGGATGGAACGGTCGTCGTCGATGATCCAGACGGGATTCATTGGAATTCCTGATGGGTGGTATGAATCGGCAGCAGCACCGTAAAGCAGGTGCGGCCCGGCCGGCTGTCTGCCTCGATGCTGCCATGGTGCTGCTGAATGAAGTTTTGCGCCAGCGTGAGGCCCAGCCCGCTGCCGCCTTCCCGTCCGGAGACCAGCGGATAGAACATCTGGTCTCGAATCGCCTCCGGAATGCCCGGACCATTGTCGATCACCTGCAATTCCAACGCCAGGCGATAGCGCCGTTTGGCAAGGGTCACCTGCCTGCGCGCGCGCGTGCGCAGGACGATTTCCCCGCGACCATCGAGCGCCTGCGCCGCATTGCGCACGATATTGAGAATGGCCTGGATGAACTGTTCTCGGTCTCCCGTCAATTCGGGCAGGCTCGTGTCGTAGTCGCGCCGCACTTCGACATCGGGAAATTCGGCAAGGATGAGGGCGCGCACCCGCTCGAGGATTTCATGGATGCCGACCGGCTGGGGCTGCATCAGCCGGTGCGAACTGAGCAGGCGGTTCATCAGGTCCTGCAGGCGATCGGCCTCCTTGATGATGACCTGCGTGTATTCGCGCCATTGCGGATTGGCCAGCTCCCGCTCGAGCAATTGGGCTGAGCCGCGGATGCCGCCCAGCGGGTTCTTGATTTCATGGGCGAGGTTGCGAATCAGTTCGCGATTGGCCTGCTGCTGCTCGGCCAGGCGCTCTTCACGCTCCGTCTTCAATTGCTGGTCGATATGGCGAAACTCGAGCAGCAGGCGGATGCTGCCGGCTTCCACCGGGGTCACCGTGCAGTCCAGATGCAGCGACTCGACACCGTGGCGATGCGTTGTAAGGTTTTGCCCGGTGTAGCTCCAGTTGTTGGACAGGGCATTGTCGAGCGCTGCGGCCAATCCCGGCGGCTCGCCCAGCAGTTGGGCCAGCGGTCGGCGCAGCAACTGCCTGGCGCTGATGGCGAACAGGTTCTCTGCAGCGGGGTTGAGGTACTGGATGACCAGTTCGGCATCCAGCAGGATGACGGCCGAAGACAGCAGGTCCAGGCCGGCGAATGCGGTAACGGGGCGTTTTTCCGGTGCAGTCATGCAATCAGAGTAGCAAAAACCACACCATCGAGCCGGACCGGCCCGGAATTACCTGAGATTGCCGATTTCCCTCTTCAGCGCCTCGAGGTTGCGCTCGTGCAGCGCCACCTTGTCCTTGTAGGGCTGGAGGCGATCAAGCACGCGCTGGTAATTGCGTTCGTCTCCCGTGCGGATGGCCTCCTGCTCGGCCAGTTCCTTCTTTGCCTGGTCGAGGTTCTTCTGCTCCGCCGCAAGTTCCTGCTCGAGGATCGTGCGCCGGTCGTTGTCGCGTGCCTTCTGCGCGTCCCCGCTGACTTTCGGGAAACCCGCCGGCGTAGGCGAGTTCGTCGCACGGCCGGGCACCGTGGAAACGCGCTGATCGCGACTTAGCGCCGTGCATTTCGCCTTGGGGGAGGGCTTGGTATTCGTGTAGGTGACATGGCCATCCTCGTCCACACATTTGTAGACATCCGCCCATGCCGGCATGGCAACCCAAGCCGCAACCCAGACAGGAAAGAATTTCCAATTAATATTCATGGTGTTCCGCCGTAAAACGAGAACTTGCTTCAAGTGTAAGCCAAGACCGGCTCCTTTACAAACGCTTTCGTCGGGCGATAAGTGGACAAAAAAAGGACGGCCGCAGCCGTCCTTTCCTGAATCAAGCCGTATTACAGACTGTAGTACATGTCGTACTCGAGCGGATGCGTCGTCATGCGGAAGCGCGTCACCTCCTCCATCTTCAGATCGATGTAGGCATCGATCATCTCGTTGGAAAAGACGCCGCCGCGGGTGAGGAATTCGCGATCCTTGTCAAGGTAGTCCAGCGCCTGGTCGAGCGAGGAACAGACGGTGGGGATCTTGGCATCCTCTTCCGGCGCCAGGTCGTACAGATTCTTGTCGGCGGGATCGCCCGGGTGAATCTTGTTCTGCACGCCGTCCAGACCGGCCATCATCAGGGCTGTAAAGGCCAGGTAGGGATTGGCGGTCGGATCCGGGAAACGCACCTCGATGCGGCGTCCCTTGTCGCTTTGCACGTAGGGAATGCGAATCGAGGCGGAGCGGTTGCGGGCCGAGTAGGCCAGCTTCACCGGGGCTTCGAAGCCCGGTACCAGGCGCTTGTAGGAGTTGGTGCCGGGGTTGGTGATGGCGTTCAGGGCGCGGGCGTGCTTGATGATGCCGCCGATGTAGTACAGGGCGAACTCGGACAGGCCGGCGTATCCGTTGCCGGCAAACAGGTTCTTGCCGCCCTTCCAGATCGACTGGTGCACGTGCATGCCGGAGCCATTGTCGCCGACGATGGGCTTGGGCATGAAGGTGGCGGTCTTGCCGTAGCTGTGGGCGACGTTATGCACCACGTACTTCAGCACTTGCGTCTGGTCCGCGCGGCGCACCAGCGTGTTGAAGAGGGTGCCGATCTCGCACTGGCCGGCGGTGGCCACTTCGTGGTGATGCACTTCGACATCGACGCCGCAGGCTTCCAGCGCCAGGCACATGGCGGCGCGGATATCGTTCAGGCTGTCGACCGGCGGCACCGGGAAATAGCCGCCCTTGACCGTGGGACGGTGGCCGCTGTTGCCGCCATCGATCTTCTCGGCCGAAGCCCATGCGGCTTCCTCGGAAAACACCTTGCTGTAGGAGCCGGACATATCCACGCTCCACTCGACCGAGTCGAACACGAAAAACTCGGGCTCGGGGCCGAAATAGGCAACATCCCCCAGGCCGGTGGACTTCAGATAGGCCTCGGCCCGCTTGGCGATCGAGCGCGGATCACGGTCGTAGCCCTTGCCGTCGGCCGGCTCGACCACGTCGCAGGAGAGCACCAGCGTGGTCTCGTCCATGAACGGATCGATGTAGGCGGTGGCGGGATCCGGCATCAGCAGCATGTCGGAAGCCTGGATGCCCTTCCAGCCGGCGATCGACGAACCGTCGAAGGCATGGCCGGACTCGAATTTGTCGGCGCCGAAATGCTTGACCGGCACGCCGACGTGCTGCTCCTTGCCGCGCGTGTCCGTAAAGCGGAAGTCGACGAACTTGACTTCCCTGTCCTTGACCAGCTTGAGAACGTCCTGAGGCGACATCACTTTCTCCTAGAGTTTGAATCGAATTCGGATATAGGAACTGCAACTGTGTGCTGACGGCATTAGCAGAAAATGTGCCAATGCCCCGGAAAAGGAACGCCATTGTGCCACAAGGGATAACTTCGCGAGGCGAAATGACGACGGCACCAAGGCGGTGCAAAGCGGGCAGGCGACGCACTATTTTGGTGCAATCCGGCAGTTCAGGGTGACGGCACGGAAATGGGGCGCCTCGTGCAGCCGGCTTGCGATGCGCTGCTCCAGTCGGGCCATGCGTGCCGCGTCAAAACAGGCGTCATGGGGCAGGAAGACATCGGCCTCGACACGATTGCCAAGATAGTGCAGCACCGTCCGTTCGATACCCGCCGCCTCCTCCCCCAGCAGCGCGTGGAGCTGCACCATCAGCACATCGCGATCGGGAAGTTCGGCGCTGTTGCTCATCAGGGCCTGGTCTTCCTCGGCATCGATATGCACCAGTACGTCGGCCACCTCGGGGTGTGCATCGAGCACGCGCTGCCGCGCCCGCTCGCCCAGGCGGTGTCCCTCGGATACGCTGACGCGGGGGTCGACCAGGACGTGGGCATCAACCAGCGCCTGGTGCGCCATGCGCCTCGTGCGCAACTCATGCAGGCCCAGGACGCCCGGCGTACCGATCAGGGTCCGGCGGATCGATTCGACCATTTCCCTGTCAAGGCCGGTGTCGATAAGTTCCTGCAGGGATTCCCAGCCCAGTTTCAGGCCCATGCGCAAGATCATGAAGCCCATGATGGCGGCAGCCAGCAAATCGAGGAACGTCCAGCCCATCAGGGCACCGGCGATGCCGGCGACCACCACGAGGGCCGAGGCGGCATCGGCGCGCGTATGCCAGGCGTTGGCCGCCAGCATGGGCGAGCGCAAGCGCTCGGCGACGCGAAGCAGGTAGCGGAAGAGGATTTCCTTCGAGGCCGCCGTGGCGATCGCCACCCAGAGCGCGATCAATTCGATGGGCGGCAGGTCGGCGACATGCTGCAGGCGCATCGTCGCCCCCCAGAGTATGCCGAAGCCGATCAGCGCCAGGGAGACGCCCAGGATCAGCGTGGCCGCCGTCTCGACACGGGCGTGGCCGTAGGGATGCTCCCGATCCGCCGGGTGACTGCCCTTGCGGTTGGCGTAGAGGACGAGAAAATCCGACAGCAAATCGGAAAACGAATGGATGCCGTGGGCTATCAGCGATTGCGAATGCGCCAACCAGCCGACGATCAACTGGACGACGGTCAGGGCCAGGTTCAGGGCCGCCGATATCCAGGTGGCGCGGCTCGCTTCGCGATAGCGCTCCGGATCGACCGGTTCGGCATGCAGCAGGGATTCTTCTACGGACATGGGAGCATCACTTATACTTGCTCCGTCATTCTAATCGTCTCGCTCGCAATGGGAAATCTCAGCGATATATTGGCCCTGGCCCAGAAACGCGCCAAGGATCTCGCTTTGCCCTACGAAGGCGCCCTGACGCCCGCGGAAGCCCATGCAATCCTTCAGCTCGCGCCGGGCGCCAGGTTGGTGGATGTGCGCACGCGACCCGAACTGGATTTCGTCGGCCGCATCCCGGGCGCAATCGAAATCGAATGGCAGTTCTATCCGGGCTACGCGCTGAATACGCATTTCATGGTGGAACTGAAGCAGCAGGTCGACCCCGAGTCGCTGGTCATGTTCATCTGCCGCAGCGGGCACCGCTCGCACCGCGCGGCCGCCCTGGCGACCGAGGCGGGCTATCCGGACTGCTACAACGTTCTGGAGGGCTTCGAGGGCGACAAGGACGCCAGAGGTCAGCGCGGCAAGGTGGGCGGCTGGCGCGCGGCCGGACTGCCCTGGCAGCAAGGCTGAGGAATTCCCCGCAGTTTTTGTTAGATTAAGCAATTCAGCAAACACACTCACACACAAACCCATGCAATCCGCAGTGATTCAGTTCGATCGTTTCAACGCCCTGGCGGACACCGATGCGCAGGCGCGCATCCTGGCCGCGCGAGAACGGCTCGGCAAGCGCGCCGTCCTGCTCTGCCACCACTACCAGCGTGCCGACGTCTACCGCCACGCCGATCTGACGGGCGACTCGCTCAAGCTGTCGCGCCTGGCGGCGCAGTCCGACGCCGAATACATCGTCTTCTGCGGCGTGCATTTCATGGCGGAGGTGGCGGACATCCTCTCCAAGCCGGAACAGATCGCCATCCTGCCCGACCTCGCCGCAGGCTGCTCCATGGCCGACATGGCGAGCCTGGCCAAGGTGGAGCGCTGCTGGCGCGAACTGGAGGCGGTCGTCGGCGATCCCGACAAGCTGTTCACCCCCGTCACCTACATCAATTCAGCCGCCGACTTGAAGGCCTTCTGCGGCGAGCACGGCGGCATCGTGTGCACCTCGAGCAACGCGCCGAAAATCCTCGAGTGGTCATTCTCGCAGCGCGAGAAAGTGCTGTTCTTCCCCGACCAGCACCTCGGCCGCTGGAGCGGGCACAAGATGGGCATTCCGCTCGACGAAATGGCGGTGTGGGATCCGGACCTGGAAAACGGCGGCCTCGGCGCCGAGCAGATCCGCCGCGCGCGCATCCTGCTCTGGAAGGGGCACTGCTCGGTGCACCAGATGTTCCAGGCCGGCCACATCCTGCGCTTCAGGAACGAGCATCCGGACGGACTGGTCATTTCCCACCCGGAATCGAATTTCGACGTCTGCCGCATGTCGGATTACGTCGGTTCGACGGAATTCATCATCAAGACTGTCAAGGCGGCGCCGGCCAATACGCGCTGGCTGGTCGGCACCGAACTGAATCTCGTCAGCCGCCTCGCCGAGGAAGTCAAGCCGGAAGGCAAGGTCGTGCAGTTCATGGCGCCCATGGTCTGCATGTGCTCGACCATGGGGCGCATCGACCCGCAGCATCTGGCCTGGTGCCTGGAGAACCTTGCCGAGGGCAATGTCGTCAACCGCATCTCGGTGCCGCCGCACGAGGCCGAATTGGCGAAGGTCGCCCTCAACCGCATGCTCGACGCTTCATAGCCGTGGTCAGGCCCGCCGTCACCCGACAGGCCAAGCCGGCCGGCGCCCCGCAGGGCGATGCGCCCGTGAGGCGCCTGCATGTCTGCACCTACAACATCCACAAGGGCTTCTCGCAGTTCAAGGCGCGCATGATGATCCACGAACTGCGCCAGCGCCTGCACGGCCTCGACCCGGATATCGTATTCCTGCAGGAAGTGCAGGGGCTGCACGCCGGCCATGCCGAGCGGCACCTCGACTGGCCGGCGGAGGGGCAGCACGACTTTCTCGCCGAGGGCGTCTGGCCGGACACGGCCTACGGCGGCAACGCCATCTACGACCATGGCCACCACGGCAACGCCATCCTCTCGCGCTTTCCCATCCTGTCCTCGCACAACGAAGACATCTCGGAGCTGAAATTCGAGCGGCGCGGCATGCTGCACACGGTGGTGGCGGTGCCCGGCTGGCAAGTGCCGCTGCACTGCGTCTGCGTGCATCTGGGACTCACGGCTGCGGCGCGGCGGCGCCAGATGACCGCGCTGGCCGAGCACCTGGAGAAAGTCAGTCCCGGAGACACGCCGCTGATCATCGCCGGCGACTTCAACGACTGGCACAACCGCGCCGGCAACCTCATCGCCGAGCGTCTCGGCATGCTGGAAGTGTTCGGCGGCGCCAACGGGCGGCCGGCGCGCAGCTTTCCCGCCAAGCTGCCCGTGTTCCGCCTCGACCGCATCTATGTGCGCGGCTTCGCCATCGAGCGCTCCGAGGTGCATTTCGGCGCCCCCTGGTCGAAGATATCCGATCACGCCGCCCTGTCGGCGCATATCCAGATCGCGTAAGCTGCGGCGATGAAGGCCGAGTTCCTGCCCGGCAACGCCATCACCCTCCTGGAGACGGGCAGCGAGTATTTTCCGGCGCTGATTGCGGCGATCGATGCCGCACAGCTGGAGATCCACCTGGAAACCTACATCTTCGAGGACGACGCCACAGGGCGCGCCGTTGCCGGGGCGCTCTGCCGTGCCGCGCAACGCGGCGTGACGGTGCAGGTGCTGGCGGACGGTTTCGGCTCGCCGGGCTTTGCCGCCGCCCTGCGGCCGATGCTCGAGTCGGCCGGGGTGCAGGTGCTCATCTATCGCCCCGAGATCGCCCGCTTCCGCCTGCGCCGCCATCGGCTGCGCCGGCTGCACCGCAAGCTGGCGGTGGCCGACGGACGGATTGCCTTCGTCGGCGGCATCAACATCATCGACGACATCGCCCCGGCACATGCCGCCGCGCCGCGCTACGATTATGCGGTGCGGATCGAGGGGCCACTGCTTGCGCCCATTCATGCCTCGGTGCGCCGACTTTGGGCGCAAGTGAGCTGGGCCGGCTTCCGGCGTCGCCTGCGCCAGGCGGCTGCAACACCCACTGTAGCCGAACCGCGCGGCGCACTGCGCGCCGCCTTCCTCATCCGCGACAACCTGCGGCATCGCCGCGACATCGAGGATGCCTACCTGAAGGCGATCGAACAGGCGCGCGAAGAGATCGTCCTGGCCAACGCTTATTTCCTGCCCGGCCTGCGCTTCCGCCACGCCCTCCAGGATGCGGCGCGGCGCGGCGTGCGCATCAGCGTCCTGCTGCAGGGGCGGGTCGAATACGCCTTGCAGCACTATGCCACCCAGGCACTCTACGGCGCCCTGCTCGAATGGGGCATCCGCATCTTCGAATACCAGCGGAGCTTTCTGCATGCCAAGGTGGCCGTCGTGGACAAGCAATGGGCTACCGTCGGGTCCAGCAATATCGATCCCTTCAGCCTGCTGCTGGCGCAGGAAGCCAACATCGCCGTCAGTGACCCCGGCTTCGCGGCCGAACTCCGCGCCAGCCTCGATTCGGCAATTCAGGCAGGCGCGCGGGAACTGCGGCGCGAGGACTGGCAGCGCAAGTCCTCGCTGCATCGCCTGACGAGCTGGTTGGCCTATGGCCTGGTGCGGCTGATGATCGGCGTCGCCGGCTACGGAGGCCGGCACTAGGGCCTGTCCTCATTCATCGCATGGAGCGCATTGATCGCTCCCCGGCGAGCCGGAACATGGCGAGCGCCTGGCAGACACAATGCCGGTGTTTACGCCGAACCAGTTCAATCCGCCGAAGAGCCGCGCATGCTCGATCTTCACGCAGCGGTCCATGATGATCTCCAGTCCGGCGGCTTCCGCCTTGCGCGCCGCATCCGGATTGATCACGCCGAGTTGCATCCAGACCACCCGGGCGCCGATCGCGATGGCTTCATCCACGATGGCCGGGATCTCCTCGGCGCGTCGGAAGCAGTCGACGATGCCCACCTTCCGCGGCACCTCGCGCAGCGATGGATAGCACGTCTGCTCGAGCACTTCCGCATGGGCCGGATTGACGGGAACGACCGTGTAGCCGTGCTCGAGCATGTACTTGGCGGCAAAATAGCTCGGCCGGTACCAGTTGGCGGAAAGGCCCACCACCGCTATCGTGCGGTTCTGCATCAGGATCCGGCGCAGGCCGGCAATGTCGTCGATCATCGCTCTTCCCTTCCCGTTCAATATCCCGCCGGTGCCGCAGCGCATCGGCTGCGCGGCAAGCGGCTTCGATCCCAGTGTGTCACCGCCCAGCGCCACAGGCTGTCCAGGTCGGCATTGGATAACTCCGCAGGCGGCTCCTGACCGAGAAAACCAAGCACTGCCGCCAGCGCAGCCTGCGGGCGGACGGCATCGATCGGTACCGCACGCGTCTGCTTCGACAGTTTCTCTCCCGCAGCATTGACCGCTGCCGGCAGATGCAGATAGTTCGGCTGCACCACTCCGAGCAGCTGCTGCAGGCGAATCTGGCGCGGCGTCGAGTCGAGCAGATCGGCGCCGCGCACGACATGCGTGACGCCTTGTTCCGCATCGTCGACGACCACCGCCAGCTGATAGGCGAAATAGCCGTCGGCACGCAGCACCACGAAGTCCCCCACTTCCGCGGCCAGGTCCTGGCAGATCCGGCCCTGCAGCGCATCGTCGAAACACAGCAGTCCCGGCTCCACCTTGAGCCGCCAGGCGCGCGCTTCCCGCCCCGGCGGCAAGCCGATGCGGCAGGTGCCCGGATAGCGCGGCGCCCCGTCCGGACCCAGGGCGGAATCCGCCACCTCGCGGCGCGTGCAGGCGCAGGCGAAGACGCTGGCATCGAGGCGCAGACGCTCGAAAGCCGCCCGGTACAGCGCCTTGCGCCGGCTCTGATGGGCAACCTCCCCATTCCAGGCAAAGCCCAGGCGCTCCAGCGTGCGCAGAATTGCGTCGGCCGCGCCGGGCGCCGATCTCGGCTCGTCCACATCCTCCATGCGCAGCAGCCACTCGCCGCCAGCGGCGCGCGCATCGAGATAGCTGCCCACGGCGGCCACCAGGGAACCGAAGTGCAGCGGGCCCGTCGGAGACGGCGCGAAACGGCCGCGATAGCAGAGTGAGGCAGGCGTGCCCGGCTTCATGTTCGGATGGTAGCGCAGCTCGCCGCCCGTCGGTCGGATCCTGCCGCTGGCGTCGAGTGTGATGCACTTCACGGAGAATCATGACATGCGCGTGTAGGATCGCGCCGCAACGAACCAGAAAAGGAGAACGCATGGCTGAGCCGTATCGGCTCGAGACTTGGCAGTCGGGCGTGGATGCCGCCATCCACGCCGAACGCGTGCGCCTGCTCTATGATCTTGCGCGCCTCGCGATCGCCGCCATGCTGGCGGTCGCCCTGCTGGTCGCCTACTTCATGTGGCCCGTCGTGGTGCGCGGCGCGCTCGTGTTCTGGCTGTCTGCTACTTTCCTTTGCGCACTCGCGGTGATCGTTCTGCTGCTGCGCTACCGAAAGGCGGACCCCCGCGCGGATCAGGCACTGCGCTGGGAACGCGGGTTCGCCGCCCTGGCAGCGATGGCCGGTTTCCTCTGGGGCATGGCCATCTGGCTGCTCCTGCCGCAAACGGGGGAGAATCCGCGTCTCTTCCTCGTGCTGACCGTTTGCATAGTCAGTCTCGGCGGCACGGCGGTGCTGTCTCCCTCGCGCCTTGCCTACCACGCCTTCATGGCGCCGATGATCTTCCCATCGGTTTTTTTCCTGCTCTTCGGCCAGGCAGACAGCATCGCCACTGCCGGCTGGAGCGTGCTGATTTATATCGCCGTGCTGGTCGCGGTACATGACGCCCTCTACCGCAACCTGGTGGCCACTTTTCGCGCGCGCTTTACCAGCGAGGCGCTGGCGGCCGAGCATGGCGTCATCTTCGACTCCGCCACCGAGGCCATCGGCCTCGTCCGGCCGCACTACCTTGCCAAGTGCAACCGCCAATGGTGCGACCTGTTCGGCTACGCGCCGGACGAGGCCATCGGACAGGCCGCCTGGTCCTGGTTCCCGACGTACGAGGACTGGCGGGAATTCGCCAGGCGCTGCATGGCCCCCATCGTGCGCGGAGAGCCCTACAAGGAAATCCTGCAGCTGCGCCGCAAGAACGGCGAACTGTTCTGGGCGGAAATCAGCGGTCGCGTGGTCGATCCTGCCAACCTCGATCTGGGCGTGGTCTGGATGGGCACCGACATCAGCGAGCGCATGCGTACGGAGCAGGCGCTGAAGGCCAGCGAGCAGCGCTTTCGCGACCTGATATCCCTGTCAACAGACTGGTACTGGGAGATGGACAGCGATGCCCGCTTCACCCGACTTTCAGGCGCGGCCGTCAGCCGGGCCGGCTATGCGGACGACCAGGTGCTCGGCAAAAGGCGCTGGGAGCTTCCGTTCGTGAAAGGTGTAAGCGAATCGCAATGGCAGGATCACCGCGAAACACTTCAGGCGCATTTGCCGTTCCGCGACTTCGTCTATCAGGTCGTCACCCCCGATAGCGAAACGCGCTGGTTTTCCGTCGGCGGCAATCCCGCCTTCGATGAAAACGGCGATTTCTCCGGTTATCACGGGGTCGGCGCCGACATCACGGAACGCGTCGAAGCCGCCGAACTGTTCCGCCATCTCGCCCATCACGACACGCTGACCGGCCTGCCCAACCGACGCCTGCTCGGCGATCGCGCGGAACAGGCGCTCGCGCTTGCCAAGCGCAGCGGCCATCTTGTCGCCTTGCTGCTGCTCGATCTCGACGACTTCAAGATCATCAACGACACCGACGGGCATTCGGCGGGCGATGCCGTGCTCGTCGCCATTGCCCAGCGGCTGCGCGGCCTCGTGCGGGAAATCGACACCGTCTCCCGCCTGGGCGGGGACGAGTTCGTCATATTGCTTCAGGAAATGGCCCATCCCAGGGACGCCACGCGGGTGGCCGAGAAGGTCATCGAGGCGATCCGCGAGCCAGTCGAGGTCGACGGGCGCCTGTACCGGCTCGGCGTTTCGGTCGGCATCGCGCACGCCCCCGATCACGCCCCCACCATGGAAGTCCTGATGCAGAAGGCCGACATCGCCATGTACCGCGCCAAGCAGGCAGGCGGGGCCACCTACCGTTTCGCCGATAGCGAGGCACCGGGCGCGGACACCTCCGCACCCGGACTGCAAGTCACACGTTGAAGCGGAAATGCATGACGTCACCGTCATGCACGACGTAGTCCTTGCCTTCCAGCCGCATCTTGCCGGCCGCCTTCGCGCCCTGCTCGCCCTTGCAGGCGATGAAGTCGACAAACGCGATCACTTCGGCGCGAATGAAACCATGCTCGAAATCGGTATGGATGACGCCGGCCGCCTGCGGCGCGGTGTCGCCGACGTGGATCGTCCAGGCACGCACCTCCTTCTCGCCGGCGGTGAAGTAGGTCTGCAGGCCGAGCAGTTGGTAGCCGGCACGGATGAGACGATTGAGCCCGGGCTCCTCCAGCCCCATGTCCGCCAGAAAGACCGCCTTGTCCTCGTCCGACAGGTCGGCGATCTCCGACTCCATGGCCGCGCAAAAGGCCACCACTGGCGCATTCTCTTTCGCCGCATGCGCTGCCACCGCCGCAAGAAGCGGGTTGTCCGCAAAACCCTTCTCGTCGACGTTGGCCGCATAGAGGGTCGGCTTGGCTGTAATCAGGCAGAAGGACTTGAGGTTGTTCAATTCCTCTTTCGACAGATCGAGCGCACGTACCGGCTTCGCCTCATTGAGCTGCGCCGCGCATTTGTCGAGCACCGCGACCAATAACTTCGCCTCCTTGTCGCCGGCCTGGGCCGGCTTGCGGTAGCGCGCCAACGCCTTGTCCACCGTCGCCAGGTCGGCCAAGGCCAGCTCAGTCTCGATGGTTTCGATGTCGGAAAGCGGCCTGACCTCTCCCGAGACATGCACGATGTTCTCATTGTGGAAGCAGCGCACGACATGCACGATGGCGTCGGTTTCGCGGATATTGGCGAGAAACTGGTTGCCCAATCCTTCGCCCTTGCTCGCGCCAGCCACCAGCCCGGCGATATCCACGAACTCGACTATGGCGCTCTGTATGCGCTGCGGCCTGACGATCGCAGCCAGTTGCGCAAGGCGCGGGTCGGGCACCTCTACGATGCCGACGTTGGGCTCGATCGTGCAGAAGGGGTAGTTCTCCGCCGCGATGCCCGACTTGGTCAGCGCGTTGAAGAGAGTGGACTTGCCGACGTTGGGCAGGCCGACGATGCCGCATTTCAAAGACATGGTTATCCTCAGGACGCGGGCGGTGCCGGCCGGGTGTTGATCTTCTGCGTGGCGGCCGGGTACTCCCCCCTGGCAAGCAGCGGCCAGGCCGTCAGCGCACGCTCCAGCGCCTCTTCGATCAAATCGAGTTCCTCTCCGCGCGGCTTCTTCAGGACGTAGTCCACCACCTGATTGCGGTCGCCGGGATGGCCCACGCCGATGCGCAATCGCCAGAAGTCCTGCGTGCCCAGATGCGCGGCGATGTCCTTGAGTCCGTTGTGGCCGCCGAGGCCGCCGCCGAACTTCAGCCGCAGGGCGCCCGGCGGCAGGTCAAGCTCGTCGTGCAGTACCAGCATGTCCGCGGGCGGAATGCGGTAGAACCGCGCCAGGGCCGCCACCGACTGCCCGGAACAGTTCATGAAGGTCTGCGGCATCAGCAACCAAACCTGCTCGCGGGTGCGGCCGGCAATCCCATGGAAACGGGATTCGCGCTTGAGACCGGCGCCGAGCGCCTCCGCCAGCCGTTCGCACAGCCAGAAGCCGGCGTTGTGTCGGGTATCGGCATATTCGGCGCCCGGATTGCCCAGGCCGACGATGAGACGAGGTGCGGCCACAGGCTAGCCGGGCATTTGCGGCGGCGATGCCGCCGCAAATGCACTTACTTCTTCTCGGGCTGCTTGGCCGGCGCCGCAGCTGCGGCCCCGGCTGCTGCAGGTTCGGCAGTTGCGGCAGCCGCTTCTTCCGCCACGGCCAGATCCGCTTCCGTCGTGCCGCGCGGCACGACAATGGAGGCCACGACGGGGTTCTCCCCCTGATGCAGCAAGGGCTCGACCCCCTTGGGCAGACGGAGGTCGCTGACGTGGATCGAATGGCCGACCGCCACGTCCTTCATGTCCACCTCGATGAACTCCGGCAGGTCAGCAGGCAGGCAGGTGACGTTGAGTTCGTTGATGACGTGGCTGACCACGCCGCCCTGCAGCTTGACGCCCGGAGCGATATCGGCATTGATAAAGTGCAGCGGCACTTTCATGTGGATCTTCCTGTCGGCCGAAACACGCTGAAAATCGATGTGCAGCACCTGCGGCTTGAAGGCATGCATCTGGTAGTCGCGCAGCAGCACCTGCTGCTTCTGGCCATCCAGATTCATGGTCAGGATGGAGGCATGGAATGCCTCCTGCTTCAGGCTGTGGAAGAGGGCGTTGTGGTCGACATCGATCGGCTGGGCGGCCGTCTCGCCGCCGTAGAGGATGCCGGGCACCTTGCCCGCGCGGCGCAGGCGGCGGCTCGCTCCGGTGCCCTGCAGTGCGCGTTTGCTTGCGTTGAATTCGATTTTCATCTGCTTGCTCCTAATAAACCCGCCCGCGACCAGGCGGGGGTTGAAAAAACTACTCCATGAACAGCGAGGAGACCGACTCCTCGTTGCTGATGCGCAACATCGTTTCCGCCAGCAACTCGGCAATGGATATCTGCCGGATGCGCTTGCAGGCGCGCGCCTCATCGTTCAGCGGGATGGTGTCCGTCACCACCAGTTCATCCAGCACCGATTCGCCGATGCGCTCCACCGCATTGCCCGACAGCACGGGGTGCGTGCAGTAGGCCAGCACCTTGTCGGCGCCATGATCCTTGAGGGCCTGCGCCGCCTTGCACAGCGTGCCTGCGGTATCCACCATGTCGTCCATGATGACGCAGGTGCGTCCGTCCACCTCGCCGATGATGTTCATCACCTCCGACATGTTCGCCTTCGGTCGACGCTTGTCGATGATGGCCAGATCCGATTCCAGGCGCTTGGCCAGCGCCCTCGCCCGCACCACGCCGCCGACATCGGGAGAGACCACCAGCAGATCCTTGTACTGGTTCTTCCAGATGTCGCCGAGCAGGATCGGCGCCGCGTAAACGTTGTCCACCGGGATGTCGAAGAATCCCTGGATCTGGTCGGCATGCAAGTCCACCGTCAGCACGCGGTCGACGCCGACAGCCTGCAGCATGTTGGCCACCACCTTGGCCGAGATCGCCACTCGCGCCGAGCGCGAGCGGCGATCCTGCCGCGAATAGCCCATGTAGGGGATCGCAGCGGTGACGCGCCCGGCCGAGGAGCGCTTCAGCGCATCAACCATGATGATCAATTCCATCAGGTTGTCGTTGGTCGGCGCGCAGGTCGACTGCAGGATGAAGCAATCCTTTCCGCGCACGTTCTCCATGATCTCGGCGTTCACCTCGCCGTCGGAGAAACGGCCCACTTTGGCGCGGCCCAGGGAAATGTTGAGCCGCCTGACGACATCCGCGGCCAACTTGGGGTTGGCGTTCCCGGTGAATACCATCAGGCTGTCGTAAGCCATGTGCGCCTCTTGGACGAATCCGTCTTCTCAAACGATGCGGGCAGGTGGATCACCTGCCCGCATTCAAGTTTTGGCTGGGGAGGAAGGATTCGAACCTTCGCATGCCGGAATCAAAATCCGGTGCCTTAACCAGCTTGGCGACTCCCCAAGTGTTCAGTCAGCGAGTGCCCGCAGGGGGTGTTCGTCCAAGCCTCGCGCTACCCATCCGGTCATGCCACCCGGCATCCGCGCCTGCACGGCGCGCGCGTCCTGCTCGGCGGCGAAGGCGGCGAACACACAGGCCCCTGAGCCGGTCATGCGCGCCTCGGCGTGCTGCCTGAGCCAGGCCAGCGTCCGCGCCACCTCCGGGTAGCGTTCGCACACGACGGGTTCAAGATCGTTTTGGCCGAACAAATCGCCACAACCGGCGGCCCAATCCGCACCCCAACCCGCTGAAAAGTCCGCCATTTTGATGGGTTTCGTATTCCGTGTCAAATTCGCGGCGGCAAAGATTTCGGCCGTCGAAACGCTCACTGGCGGCTCGACGACAAGGTGCCAGGCGGGAGGCAAATCGACCGGCTGCAAGGCCTCGCCCACCCCTTCCACGAAGGCGTTGCGGCCGAAGACGAAAAAAGGCACATCCGCCCCAAGGCGCAGGCTCAGTTCCAGGAGACGCCCGCGCGGCAATCGCAAACCCCAGAGGCGGTTGAGCGCCAGCAGCACGGTGGCCGCATCCGAACTGCCGCCGCCCAGCCCCCCGCCCATCGGCAGGCGCTTTTCCAGGGCGATCTCGACGCCCTGTTTGCAGCCGGACGCTTCCTGCAGCAACCGCGCCGCGCGAATGCACAGATCGCTCTCCTCCGGCACGCCGGCAAGCGGACGGGCGCGCAGAACACGCCCGTCCTTGCGCGGCACGAAATGGAGCATGTCGCCGCGATCAATCAGGCGAAACAGGGATTGCAGCAAATGATAGCCGTCCGGCCGGCGGCCGACGACATGGAGAAACAGATTGAGCTTGGCCGGCGCCGGGTAGGCGTGATCCCAATCCGTCATCGGGCCAGATCCCAGGTGTCGATTTTCAGGCGCACTTCGACGCCCTCGCGCCGGGCCAGCAGCAGTTCCGGCAGGGCGTCCCGAGCCTCGCTCTCGTAGCGCAGATACTCGATCATCCATCCCCATTCAGAGAGGGCTTCCAGACGTCCCGCAGCATCCAGACGGGCAGCGCCGCCGGTGGCCGCGCGCCCGAGCACCCAGCGTGCCAGTCCCGATACCGGCAAGCGCGTGCCGAACGCCTGCTCGGACAGGCCATCCAGGTCTGCCGCCGCATATCGTTTATGGTCGGATGTCTCCAGCAGCGCCGTGCCGCCGCCCGCCGTCAGGCGCGCGAGTCCCTGGCCGAGGGGTCCGCTGACGATGATTTCATCGGTTTGCGAATCATGCCGCCAGTCGATGCCGACGGAAAAGCGCTCGCCGGCATGTCTCACGGCGATGCGGCCCTCGATGCGAAAGGCCTCGATCGTCTCGCGCGCCGGCCGTACGGCCGACTGCGGCAGGTCCACCGTGGCGCATCCGGCCGCCACGGCGACAAACGCAGCCGCCAGCAAAGTGCGCAGCATTAGGGGAGGAACCGCTTGATGACCTCGGCCAGGACGTCGTTGCCGGGATTGGCCTTGGCGGCCTCCTGCCAGGTCGCTCTGGCTTCATCGCGGCGACCGAGCATCCACAGCACTTCGCCGAGGTGGGCGGCAATCTCCGGATCGGGCCGAATCGAGAAGGCGCGCTGGAGATGGGCCAGGGCGCCGGCACTGTCGCCCTTGCGGTAAAGCACCCAGCCCATGCTGTCGATGATGAAGGGATCGTCGGGCGACAGCTGTAGCGCCTTGACGATGAGCTGTTCCGCCTCCGCCAGCCGCACGTTCCGCTCGGCGAAGGAATAGCCGAGCGCGTTGTAGGCATGGGCATGATCGGGCTTGATCCCGATCAGTTTGCGCAGGTTGGCCTCCAGCATATCGTGCCGGCCGAGCTTTTCCGCCAGTAGCGCGGATTCGTAGAGCAGTTCGGGCTGCTCGGGCTGGGCGGCAAGGCTGGCTTCGAGCAGTTCGTATGCCTCCCGGGTCTTGCCGGCGTCCCGCAGAAGCTGACTTTCGGCCAGCAGGTACGGAACCGGGTCTGCATTGCTTGCCTGGCGCGCCGCCTGCAGATGGCGGCGACCCTCCTCCAATCTGCCCAGCTTGGCCAGCAGCTGGGCGATACGCAGTTGAGCCGCCATGCGCTGCTCGCCCGGCGCGACCTCGCCATACCAGCGCAGTGCTTCCTCGTAGCGCTTGCCCTCCTCGGCAATCTGGCCGAGATAGAGGCGCACGGTATCGTTTTCCGCAAAGTCCTGGCCGAGCAGCTTTTTGAAGTTTTCCTCCGCCGCGGCCCAGTCGGAAAGCTGCATGGACAGGATTGCCACGGCATAGATCACATCGGCGTTGCCGGGAAAATCCCCCAGAAGGCGCTGGAACTCGGCGCGTGCCTGCGGAAACTTGCGCGCGCCGACCAGGCTGCGCGCATATTGCAGGCGGACCTCGCGTGCCTTGGGGTGGCCCGCAAGGTAGGTGCGCAAGGTCTCGATCGCCGCCTCGGGCGATTCCGCGCGCTGAAGCTGTGCCTTGAGCATTGCGGCAAGGTCCCAGTCCGGCCGCAAGGCAAGCGCCTTGTCGGCTTCCGCGACGCCGCGCTGCCAAGCTGCGGCATTGAGCGCAGCCTGCGCGCGCGCAAAATGCGCCTCGGCCAGTCCAAGATAGGGCACGGTGAGTTGTTCGACGATGACCAGGACGGCCTTCTTGTCCGGATGGCGGGCAAAGAGCCGATTCAGCCTCGTCAGCCCGTCGCTCAGATGCTCGCCCTCCTGCGCCAGCAATCTGGCGACATGCGGCTGCAACTCATCGAGGCGGTTCGCGCTCACCAGCAGGCCCGCCAACATCTGGCGCGCCTGCGAAGAGTCGGGGTCGATTTCCACCCACAGCCGGGCCGCCTGCAAGGCCCCGTCCAGATTGCGGCCATGCAGCGCGATCTCGGCCGCACGCCGGGCGACGCGCGGATCGCGCGTCGAGCGGGCCAGGTCCAAATAGGCCGAGGCGGACAATCCAAAATCGCCCCGCTGGCCGGCGATTTCGGCCAGCAACGCCTGATAGAGGATCTGCCCGGTCAGTTCCTGCTTGGGGAGCGGTTCGACACGTTCCTTGGGCTTGGTCGCGCGAACGGTTTGCGCGGGGGCAGTTTCGGCGACGGGCTGGGCAGGCGCCTGCGCGCAGGCCGAAAGCAGCGCAGCCGCCGAAATGGCGGCAACGAGGGGGGTGCGGGCGGGGACGATCATGTCGGAATCAGAAAGGCGCGGCGTAGAATCAGGATTTGTTCGACTCATGTTAGGGGGTTTTGCCACCCCCGGCAAGCAAACCGCGTCCAGTCCTCCATGCCCGAACTGCCCGAGGTCGAAATCACCCGCCGCGGCCTGCTGCCCGACCTGGCCGGCCGGCAGATCGATGGCGTCGTCGCACGCCATACCCGGTTGCGCTATCCATTGCCGCGTACCCTTGGCCGACTGCTCGCCGGACAGACGCTGCTCGACATCGACCGGCGCGGAAAGTACCTGCTGTTCCGCCTTGACCGGGGCACCTTGCTCTTGCATCTGGGCATGTCGGGCAGCCTGCGCCTCGTACCAGCCGCCGAACCTGCGGGCAAGCATGATCACCTCGACCTTCTCTTCGGCACGCGCGCCCTGCGCCTGCGCGATCCGCGCCGCTTCGGCGCCGTGCTCTGGGTGAAGGGCGATGCCGATGCGCACCCCCTCATCGCCCCGCTGGGCATCGAGCCTCTGTCCGGCGCCTTTTCGGGGGATTGGCTCCACGACGCCACGCGCGGCCGCGCCACGGCGATCAAGCTGTTCCTCATGGACAGCCATGCCATCGTCGGCGTCGGCAACATTTACGCTTCCGAGAGCCTGTTTCGGGCAGGCGTCGACCCGCGTACCCCGGCCGGGCGCCTTGCGCGCGCGCGCTGCGAACGGATCGCAATGGCGGTCAAGACAACGCTGGAGGCGGCGCTGGCCGCCGGCGGAAGCTCCCTGCGCGACTTCATCCACAGCGACGGCGGCTCGGGCTGGTTCCAGCAGCAGCACTTCGTCTATGGGCGCGAAGGCGAACCCTGCCGCCGCTGCGGCATGAAGGTGCGCGCCCTGCGTCTGGGACAGCGCTCCACGTTCCACTGCCCCCGCTGCCAGCGCTGACGAACGGAGGATTGCAGCCTCCCAGTTGCGTTGCTTTCGCGATTTTGTGTGCTAAATTGGCGTTTTTGAAGCACTTTCTGGAGTCGCCATGGGGCTTGTCCAGCACTTTTCCGCTTACAGCAGTTGGCGTTCAGCGGTTTCCGACAGCCTGCTGAACCTGCACAACTGGCTGATCGAGAACGAGCTTGGCGACGCGCAGAGCGAATTGCGCCTGCAGCAGTTGCTCGAACGATTGCGCGAAGACAAGCTCATCATCGCCTTCGTCGCCGAATTCTCACGCGGCAAATCCGAGCTGATCAACGCGATATTCTTCGGCGACTACGGCAACCGCATCCTGCCTTCCAGCGCCGGTCGCACCACCATGTGCCCGACAGAGCTGCTCTTCGATGCCGGAAAGCCGCCGGCGATCGAACTGCTGCCCATCGAAACGCGTTCGACGAATGCCAGCGTAGCCGAATTCAAGCGCTTTCCCGAGGAATGGCGCAATGTCGAACTGGACACGGCCTCCGCGGAAGCCATGCATGCCGCCCTTTCCCGCGTCGGCGAACAAAAACTGGTGACGCAGGAACTTGCCATCAAGCTCGGCTTCGCCATCGACGCGGAGGGCAAGGAAGGCCTCAAGCCGAATGCCGAGGACCTGGTGGAAATCCCCTGCTGGCGCCACGCGGTCATCAATTTCCCGCATCCCCTGCTCGAACAGGGTCTGGTCATCCTCGACACGCCCGGCCTGAATGCCATCGGCGCCGAGCCGGAATTGACGCTCTCGCAGCTCCCCAACGCCCATGCCATCCTCTTTATCCTGGCGGCCGACACCGGCGTGACACAGTCCGACCTCGCCGTCTGGCGCGACCACGTGAACGGGGCGCGCACCCGACAGAAGGGCCGCATCGCCGTCCTCAACAAGATCGACGGCTTGTGGGACGGCATTCGCAGCGATGCGGAAATCGAACAGGAAATTTCCAGGCAGGCAAACAGCACGGCAAAAATACTCGAACTGGACCCCGCCCATATCTTTCCCGTCTCGGCACAGAAGGGCCTGCTCGCCAAGATCAATCGCGATGACGCGCTGCTGTCGAGGAGCCGGCTGCTGGCCCTCGAGCAGGCATTGACGGCCGAGCTGATACCGGCCAAGCAGGATATCGTCTGCGACAACACCGAGAGCGAGGCGGCTGACCTCATCACCCGCACCCGCTCCCTGCTGGAAACACGCCACCGCGGCATCGCCGAGCAGTTCACCGAGCTCTCCGATTTGCGCGGCAAGAACCAGAGCGTCATCGAATACATGATGCGCAAGGTCAAGGCGGAAAAGGAGGATTTCGAGAAGGGCCTGCAGCGCTACTACGCCGTGAGAAGCGTTTTTTCCCAGCTCACCAACAACCTCTACTCCCACTTGGGCATGGATGCCCTGCGCGACGAGACGCGGCGGACGCGCGAAGCCATGCTGGAGGCCGCTTTCACGAAAAACCTGCGCACTGCGATGAAGAACTACTTCCGCCACGTCCGCGCCAATCTGCAGAAATCGACCGGGGAAATTGCCGAGATCACAAGGATGATGGAGGCGATGTACGGGCGCTTCTCCACCGAGCATGGCATGAAGCTGGCTGCACCCGCGCCCTTTTCACTGCTGCGCTACGAGAAGGAAATCGACCGGCTGGAAAAGGGTTTCAATGCCCATTTCAACACCCTGCTGAACATGATGACGCATGCCAAGCGCGGCCTCACCCAGCGCTTCTTCGAAACAGTGGCCATACAGGTTCGACGCGCCTTTGAGCTGATCAACCGGGACGTCGACCACTGGCTTCGCGCCGTCATGGCGCCGCTGGAGACTCAGGTGCGCGAATACCAGCTGCAGCTGAAGCGCCGGCTCGAAAGCGTCAAGCGCATCCACCAGGCCACCGACACGCTGGAAGACCGACTGCGGGAACTGGCGCAGATGCAGGCGACGCTGGAGGTTCAGCTGGCCGAACTGAGCGGCATCGCCGATGCGCTGCACGCCACGCTTCACGCCGAGGCGAAAGAAGCGCCGGCCGTCGCGGCGGCGGCCTGAAGGCCTGCCGCTGACGGGCGGCACCGCCGCGGACTACACTTTTCCGGCGGTCAGCTTAAGGAACTTCTTCTGCAACTGATCCCGGTCCTCGGCCTGGTCGGGATTGGGGATGATGCAGTCCACCGGGCACACCTCGATGCATTGGGGCGTGTCGAAGTGGCCGACGCATTCGGTGCACTTGCCTGGATCGATCTCGTATACCTCCGCACCCTGGAAAATCGCGCCGTTCGGGCACTCGGGCTCGCACACGTCGCAATTGATGCATTCGTCGGTAATCATCAAAGCCATCTTGCTGTCCTCATTTGCCTGAAATTCTCTTCCGCAGCCGATCGAGCACCGTCGGCTGCACGAACTTGCTCACGTCGCCGCCCAGCACGGCGATCTCCCGCACCATCGTGGCGGAAATGAACTGGTAATTCTCGGCGGGCGTCAGGAACACCGTCTCGACATCCGGGTTGAGGCTTCGGTTCATGCCCGCCATCTGGAACTCGTACTCGAAATCCGAGACCGCGCGCAGGCCCCGCAGGATGATCCTCGCATCATGCCGGTGCAGGAAATCCATCAACAGGCCGTCGAAGCCTTCGATCCGCACATTCGGGTAGACCGACAACACTTCACGCGCCATGCCGACACGCTCCTCGAGCGTGAAGAACGGCTGCTTGGAGCGGCTGTCGGCCACCGCCACCAGCACTTCGTCGAACAGGCGCGAAGCGCGCCGCACCAGATCCTCGTGACCGAGCGTCAGCGGGTCGAAGGTGCCGGGGTAGATCGCAACGCCGTCGTTCATGCCGTGTTCGCCTCCAGCAGATGGTAATAAACCTGGCCCGACTGCCCGCCGCGAACGGTTTCCCAGGGGCCGATGCGCTCGATGGGATGTTCGGCTTCCGCATAAATGCGCGCGTCGGATGCCAGCACGCCGGGCAGGCAGGGCTCGATGCGTTCGATCCAGCCCTGACGATAGGGGGGGTCGAGAAACAGCAAGTCGTAGCGCCTGGATGCGCGGGAGAGGAATTTTAGCGCATCCGCACGGATCAATTCCAGCCGGCCGTCTGCCGCCTTGCCTTCCAGGACGATGGCATTGCCTTCCAGGGCGGCGAAGGCGCGCGCATCGCGCTCGACCAGCGTGACATGCGATGCGCCGCGCGAGGCCGCCTCGAAGCCGAGCACACCGCTGCCGGCGAAAAGATCCAGGCAAACGAGTCCGGTCAGATCCTGTCCGAGCCAGTTGAACAGGGTCTCGCGCACCGCATCCGGCGTCGGCCGCAAGCCCGGCGCGGCGGAAAACGTGATGAAGCGGCGCTTCCATTCGCCGCCGACAATGCGCACCCGGGACACCGCGATCATTCTCCGGCGACGATCACCGTCACGAAGTGTTCGGGCTTCACGTGTCGCGCGAAAGCCGCCCGGACGTCGGCGACCGTCACAGCCTCGACCTTGCGCGGAAAATCGTCGAGGTAGCTGAGCGGCAGGTCGTAGAAACCGATCACTGCCAGGTGTTCGAGGAGCTTTCGGTTGCTGTCGATGCGCAGCGGAAAGCCATCGGCCAGGTTGCGCCGCGCTGCCTTGAGTTCCTCTTCGGTCGGACCGCGGGCAAGGAACTCGGCCAGCACGTCCTCGACCACCTTGAGCGCGTCCTTGGCCTGCTCTCGCTTGGTCTGCAATCCGATCTGGAAGGGACCGGGCTGTTGCAGCGGCTGGAAGTAGCTGTAGACGCTGTAGGCGTAGCCGCGCTTCTCGCGCACCTCTTTCATCAGGCGCGAAACGAAGCCGCCGCCGCCGAGGATGTAGTTGCCGACCAGCAGGGGGATGTGGTCCGGGTCGCCTCGGCGCAAGGCCGGCAGGCCGAGATGAATGTGCGCCTGGGTGGCCGGATGGTCGATGCGCACGGTGTTGCGCGCCGGTAGCGCCGTATCCGGCAGACTGACTTTTTCCGGCGCATCCGGCAGGCCTGCCGTCATTCGCTGGGCGATCGCCTCGGCCTCGGCGCGCGAAAGATCGCCGATGATTGAGACAACGGCACGACGCGCACCATAATGGTCGCGGTAGAACGCCAGCAGATCGTCGCGGGAAATTTTTTCCACGCTCTCGACCGTGGCGATGCGGCCGTAAGGGTGTTCGGGATACAGCGCGGCGGAAAAACGCTTGGCGGCGATGCTCGCCGGCCGCGTGTCGGATTCCTTGATGCCGGCGATGACACGCGACTTCTCGCGCTGCAGCACCGCTTCGGGAAAGGTCGGCTGCTGCAGCACCAGTCGCAAAAGCTCCAGCCCCGCCTCGAGCTCGCGCTTCGACGACAGGCTGCGCAACGAAATGCTGGCGCGATCGAGATCCGCGCCGCCGCCCAGCCGGGCGCCGATGTCGGCAAGCCTGTCGGCAATCCTTTCCTCGTCGAACTCACCCGCGCCCATGTCGAGCAGGCTGCGGGTAAGGCCAGCCAGCCCCGCCTTGCCGGCCGGCGCATGGGCCGAGCCGGCGGCGAAGTCGAGTTGCACGTCCACAATGGGCACGACGCGGCTCTCGACGAAATAGACCCGCGCTCCCGAAGGCGCCGTCCAATGCTCGATCTTCGCGCCAGCCTGGGACAGCGAAGCGGCGGCGCCCAGCAGACAAGCCAGTATCAGTCTCTTCATGGGAACCCCGCTCAATGCCGTACTGCGGCGGATGACTTCACCGGCGTGCCTTCCGGCAGCGGCTGCGGATCGAGAACGGCGACGGTCAGGCGGGCATCGTCGAAGTATTTCCTCGCCACCGACTGCACTTCCTCCGCGGTAACACTGCGGATCTTCTCAAGCAGCGTGTCGATATCGCGCCAGTGGATGCCGGCGGCCTCGAAGCGCCCGATCTCCATGGCCTGCGCCATCATCGAGTCGCGCTTGTAGACCTGCGCCGCGATGGTCTGCGTCTTGACGCGCTCCAGTTCCTGCGGGCTGACGCCTTCGCCGGCGACGCGTGCGATTTCCGCGCGCAGGGCCGCTTCCAGTTCGACGACGCTCCTGCCTTCCGCAGGGGTGCCGCTGACGACGAAGAGTGCTTCGCCGCGCACCGTGGCATCGTAGCCGGCGCCGGCCGAGACGGCGATTTTCGAACCGCGCACCAGGTTGCGGGCAAAGCGCGCGCCCTCGTGCCCGTCGAGCACGGCAGCCAGCACTTCCAGGGCGTAGGGCTCGCGATCCTTGTCGAGCTCGCGCAGTACGGGCGCCTTCCAGGCCATCGCAAGATAGGGCAATTTGGCCGGGGCCTGCACCGTAATGCGCTTGATGCCGGCCTGCGCCGGTTCGAGCTGCGGCTTGCGCACGGGCAGGGCGCGGCGCGGTATCTTGCCGTAATGTTTCTCGGCGAGGCGGAACACCGCATCCCTGCTCACGTCGCCGACGACAATCACGTAGGCGTTGTTCGGCGCATACCAGCGGCGGTACCAGTCGTGCGCGTCCGCCACCGTCATGTTCTCCAGATCGTTCATCCAGCCGATGATCGGCCGGCGATAGGGGTGCGCCTGGAAGGCAGCGGCCATCTGTTTCTCATACACTTGGGCCTGGGGATTGTCCTCGGTGCGCAGCCTGCGCTCCTCCATGACCACCTTGATCTCCTGCTCGAACTCCTTCGCATCGAGCACCAGATTGGCCATGCGGTCGGCCTCCAGCGCCATCATTTCGCCGAGGCGGCCGCTCGGCACCTGCTGGAAATAGGCCGTGTAATCGAGGCTGGTGAACGCGTTGTCGCGCCCTCCGGCGGCGGCGACGCGCTTGTTGAATTCGCCCGGTTTGAGGTGCCGGGTGCCCTTGAACATCATGTGCTCGAGCACATGGGCGACGCCGGAGGTGCCATCCACCTCGTCCATGCTGCCGGCGCGGTACCAGACCATATGCACCGCGGTCGGCGCACGGCGGTCTTCCTGCACGATGACGCGCAGGCCATTGGCCAGTGTCTTTTCGTGGGGATTGGCCAGCGCCGTCGATGCCGCCAGGGCCAGCACGGCCGCAAACAACTGTCTTCTCGTCATGGGGATTTGTCCGCTTCTGATAAAATTGTTTTCGCCATTTTCGCACGGGGATTGGCCCCGTGCCGATACAGACCGCCTCATTCATGTTTGGTTTCCTGAAGAAATCCGAGACCTCCGCCGAGCCGCGCCTTTCCTGGGCCGAACGACTGAAGGCCGGGCTCGCTCGCACCCGGGCCCAGTTCGGCGGCCAGCTCGCCAGCCTGTTCGGCCGCGGCCGAATCGACGACGAAATGCTGGAGGAGCTCGAGGCCACGCTGCTCATGGCGGACATCGGCGTCGACACCACCCGGTACCTGCTCGACGAGCTGAAAGCGGCCGTGCGCCGAGACAAGCTGGAAACCGGCGAGGAACTGCAGCGGGCGCTGGCTGATATCCTGCTTAAGTTGCTCACCCCTCTGGAGCAGCCGCTGGACGTGACTGTCAGCAAGCCATTTGTCATCATGATTGCCGGCGTCAACGGTTCGGGCAAGACGACTTCCATCGGCAAACTTGCCAAGCATTTCCAGGCGCAGGGCAAGTCCGTCCTGCTTGCCGCCGGCGACACCTTCCGTGCCGCTGCCCGAGAACAACTGGCCATCTGGGGGGAGCGCAATCACGTCACGGTCATCGCGCAGGCGTCGGGGGATTCCGCCGCCGTCATTTTCGACGCAGTCAATGCCGCCAGGGCGCGCGGCATCGATGTGGTGCTGGCTGACACCGCTGGCCGATTGCCGACCCAGTTGCACTTGATGGAGGAGATCGCCAAGGTCAAGCGTGTCATCGCCAAGGCAGAACCCTCTGCACCACATGAAGTGCTACTGGTGCTTGATGCCAACATCGGGCAGAACGCGCTGGCGCAGGTCAAGGCTTTCGACGCGGCCATCGGCGTCACTGGCCTTGTCGTTACAAAACTCGATGGCACGGCCAAGGGCGGGGTCATTGCTGCCATTGCGCGCCAGATGCCTGCAGGTCACCCCGTTGCGTTGCGCTTTATAGGCGTCGGGGAAAGCATCGACGACTTGCAGCCATTTTCGGCGCGCGAGTTCGTCGATGCGCTGTTCGAGCTACCCGCCCGATCGTGATCCGCTTCGAGCAAGTCGGCAAGCGCTACCCGGGCGGCATCACGGCGCTGGCCGATCTTTCACTTGCCATCGAATCCGGCGAGATGGTGATCCTCTCCGGCCACTCCGGCGCCGGCAAGAGCACTTTGCTCAAGCTCATACCCGCCATCGAGCGCCCGACACAGGGCGTGGTCGTCGTCAATGGGCAGAATGTGTCGGCGCTCAAGCGCGCCGCCGTGCCTTACCTTCGCCGCAACCTCGGCATGATCTTCCAGGATCAGAAGCTACTGTACGATCGCAGCGTCTTCGACAACGTCATGCTGCCGCTGGCCATCGCAGGCGCGTCGCCACGCGATGCCGGCCGGCGCGTCCGCGCGGCGCTCGACAAGGTAGGCCTGCTGGAACGCGAAAAGGCCATGCCGGTGGCGCTCTCCGGCGGCGAACAGCAGCGCCTGTCGATCGCCCGCGCTGTGGTGGCACGGCCCTCGATCCTGATTGCCGACGAGCCGACCGCCCACCTCGACGACGAGACCGCCAGCGACATCGTGGCGGTATTTCACTCGTTCAACCAGGTCGGCGTCACCGTGCTGGTGGCCACTCACCACGAAGCGTTGTTCGCCCCTTTCATGACGCGACGCATCACGCTCTTGCACGGAAGAATCGCGCAATGAACGGCGACCGGTGCGCACGCATGCCGGCGCTTCCCTGCGGGGAGGTACGATGAAGGGCTGGCTGCTTCATCATCGCAAGGCCGCCGTGCAGGCGGTAAGCCGATTGGCGGCCACACCCCTCAATACGCTGCTCGGTGCCCTGGTGGTAGGCATTGCCCTCGCGCTTCCGGCAGGGGGGAAAATGCTGCTCGCCAATTTCCAGCACTTGTCCCAGCGCATCTCCGCAACGCCGCAAATTTCTGTGTTCATGACCCTCGAGGCGGGAAAGAAGGAGGTCGCCGATATCGAGGCCCGGCTGAGGCGGCACCCGCAGACACAGGCTGTGCGCCTGCTCCCGCGTGAGGAAACGCTGGGTCGCCTCAAGCAAAGCGAGGGGCTCGGCGAGGTGATCGAGAGCCTGCCGCGCAACCCCTTTCCCGACGCCTTCGTCGTGATGCCGCGCAGCGAAGAGTACGAAGTTCTGGAGTCCATGCGCGCAGACTTCGCGAAGTATCCCGGTGTCGAGCATGTGCAGCTTGACTCGGCCTGGGTAAGGAAATTCGACGCCCTGCTTCGCCTGGCACGACTGGCCGTAACCCTGTTGGCGGCGGCGCTCGGCACGGCGCTCGTCGCCGTCACCTTCAATACCATCCGCTTGCAGATCCTGACACAGGAAGCCGAAATCGAGGTGAGCCGCCTGCTCGGCGCGACCGACGCCTTCATCCGCAGGCCGTTCTATTATTTCGGTGCCCTCCAGGGACTGGCCGGCGGCGTGGTGGCTTGGCTGGCCGTACTCTGTGGCACGCTGCTCTTGCGCGGACCGGTCGCTGAACTGGCCTCGCTGTATGGAGTCGGGTTTACGCTGAACTTCCTTTCCCTGGGCGATTCGGGCCTGCTTTTCGCCCTGGCCGCACTGCTCGGCTGGGCAGGCGCCTGGCTTTCGCTTTCCAGGCATCTACTCGACTAATCATATACGATTAATCAAGAGGTTATGGTGCCTCCCGGGGGGAACTTTGCCCGCTTTTGGCACTCTAAAGGATAGAGTGCTAAAATTACCGAAGGAGGTCCAATCTTATGACGCATGCTCTGAATATGCCCGTACCCATTGCCGTCGGCAATCTGGAAAGCTATATCCAGGCAGCCAACCGTTTCCCGCTTCTGACTGAAGCGCAGGAGATCGATTTGGCGCGGCGGTTCCGCCAGGATGGAGACATCGAGGCGGCACGGGGGTTGGTGTTGTCCCATCTACGCTTGGTTGTATCCGTGGCACGCGGCTATCTCGGTTACGGTCTGCCCCATGCCGACCTCATCCAGGAAGGCAATGTCGGACTGATGAAGGCCGTGAAGCGTTACGACCCCGAGCGAGGCGTGCGCTTGGTGTCTTTTGCCATTCACTGGATCAAGGCCGAGATCCATGAATACATTCTGCGCAACTGGCGTCTGGTGAAAATCGCCACGACCAAGGCGCAGCGCAAGCTCTTCTTCAATCTGCGCAGCCTCAAGCAGGGCCTCGGCACCATGGGCGGCGAGGAAGTGGGCGCCATGGCCAGGCAGCTCGGCGTGAAGCCGGAGGAGGTGCGCGAGATGGAAACGCGTCTCACCGGTCGCGACATCGCCATGGAGAATTCGGCGGAAGAAGACGAGTCGTTCGCACCGATCGCTTTTCTGGCCGACCCGGCCGAAGAACCCTCCGAAGCGCTGGCAAATCGCGAAATGGAGCAGCTTCAGAGCGAAGGGCTGAAGCAGGCGCTGGCACATCTCGACGAACGCAGCCGCCGCATCATCGAACGGCGCTGGCTGGCCGAGGGCGGCACGGCGACACTTCATGAACTGGCTGACGAGTATGGGGTTTCGGCCGAGCGCATCCGCCAGATCGAAGCAAAAGCCATGCAGAAGATGAAGGGAATGCTGGCGCACGCAGTCTGACCCGAGAGGGCATAGCGCAAAGGCCGCTGCGGCACCCGCAGCGGCCTTTCTTATCGTCCGGCGTTATTTCCCGGCAACCAGAAGCTTGAGGTCCCCGGCGATCACTTCGGGCTTCTCACCATGCTTGATGTACAGGCGGAGCCGACCCTGCGGATCATAGACATAGCTGCCGGCGGTGTGATCGACCGTGTAGGTAGTGGGCGTGCTGCCCGGCTGCTTCTTGTAGAAGATGCGGAAGTCCTGAGCGGTCTTGGCGATAGTCTGCGCATCGGCGTAAAGCCCGAGGAAGCTCGGATTGAAGACGGGAACGTATTGCGCCAGCAATTGCGGCGTATCGCGCTCAGGGTCAACCGTCACAAAGAGCACTTGAACCTTGCTTGCGTCCTCGCCGAGCAACTTCATGGCTTCGGCCATGCCCGTCATGGTGGTCGGGCAGACATCCGGGCATTGGGTATAGCCGAAGAAAATCACCACCGCCTTGCCACGGAAGTCCGCCATGGTGCGCTGCTTGCCGGTATGGTCGGTCAAGGCGAAATCCGTGGCGTAACCGGCGGCACTGATGTCGGTGTTGCCGAATTGCGGCTGGGTATCGCAAGCAGCCAGCCACAAGGCCAGCGTCAGAAGTAGCAGACGGGCCATCAGAACCTGAAATAGTGATCCACCAGCAACGCGGCAAACAGCGCGGCCAGATACCAGATGGAGTAGCGGAAGGTCTTGTGCGCCAGTTTGTCGCTGTACGCAACTTTCATCCTGATGGCGTAGGCGAGGAACACGCTGCCTAGCGCTATGGCGCTGACCAGGTATATCCAGCCGCTCATGCGAATGACGAACGGCATGATTGTCACCCCGACGAGGAGGATCGTGTAAAGCAGTATCTGCAGACGCGTATATTCGGGGCCGTGCGTCACGGGCAGCATCGGCATGCCGGCCTTGGCATATTCCTGCGTGCGGTAGAGGGCCAGTGACCAGAAATGCGGCGGCGTCCACACAAAGATGATGAGGAAGAGCAGCAGAGCCTCGGAGGTCACCTCGCCCGTCACGGCGGCCCAGCCCAATATCGGCGGCATGGCGCCGGACGCGCCACCGATCACGATGTTCTGCGGCGTCGCCGGCTTGAGGAATATGGTGTAAATGATTGCGTAACCGACGAAGGTCGCCAGGGTCAGCCACATGGTCAGCGGGTTGACGAACCAGTACAGCAAGGTCAGGCCGATCCCGCCGATCACGCCGGAAAAAAGCAGTGTTTGCCGGGAGTTCACCTCGCCGCGCGGCAAGGGGCGGCCACGCGTACGCGCCATGACGGCATCGATTCTTTGCTCGATCAGGCAGTTTACCGCTGCCGCCGCGCCCGCAATCAGGGCGATGCCGGTGGTGGCGGCAACCAGAACCACAGGAGGCACGGCGCCAGGCACCGAAAGGAACATGCCGATCACCGCACAGAACACGATGAGGGACACCACCCGGGGCTTGGTCAACTGGAAATACTGGTACAAGCGGTACCCCAGCGTATGCTCGGGAGAGGGTAGTGCTTTCATGCGAACCCCTGGATGGCGAATGTCCGCCGATTCAAAGCGTGGAATTTACCACGGCCCGCCCCGGGAATAAACCCGCCGGGGACAAGGTTTAACCCGCTCCGATGCGCGAGGGGCGCAGCAGGCGCTGCAGGTCCTTGATCACCCGGGTCGGATCGGGCTTCTCGGGAAAGCGCATCATGAGATTTCCTTGCGGATCCACCACATACAGATGGGCCGCGGGATCGGCCGGCGCCGGAAACACTTGCAGCGTGTCGCTTCCCGCTGCTGCAACGATCCATGTCCCCTCGTAATCGGCCAGCAGGTCCGGCGCCGGTCGGCTTCTGTCCGACAGCAGCCAGACGCGTTCAAGGCGCACCATATCCTTCCCCTGTGCCAGGCGTATCTGGCGCATGGCATACAACTTTTCCCTGCAGCGGACTTCACAGTTGCCGGAATCGATCTGCAGCAGCAGCCATTTCCCACGCATCTGCTCGAAACGGAACTCCTCTCCGTCCAGCAGCCTCAGGGACGCCCCCGGCAGGCGCGTCGGTTGCAGCAGGTCCCCGTGATTCATGCGGCCCGCCGGCGGCGAGACATAGTAGAAAAATAGCGCGGCAACGATGGGAAAGGCGCTTACCAGTCCGATGCCCAGTACGATGAGTTTCTGCTTATGTCTCATGTTTCCTGCGCTCCACTGAAGCCACGAATGCGGCTATTGCTGCGACGGCTGCTGCCAGATACCACACAAAGGCAAATCCCCAATGCTTCAAAGCTCCGCTTTCCGCGGGATGCCAGTCGCGCACGAGCCCATCGCCCATCCCGTTTGTTTGCAGCAGGATGATGGGCTGCAATTCAAGTCCTGACCAGACAATGTAGCGCTCCAGGGTCAGGTGCTGCCAGACCATGCCCGTCGTGCGATCCGGAGCCAGTTCGAATGCCTTGCCGGATGGAATATGCGCGATGCCGATCACGTCCTCCGTCGATTCCAGTGCCGCCGGCAGAGCAGGAAGCTCGGAGCGCAATCGTGGCGCGGCGATCCAGCCGCGATTCACCATGATGCAGATGCGTGCCCCTTCGATGCGCAGGGGCGTGATGACATGATAGCCGGCGACACCATTGTGAACCTTGTTGTCGATCAGGATGCTTTTTTCATGCATCCATCGTCCGCGCGCAACAACCGGGCGTTTGTCGAGCAAGACTGCATCGACCGGAGTGGCGCCCACCTGAACCGGCGTGTCATGTCTGGCGCGCTCGATCCGGTCGAAAACACGCTGCTTGCGTTCAGCGCGGTCGCGCTGAACATTGCCGATCGCTATTGCGATTGCGCAGCAGGCAAGCGTCGCCAGCAGCAAGGCCGGGCGAAAACGGGTCTTCAAGCGTATTGTCCGTGGCGGGGAATGCGGCGATCCGCTAGACTGAAGCTGCTCCAAAAGGAAGGTCCGACCATGCGCATCGTCGTCATTCTGTTTCTCGTCGCCATTATCGCCAGCCTGGCTTCGGCACTGGTGTTTCTGTTTCGCGACCACGGTCGAGGCAGCACGCGCATGGTCAAGGCCCTTGCCGTACGCGTCGGCCTATCCATCATGCTCTTCATAGTTCTGGCGGCAGGCTACTATTCCGGCCTGATTACAGACAAGCTCTAACTCGCAGTTGCGTCACGGGCCGACACCGGCCTCGGTGGCGTTGAGCGCAGCGCCAAACCTGAAAAAAAGCGCCACAGGCCATGCGGCGCTTTTTTCCACGTGGGCGGCACGGCCTCCCCTTGGGCGGTGCCTATAACCAGTACACGACGACGAAGAGAAACAGCCAGACCACATCGACGAAGTGCCAATACCAGGCCACCGCTTCGAAGGCAAAGTGATGATCCGGCTTGAAGTGCCCCGCCATGACCCGGAAGAAAATCACCAATAGCATGGTCGCACCGATCGTCACGTGCAGTCCGTGAAATCCGGTCAGCATGAAAAACGTCGAGCCGTATACGCCGGTCGTCAGCTTGAGGTTCAACTCCTGGTAGGCATGCACGTATTCGTAGACCTGCAGGCTGAGGAAGAGCAGGCCCAAGGCGATGGTGAACATCAGACCGAGCTTCAGCTGGCCACGTTTGCCGGCGAGGAGGCCCCAGTGCGCCCAAGTCAGGGTTGCGCCGGAAGACAGCAGCAGCAAGGTATTGATGAGGGGGATGCCTGCGGCGCCCATCGGCGTGAATTTTTCGGCGAACTTCGGCCCGGCACTCGGCCAGTCGGCATTGAAGTCCGGCCAGAGAAGCTGCTGCTCGGCGCTTGCCAGGTCCGGAACGGATAGCACGCGAACGTAGAACAGCGCACCGAAGAAGGCGGCAAAGAACATCACTTCCGAGAAGATGAACCAGCTCATGCCCCAGCGAAACGAGACATCGACCTGCCTGTTGTACTTGCCGCCCTCGGATTCGTCGATGACTCTGCCGAACCAGCCGAACAGCATGAACAGCAGCACGGCAAAGCCGACCAGAACCACATAGGGGCCGGCGCCGACCTTGTTCATCCATAACACGGCACCCGATGCCAGCAGGAACAGGGCTGCGGATCCCACCAGCGGATAGTGCGACGGGTCCGGAACGAAATAGCGGGATGCCTGCTGATTCATGACTACCTCCAAGGTCGTTGTGTTTGCTACTTTGTCACGACAAAATTGACGAACGCCACAATGGCCAATACGAATGCCGTCACGACGATGACGCCGGCGACAATCACCTGACTCGGCCGCAAGCCGGCGGAATCTTCCTCGTGGGTCTTGCGGCGCCGCACGCCGAACAGCCCCGACAGCACCGTCCTCAGCACCTGCAACGGTCCGGCTCGTCGCACGCCCATCATCGCCCCGCCATTCATGCGCCCGGCCTGATCGGCTGCGAAGCCGGTTCGGCTACCGTGCCGGCCACTTCGAAGAAGGTGTAAGAAAGCGTGATCGTATTCACGTCCTTCGGCAACGCCGGATCAATCACGAAAACGACAGGCATCTCCCGCGATTCGCCCGGCCCCAACGTCTGGCGGGTAAAGCAAAAGCATTCCATCTTTCTGAAGTGTGCGGCGGCAAGCTGCGGACCATAGCTGGGTATCGCCTGCCCGGTCACGGGATGGTCCCGCGTGTTGCTGACCCGATAAACCACATGAACCAGTTCGCCGGGATGGATCGACACGCTGGATTGTCCAGGCTTGAAACTCCACGGCAATCCGTGCAGATTGGCATCGAACTCGACAGTCACCTTGCGGCTGGTGTCGATCTGGGTGTTGCGCACCGGATCGTCCGCATTGAGCAGATTGTTGATGCCAGTCACCTCGCAGAACTTCTGGTAGATCGGCACCATGGCGTATCCAAAGCCGAACATGAGCCCCGCCACCGCCAGCAGTCTGACGAGAACGCGACGGTTCTCGGCTTTCCGTGTCGCGATCATTTGAACAGCCAATAGCGCAGGACGAAGCCGATGAACAGGGTGGCCGCCACCGAAGCCAGGATCAGAGCCGTTCTGCGGCTGCTCGAGGCCTGCTTCGGATTCACAGGTGTCCCTTCGACTCGGGCAGCACCGGCGGCACCTCGAAGGTGTGATAAGGGGCCGGCGAAGGGACGGTCCATTCCAGACCGGTTGCGCCCTCCCAGGGCTTGTCCGGGGCCTTCTCGCCGCCGCGAATGGTCTTCAACACCACGTAGAGGAACAGCAGCTGGCTCAAGCCGAAGCCGAACGCCCCGTATGTCGACACCTGGTTGAAGTCAGTGAATTGCATGGCGTAATCCGGGATGCGGCGCGGCATGCCGGCCAGCCCGAGGAAATGCTGCGGAAAGAAGGCGATGTTGAAGGAGATGATGGACAGCCAGAAATGCCACTGTCCCAGCGTCTCGTCGTACATGTGGCCGGTCCACTTCGGCAGCCAGTAATACACCGCCGCAAACGCCGAGAACAGCGCCCCCGCCACCATCACATAGTGGAAATGGGCAACGACGTAGTAGGTGTCCTGCAACTGCACGTCGACCGCCGTGTTGGACAGCACCAGTCCGGTAAAGCCGCCGATTGTGAACAGGAAGAGGAAACCCAGGGCGAACAGCATGGGCGTCTCGAAGGTCATCGAGCCCCGCCACATAGTGGCCACCCAGTTGAACACCTTCACCCCCGTCGGCACCGCAATCAGGATGGTCGCATACATGAAATACAGCTGGCCGGCGACCGGCATGCCGACCACGTACATGTGGTGCGCCCAGACAATGAAGGAAATCAGCGCGATCGATGCAATGGCATACACCATCGACGTGTAGCCGAATATCGGTTTGCGGGCGAAGGCCGGGATGACGTGCGATACGACGCCGAAGGCCGGCAAGGCGATGATGTAGACCTCGGGATGGCCGAAGAACCAGAAGATGTGCTGGAACAGCACCGGATCGCCGCCGCCGGCCGCGCTGAAGAAGCTGGTGCCAAAGTGACGGTCGGTCAGGATCATGGTGACGGCGCCGGCCAGCACGGGCATCACGGCAATCAGCAGGTAGCCGGTGATCAGCCAGGTCCAGCAGAACATCGGCATGCGCATGAGCGGCATGGTCGGCGCACGCAGGTTGAGGATCGTCGTGACGATGTTGATCGAGCCCATGATCGACGACATGCCGAGGATGTGCACCGCGAAGATGGCCATGTCCATGCCGATGCCCATCTGGATGGACAAGGGCGGATAGAGCGTCCAGCCGGTGCCTGCGGCACCGCCGGGCACGAACATGGATGCCGTCAGCAGGATGCCAGCCGGCGGCAGCAGCCAGAAACTCCAGTTGTTCATGCGCGCAAACGCCATGTCTGGCGCGCCGATCATCATCGGGACCATCCAGTTGGCAAAGCCGACGAAGGCCGGCATGATCGCGCCGAACACCATGATCAGGCCGTGCAGCGTGATCATTTGGTTGAAAAACTCCGGTTCGACAAACTGCAGCCCCGGCTGGAACAACTCGGCACGAATGATCAGGGCCATCACGCCGCCCACCATGAACATGGCGAAACTGAACCACAGGTACATCGTGCCGATGTCCTTGTGGTTGGTCGTCGTGATCCAGCGCATGATCCCCTTGGGATGATGCGAATGATCGTCCCCGTGTGCGTGGCCTGCGCCGTGGGCGTGGGTGGCTTCCATCTCGTCTCCTTGTATCCTGCGAATTCCGATTATTTGCGTGCCGCCTTGATGTCGGCCGGCTGCACCGCCTGGCCTGTCTTGTTGCCCCAGGCATTGCGCTCATAGGTCACGACTGCGGCAATGTCCCCGTCGCCGAGCTGGCCGCCATAGGCCGCCATGGCGGTATTGGGCTTGCCGTTCAGGACGATGTCGATGTGTTCCTTCACCGGCCCCTGCGCCAGCTTGGATCCATCAAGCGCCGGGAAAGCGGGCGGAATGCCCTTTCCGTTGGCCTGATGGCAGGCCACGCAGTTGGCCGCATAGACTTTCTCCCCGCGGCTCTTCAGTTCTTCCAGGGAATAGGTCTTGCCGGCTTCGTCGGCCGCCGCCGCCATTTGCTTCTTCTGCGTCTCGACCCATATCGCGTACTTCTCGGCGGATACCACTTCGACCACGATCGGCATGAAAGCGTGATCCTTGCCGCACAATTCGGCGCACTGACCGCGGTAAATGCCTTCCTTCTCGGCCTTGAACCAGGTGTCGCGCACATAGCCCGGAATCGCATCCTGCTTGACCGCCAGGGCCGGCACCCACCAGGAGTGGATCACGTCGGTCGCCGTGGTCAGCATGCGGATTTTCTTGCCTACGGGGACGACCAGATGACGGTCGACCTCGAGCAGGTAGTTTTCGCCCTTGGGCGCCGCGCCGCGAATCTGGTCGGCCGGGGTGGCCAGGAGGCTGAGGAAGCGTATGCCCTCCCCTTCACCCTTGAGATAGTCATAGCCCCATTTCCACTGGTAGCCGGTCGCCTTGATGGTGATGTCCGCCTGGGCTGTGTCGCGCATGTTCAGTACCGCCTTGGTGGCGGGCCAGGCCATGGCGACGAGGATCAGCAGCGGAACGACTGTCCATGCGATCTCCACCAAAGTGTTGTCATGAAACTGGGCGGCCTGATGTCCTTTCGACTTGCGGTGCTTGAACACCGAATAGAACATGACGGCGAAGACGCCGACGAAGATGATAAGGATGATGATCATCATCAGGTTATGCAGATCGATCACCGTCTGGGCCGCCTTGGTGGCCGGATGCTGGAAGTTCAACTCCCAGGCCGCCAGCGCCATACCCGACCAGGCCATGAGCACCAGGCCGGCCAGCCGCGACTTCGTCTTGTTGTGCATTCCCATCAGAAACACTCTCCTTGAATGTGATCCGCCGCGTCCCGAATGCCAGGCGCGCCCGTGCCGGGCCGGAGGACGTCCTGGACGCCTTTCCGATCAAACACACCTTTCATTCAGATTTCCCCGGCGCAGATTGCGCGACCATCAATGTTTAAGTTTAAATTTTTCGATACGCTATCACGCGATATGTTTTGTTTCAAGACGCATTGATCCAGATCAAATGAATAATCCCATAAGGCAATGTGCGGGGGATTGCCGCAACCGGAGGCGCCTCGACAGAATGGGAATGCGGCCCATTCGGCAGGACGCCGAATGGGCCGGGGTTCAGGCGTGGGCGAAAGCCTTGAGGAGACGGTCGTGCACGCCGCAAAAACCGCCGTTGCTCATGACGAGCACGTGGTCTCCTTCGCGCGCGGCCTCCGCCACGGCTGCCACCAGGGTCTCGATGTCCTCGTATGTCATCGCTCTGTCGCCAAGCGGCGCTAGCGCGCCGCTGACATTCCAGCCCAGGTTGGCGCCATAGCAGAACGTCAGATCCGCCTCGCTCAGGCTAGCCGGCAGTTGCGCCTTCATCACTCCCAATTTCATGGTGTTAGAACGCGGTTCCAGCACGGCCAGGATGCGTCCGTTACCGATTCTCTGCCTCAAGCCAGCGATGGTGGCCGCAATGGCGGTCGGGTGATGGGCGAAATCATCATAGACCGCGATGCCCGCCGCCACGCCGCGCACTTCGAGCCGGCGCTTGACCCCCCCGAAGCGCGCCAGCGCGGCCAGCGCCTTGGTCGGCGGTACACCAACATGCCGCGCGGCGACAACGGCCGCCAGCGCATTGGCCCGGTTATGCGCGCCCGCCAGAGCCAAATTGAGGCGGCCGACTTCGCGCCCTGCCAAGGCTACGGTACATGTGCCGTCAGATTCCAGTCCGCCGAGGCTCCAGCCCGACGGATCATCAAACCATTCGACCGGAGTCCAGCACCCCCTTTCAAGCACACGCTTCAGGCTGGTTTCCCGGGCGTTTGCGACAATCAGGCCGGATCTCGGCAGAATTCGCACAAAATGATGAAATTGCGACTCAATGGCTGCAAGATCAGGGAAGATGTCGGCATGATCAAATTCGAGATTGTTCAGGATGGCTGTACGCGCAGGGTAGTGAACGAACTTCGAACGCTTGTCGCAGAAGGCTGTATCGTATTCGTCCGCCTCGATCACGAAGAAAGGGCCGGAAGTCAGCCGCGCAGATACGCCGAAGTCCTGCGGCACGCCACCGACGAGGAATCCGGGATCCATACCGGCATCCTCAAGGATCCAGGCCAGCATGGAAGCCGTCGTCGTCTTGCCGTGGGTGCCGGCCACGGCCAGCACCCACTTGCCGCGCAGGATATTCTCGGCCAGCCAAAGCGGGCCGGACACATAAGGCAGGCCCCTGTCGAGAATATCCTCGAGCAGCGGATTGCCGCGGGAGATGGCGTTGCCGACGACAAACAGGTCGGGCGCCAAGCCGGTCTGCGCTGCGTCGAAGCCCATGATCAATTCGATGCCTTGGGCCTCCAACTGGGTGCTCATCGGCGGATAGACATTGGCATCGCACCCCGTCACGCGATGGCCCGAGGCCCTGGCCAATAGGGCGATGCCGCCCATGAAAGTGCCGCAAATGCCGAGAATGTGTATGTGCATCGCCATCCCGCTACAATAGCGTCGAATTCTAACCGATCCGCCAGCTACGCCCCGCCATGTCCCATCACGATCGGAACGCACTGCGACACAATGCGATGCGGCGGAACATCGCCGCGCTGGCTGCGCGCTTGATGGCCGAGGACGGCATTTCGGATTACGGATTTGCCAAACGCAAGGCGGCGAAACAACTTGGCGCGCCAGAAACCGAAGCCTTGCCGAACAACGCAGAGATCGAAACCGAGCTGCGCGCCTATCAGGCAATCTACCAGGAGGACGAGCAACGCGAGCGCTTGCTGGAAATGCGCCGAACGGCGGTCGAGGTCATGCGTCTGCTCGATCCGTTTCGGCCCTACCTGACCGGGCCGGTACTCGACGGCACTGCGGGACGCTATTCCGACATTGAACTGGAAGCCTTTCCGGACAACGGCAAGGAGGTGGAAATTTTCCTGCTCAATCAAGGCATTCGTTTCGAGCAGAACGAGCCGCGACGCGGCGGAGCCGAAGCGCCTGAGTGTGTACTCACCTTTGACTGCAACGACTTCCCGGTAAAGCTCTTCCTGTATGAGCCGGATGCCGAGCGCGCACAAAAGCGCCGCAACGGGCGGACGGCCGGGCGCGCCCGGCTCCCGATGGTAGAGGCCATGCTGGAGCCGCCCCCCGCATGAGCACAACCGCACGCCACGCCCTCCTGATCATTGCCGTATCCGGCCTCGCATCGATGGCGGGCTATCACTTCGGCAAGCCGCAATCCGCCGTTCCGCCCCTACCGGAAATCACCGCCACGCCCGATGCGCCCGCGCGACTGCTGGCGCTGACCTTGCCGGACCTCAAAGGCCAACCCCAATCCCTGATGCAATGGAAAGGGAAAGTGCTGGTCATCAATTTCTGGGCGCCCTGGTGCGCACCCTGCAGGGAGGAAATGCCGGAATTCTCAAGAATTAATATTAAATATGCTTTGAACGGTGTCCAATTTGTAGGCATCAGCATTGATAATGCAGACAAAGTACAAGAATTCCAGAATGAAATCGGGGTTTCCTACCCCTTGCTCATCAGCAATCTGGAAACACTTGAACTGTCAAGCGATTTAGGCAATCGCGCCAAGGCGTTACCGTTCACCGTAATCCTTCGGCCCGACGGCAGCCCGCAGAACATAAAACTCGGCAAGTACGCCACGACCGACTTGGAAAATGCCATCCAGTCCGCACTGAAGCCTCGCTGATTCTCGGCCATATTTCAGTTAATTCTGGACAATTTGCTGACATTTCCGGCAAACTCGCGAATATGAAAGCCAAAAAAACAGGCCTCAAGATAGTCAAGAATGCCAAACGAAAGCCACGCATCCTGGTCATGCATGGCCCCAACCTGAATCTGCTCGGTTCTCGTGAGCCGGAAATCTATGGGCGGGATACGCTGGCCGACATCAATGCGTCTCTTGCAGCCCAGGCCAAGGCTGCCTCGGTCGAGTTGATCACCTTCCAGAGCAACCATGAGGGCGACCTGATCGATCGGATCCAAGCCGCTCGTGCCGAGGAAATGGCCTTCATCATCATCAACCCGGGGGGCTATACCCACACCAGCATCGCCCTGCGGGACGCCTTGATTGCAGTGGCCATTCCGTTTGTAGAAGTGCATCTTTCGAATGTGCACGCTCGGGAATCCTTTCGCCGGCATTCCTATTTCTCGGACATTGCCGTCGGCGTGATCTGCGGCCTGGGCAGCCACGGCTACCGGCTCGCCCTCGACTACGCGCTCAACCGCATTCGCTAGCATCTGGCCCGCGGCGGGGCTCAATCGTGTTCCTGCCGCCGCGGCTCCAATTCATACGGGAGAAGAAATGGACCTCAGAAAACTGAAGGCCTTGATCGATCTGGTGGAGAAATCCGGCATCGCCGAGCTCGAAATCACCGAAGGGGAGGAGAAGGTGCGCATCGCCAAGCAAGGCCTCGCGGCGGCGCCGACCTACGTGCATCATGCCGCCCCGGTGCCTCAGGCCCCGGCCCCCGCCACGGCGCCCCCCCCCGTAATATCGGAGCCGGCGGCAGCGGCCGAGGCGGAAGGCCATATCGTCAAGGCGCCGATGGTCGGCACCTTCTATCGCTCCTCCGCGCCGGGCTCGCAGGTTTTCGTCGAGGTCGGGCAGTCCGTGAAGGCTGGCGATACCCTCTGCATCATCGAGGCCATGAAGCTCATGAACGAGATCGAGTCCGATGCCTCTGGCGTCATCAAGGCCATCCTGGTGGAGAACGGCCAGCCGGTCGAATACGGCCAGCCACTCTTCATCATCGCGTAAGCCCCATGTTTGAGAAGATTCTCATCGCCAACCGTGGCGAGATTGCCCTCCGCATTCAGCGTGCCTGCCGCGAACTGGGCATCAAGACGGTGGTCGTGCACTCCGAGGCGGACACGGAGGCGAAGTACGTCAAGCTCGCCGACGAATCCGTCTGCATCGGCCCCGCCCCTTCCTCGGCCAGCTACCTCAACATCCCGGCCATCATTTCAGCCGCCGAGGTGACCGACTCGGAGGCCATCCACCCCGGCTACGGCTTCCTGTCCGAGAACGCCGATTTTGCCGAGCGGGTGGAGAAGTCCGGCTTCGTTTTCATCGGCCCGCGGCCGGAAACCATCCGCCTGATGGGCGACAAGGTGTCCGCCAAGGACGCCATGAAGGCCGCCGGCGTGCCCTGCGTGCCCGGGTCCGAAGGCGCCCTGCCGGAAGATCCGAAGGAAATCGTCAAGATCGCACGCGCCATCGGCTATCCGGTCATCATCAAGGCAGCGGGCGGTGGCGGCGGGCGCGGCATGCGTGTCGTACACACCGAGGCGGCGCTGCTCAACGCCGTCACCATGACCCGCGCCGAAGCCCAGGCCGCCTTCGGCAACCCGATGGTATACATGGAAAAATTCCTGGAAAACCCGCGTCACATCGAGTTCCAGGTGCTGTCCGATTCCTTCAAGAACACCGTCTGGCTGGGCGAGCGCGACTGCTCGATGCAGCGCCGACACCAGAAGATCATCGAAGAGGCGCCGGCGCCCGAAGTCGCCCGCCGCCTCATCACGCGCATCGGCGACCGTTGCGCGGAAGCCTGCCGCAAGATCGGTTACCGCGGTGCCGGCACCTTCGAGTTCCTCTACGAGAACGGCGAGTTCTACTTCATCGAGATGAACACCCGTCTTCAGGTCGAGCACCCAGTGACGGAATTCATCACCGGCATCGATCTCGTGCAGCAGCAAATCCGCATCGCCGCCGGCGAGAAACTCGCCTTCCGCCAACGCGACATCGAGCTCAAAGGCCATGCCATCGAATGCCGCATCAATGCCGAGGATCCCCATAAGTTCACGCCCTCTCCGGGCCGCATCACCTCCTATCATCCGCCAGGCGGGCCCGGCATCCGCGTCGATTCACACGTATACAGCGGCTACAACGTGCCGCCGCACTACGACTCGATGATCGGCAAGCTGATCGCCTACGGCGACACGCGCGACCAGGCCATCCGGCGCATGCGCATCGCGCTCTCTGAAATGGTGGTCGAAGGCATCAAGACGAACATCCCGCTGCATCAGGAACTGATGCTCGACGCCCGCTTCATGAAGGGCGGCACCAGCATCCATTATCTCGAGCACAAGCTGGCCGCGAAGGACGAGGCCGTCAAGGGCAAGTAGGCCGGGCTTCAGCCAGCTGCAGCGCATGGTCGATCAATCCCGTCGGGCGGACGCCCGGCCTACATGAATGAGCTGGCTTTCAGTTTCCATCGCCGCCGACGCTGCGCATGCCGAGGCGCTCTCAGATGCCCTGCTGGCGCTGGGCGCACTCTCTGTGGGCATGGAGGATGACGATGCCGGCACCGAACGCGAGACGCCGCAGTTCGGCGAACCCGGCGGCGCCCCGGCTCCACTTTGGGCCCGTAGCCGTGTCATCGCCCTGTTCGACAAGGGCGCCGACATTCCCCTGATTGTCGCTGCTGCGGCTGGCGAGGCGGGGCTTGACGCCACGCCCCCTTATGCGATCAGCGAAGTCGCCGAGCAGGACTGGGTGCGATTGACGCAGTCGCAATTCGAACCGATCCGCATCAATGACCGGCTCTGGATCGTCCCTTCGTGGCATCGCGCGCCGGATCCGGATGCGGTGAATCTCGAACTCGATCCGGGCCTGGCCTTCGGCACCGGCAGCCATCCGACGACACGGCTGTGCCTGGAATGGCTGTGCGACCATGCCCACCCCGGTACCAGCGTGCTCGATTACGGCTGCGGTTCGGGTATATTAGCCATCGCTGCGGCAAAGCTCGGCGCCGGGTGCGTGGTGGGTGTCGACATCGACGAGAACGCCCTGGCAGCGGCAAGCGGCAACGCCGAACGCAACGGCGTTGCCCTGCGGCTCTCGCACTCCAACCATCCGCTCGACATGCAATTCGACATCGTGATCGCCAACATCCTCACCAATCCGCTTTGCATGCTGGCGCCCCTGCTCGCCCAGCGAACCCTGCGGGGGGGGCGAATCGCGCTTGCGGGCATCCTGTCCTCGCAGGTCGGGCAGGTGCAGGATGTCTATCGGCCCGCTTTCGATCTGCGGATCTGGGCCGAAAAGGAAGGCTGGAGCCTGCTGGAGGGCGTGCGGAAATGATGCTGACCCGCTGCCCCGACTGCAGCACGGCCTTCCGCGTCACGCCGGAGCAGCTCAAGGCACGCGCCGGCAAGGTGCGTTGCGGGCATTGCAGCGCCGTGTTCAATGCGCTGGAAGCCCTGGAAGACACACCGCCCGTGTCTGCGGCAGTGGACGCCGCATCTGCGCCAGCGGAACCCGTCCCGTCGCCCCCCGTCGAAACGGCGTCCCCCGAGCCCTCGCCTGAATGCGGCCCGCCCGAACTGCCCACCGCCGTGCCGCCGGAGGGTCCGGGCGCCCAGGCCGGACATGAATCCCTCGACATTTTGCTGGAAGGCGTCGGCCGGGAAGCCGAACCGCCCCCGCCGCGCTGGCGCCTGCTGGCCTGGGGCTTGGCGGGCCTGATTGCGCTGAGCGGGTTCTTCGTTCAGGCCGCCTATGTCTTCCGCGCCGACCTGGCAGTCTCCCAGCCCGAACTGCGCCCACTGCTGGAGGACATGTGCGGACTGCTTGAATGCGACATCCCGCTGCCGCGCAAGGCCGAACTGGTCAGCATCGAGGCCTCCGACCTGCATCCCGATCCGCAACGTAAGAACCTGCTGGTGCTGGCGGCCACGTTGAAAAACCGGGCCCCATTCGTGCAGGCATACCCGCACCTGGAGCTGACGCTGACCGACATTCGCGACCAGCCCATGGTACGCAAGGTCTTCTTGCCGGCCGAATACCTGGCGCAGGGCGCCGAGGTGCGCGCCGGCTTCGCCGCCAACGGCGATATAGCGGTCAACCTCTGGCTGGATGCCACCGCCGTCGGCGCAAGCGGCTACCGACTCTATCTGTTCTATCCCTAAGCTGAGCCATCCACCACAACGCGAGAGACAACCATGACAACCGTCACCCGTGCCGGCCAGATCATCCACCTCAGCGGCGCGTTCCCCAAACCCGGCGACCCGGCGCCGGAATTCTCGCTGGTCGCCACCGACCTGCGCGACCTGACGCTGAAGGATTTCGCCGGCAAGCGCAAGGTGCTCAATATCGTGCCGAGCCTGGACACGCCGACCTGCGCCCTCTCCACGCGCAAATTCAATGAGCAGGCCGGCGGACTGCCCAATACGGTCGTGCTGGTCATCTCCGCCGATCTGCCCTTCGCCATGAAGCGCTTCTGCGAAACCGAGGGCCTGAACAATGTCGTGTCGCTGTCGACCATGCGCGGCCGCGAGTTCATGTCCAACTACGGCGTCAAGATCGAGGACGGCCCGATCGCCGGCATCACCGCGCGCGCCGTGGTGGTGATCGACGAAAACGACAAGGTGACCTATAGCGAACTCGTCCCCGAGATCAAGCAGGAGCCGAACTACGCCGCGGCGCTCGCCGCCCTGAAATAACAACAAAGGAAGGAATCCCGCGCAATGCGAACGCTGATCTGCGGCTCGATGGCCTACGACACCATCATGGTGTTCCACGACCGCTTCAAGAACCACATCCTGCCCGACCAGTTGCACATCCTCAATGTCGCCTTCCACGTGCCGGACATGCGGCGCGAGTTCGGCGGCTGCGCGGGCAACATCGCCTACAGCCTGAAGCTGCTCGGCGGCGAGCCTCTCATCATGGCCACCGTCGGCGAAGACATCGGCCCCTATCTGCAGCGGCTGGAACGCTTCGGCCTCGACCGCAGCCATGTGCAGGAAGTACCCACGACCTATACCGCCCAGGCTTTCATCACCACCGATCTGGACGACAACCAGATCACCGCCTTCCATCCTGGAGCGATGAACTTCTCGCACCTCAACCACGTCGCCGATGCGCGGGGACTGACTATCGGGATCGTCGCGCCCGACGGCCGCGAAGGCATGATGCAGCACGCGCAGGAGTTCCGTGACGCAGGCGTCCCGTTCATTTTCGACCCCGGCCAGGGCCTGCCGCTTTTCAACGGGGAGGAACTGCTGAACTTCCTGGAACTCGCCGATTATTGCTGCGTCAATGACTACGAAGCCCAATTGCTGTCTGAAAAGACAGGACGGACCCTCGAAGAACTGGCCGGCCTGGTCGACGCGCTCGTCATCACGCTGGGTGCGAATGGCGCGAAAATCCATGCCGGCGGACAACGCATCGACATCCCCAGCGTCAAGCCGGATGAGCTGGTCGACCCGACTGGATGCGGCGACGCCTTCCGCGCCGGGCTGCTCTACGGCATCGCCGGCGACATGGGCTGGGAGAAAGCGGGACGGCTCGCCTCGCTGATGGGATCGATCAAGATTGCCCATCGCGGCGGCCAGAACCACAAGCCGGCACGGGAGCAAATCGCCGATCGCTACCGGGCGGCATTCGGTGAAATGCCCTGGTAGACAGGCTTCAGCCCGATCTACAACGCCGCGCGAAGTTGCGCCGCGACCCTTTCAAGCTCTTCCCGCGGTGGAGACTTCACCGGCCAGGTGAACGTCAGGCCGTCGTGCTCCCAGCGCGGCAGCACATGGATGTGGGCATGGAATACGGTCTGTCCGGCGGCCGCGCCATTGGCCTGATAGACCGAAATCCCCGCCGGCGAGTACACCGCCTCGAGGGCCCTGGCCGCGCGCGCCGCCGAACGAAACATGGCGCCCGCCAACGCCTCGCCCATGACCTGCAGGTTTTCGACATGCGGCTTCGCCGCCACCAGCATGTGGCCCGGATTCACGCAGCCGATATCCATGAAGGCAAGCGTCAGTTCATCCTGGAACACCACCGTCGCCGGAATCTCCCCACCCACGATCTTGCAGAACACGCAGTTGTCCTTGCTCTCTCCCATCACGCGATATCCTCCCCGGAACAGTCGACCTGATAGACCGCGCGATCCGGCAAGCTCACCGCCGTCAGATGCCGGCCCCACAGGCAACCCGAATCCAGCGCCAGCAGGTACGGCTCGATTTTCAGGCCTAACGCAGACCAATGGCCGGTCACCAGCACATGGTCGGCGCTTCTGCGGCGCGGCACGGCAAACCACGGCAGATAGCCTTTCGGCGCATCGGCGACCTCGCCCTTCGCCTTGAACTCCATGACGCCCTCGGCGGAGCAGAAGCGCATCCGCGTCATGGCATTCACGATCACCCTAAGGCGCGGCCAGCCAGTCAGATCGTCGCGCCAGGATGGCGGCTCGCTGCCCCACATGTTCGCCAGGAATTCCGGGTATTTTTTCGACCGCAGGGCTTTCTCGACCTCCTCCGCCAGCGTGCGCGCCTGTTCCACCGTCCACTGCGGCAGCAGGCCGGCATGCACCAATGCGTAGCCGCTCTCGACATGCATCATGGGACGCCGGCGCAACCATGCAAGCAGTTCCTCGCGGTCAGGCGCCGCCAGGATCGCATCCAGTGTATCGTCGTCGCGCTTCTTCGAATGCCCTTCCGCCAGCATCACCAGATGCAGGTCGTGATTGCCCAGCACGGTAATCGCGGCCTTGCCCAGGCTCTTGACGAAGCGAAGCGTCTCCAGCGAATGCGGGCCGCGGTTGACCAGGTCGCCGACCAGCCACAGCCTGTCGCGGGCCGAATCGAAACGGATCAGGTCGAGCAGGCGCCGGAAGGAGTCGAAGCAGCCCTGGATGTCGCCGATGGCGTAGGTCGTCACGGCAGGCTCACGCAGCGTAGCCGTCCGGGTTCATGCTCTGCCAGCGCCACGCATCCCGGCACATCTCTTCGATACCCCGTTCCGCGCGCCAGTCCAGCAGGCGCCGGGCCAGGGCGGGGTCGGCATAACAGGCAGCGATATCGCCGGATCTGCGCGGCACGATCCGGTACGGAATCTCACAGCCCGAGGCCTTGCGGAAGGCGTCCACCATCTCCAGCACGCTGTAGCCCCGCCCCGTGCCAAGGTTGACCGTCAGCACTTCCGTCATCGCATCCAGCTTCCTCAGAGCCGCCAGATGACCACGGGCCAGGTCCACGACATGGATATAGTCCCGCACGCCGGTGCCGTCCGGCGTCGGGTAATCATTGCCATACACATTGAGCGCATCGCGCCGGCCCACCGCCACCTGGGCGATGAACGGCATCAGGTTGTTTGGCACGCCGGCGGGATCTTCGCCGATCAGGCCGCTCTCGTGCGCACCGACCGGATTGAAGTAGCGCAGCAAAGCGACCTTCCAGGCGGAGTCCGAACTGGCCAGATCCCTCAGGATCGCCTCGATCATGGATTTGCAGCGACCGTAGGGATTGGTCGGTCGCAGTGGATGGTCCTCGCGTACCGGCACGTAATCAGGGTCGCCATAAACGGTCGCCGACGAACTGAAGACCAATTTGCGCACGCCCGACTCCGCCATAACTCCGCACAGTGCCAGCGTGCCGACGACATTGTTGTCGTAGTATGCCAGTGGCTGCTCGACGGACTCCCCGACCGCCTTCAGGCCGGCGAAATGCAGGACGGCGTCGATGGCGTGCTCCAGGAACAACCCACGCAGCGCCGATTCATCACGCACATCGCACTCATGGAAGGCAATTGTCCTGCCCGTAATTCGCCCGATCCGCTCGATCACCTCGCGCCGGCTGTTGCACAGATTGTCGACAATCACCACATCATGGCCGGCCTGCAGCAATTCGACGCAGGTGTGGGAACCGATGTAGCCGGCCCCCCCCGTCACCAGTATCTTGCTTGCCGACATCATGATGAGACGGACGGTTGCGGACGATATTCCGGCACGAGTTCGGACAAGCGCTGCTTGACCGTCGGCTCATCCTGCGGCGGGCCTTCAAGCCAGGCACGCAACGCCTCCAGCGCATCCGCCGAAAGTCCCGTCTGCGCCCTGGCGATGCGCAGCTTCGGATGCGGCGTCGGCAGCGTCTGCTCGCCATCTGCGAGCAGTTCCTCGTAGAGCTTCTCGCCCGGACGAAGGCCGGTGAAGACGATCCTGATGTCCTCATCGGCCAAGCCGGAGAGGCGGATCATGTCGCGCGCCAGATCGGCGATCTTCACCGGTTCGCCCATATCGAGCACGAAGATGTCGCCGCCCGTTTTGTCCTGCCCCCCCATCAGGCCGGCCTGCAGCACCAGCTGCGCCGCCTCGGGGATCGACATGAAATAGCGGACGATGTCCGGATGCGTCACCGTCACCGGCCCGCCGCTGGCGATCTGCTCGCGAAATTTCGGGATCACGCTGCCATTGCTGCCCAGCACGTTGCCGAAGCGCACCATGACGAAGCGCGTGCGGTTCGGCTGCTGCAGTCTTTGGCAAACCATCTCGGCGATGCGCTTGGTCGTGCCCATGACGTTGGTCGGATTGACCGCCTTGTCGGTGGAAATGAAGACGAATTCGCTGGCTTCGTGGGACTGCGCCGCTTCCGCCACGCGCAGCGTGCCGAGCACGTTGTTGCGCACCGCCTCCCAGGCGTTCTCGTTCTCCATCATCGGCACGTGCTTGTAGGCCGCGGCATGGAACACCACCTCCGGCCGATGCTGCGCGAAAACCCGGTCGAGGCGCGCCGCGTCCTTCACGTCGCCCACCGCGCAGGCGATCGGCGTATTCGGGAACTGCCGGATGAACTCCTGCTCGATCTGGAACAACGCGAACTCCGACTGCTCGAACAGCACCAGCCGTCTCGGCTCGAAGCGGGCGATCTGACGCGCCAGTTCCGACCCGATCGAGCCGCCGGCGCCGGTCACGAGCACGGTACGACCGCCGAGCAGGCGTTGCAGCCCCTCGGTGTCCAGCTTCACCACTTCGCGACCGAGCAGGTCTTCCATTTCCACTTTGCGCAACTGCGAAATGGACACCCTGCCGGAAAGCAGATCGTCGATCGCCGGGACCGTCAGCACAGACAATCCTGCCGCAGCGGCCGCTTCGGCAGCACGGCGACGCACCCCCGCCGATGCGGAAGGCATGGCGATGATGACGTTCTTCACCTGCATTCTGGCGGCATGCCCTGCCACCTCATCGAGGTCAGCGAGCACCTTTACCCCGTCAATGGAGCGTCCGCGCTTGTCCCCTTCGTCGTCAAGCATGCCGACGACGCGCCATTCCTGGCTGCGCTTCAGTTCCCGCAACAGCAGCATGGCGGCATCGCCGGCCCCCAGGATCAGCACCGGCTCGCCATCCAGGCGTACGCCGCCGTACAGCTGATGCTCACGCCAGGCGCGATAGCCGAAGCGCGTACCGCCCATCGCCATGATCAACAGCAGTGGCTGCAGTATCAATACGGAGCGCGGCACGTCTCCCAGTCGGAACATGAAAACGCTGGCGCCGACCAGGGCAGCCGCCAGCACGACCGACAGGACGATTTTTTGCAGATCCTTGACGCTGACGTAACGCCACATGCCGCGATGCACGCCGAGCGACAGGAAGGCTGCAGCATGCAGGGGCACGACCCATAACAGGCCGGTCAGCATGCCCTGCTGGTATGGGGCCGGCAGGTCGAGATTGAAGCGCAGCCAATAGGCCAGCATCCAGGTTAGCGCCACGGCAACGAGGTCGTGCGCGACAATCACGACGTTGCGCAGCAGCATCTTCATCGCACCGCCGCCCGCATCACTTTGGATACCGCCTCGACCGTGTCTATCATCTCGGACTCGCCCATGGTCGGGTGTACCATGAACATCAAACTCGTTTCGCCCAGCAGTCGCGCCGCTGGAAGTCGCTCAGGCGGCTCCCAGCCGCGATCAGCGAAGGCTTTCTCCCGATAGATCTCGGAGCAGCTTCCCGCAAAGCAGGGGACGCCCTCTGCATTGACGGCTTCATTTATCCGCGTTGCATCCCATCCCGGCGCCAGTTTTTCGGGTGCAACGAATGCATAGTACTTATAGTAGGCATGGCCAAACCCGTTCGGCGGGCGCGTGACGCGCAACCCCGGAATGGCCGAGAAACCCTGATCCAGCATGGCCGCATTCCGCCTGCGCGCCTGCAACCACTGCGGCAGCTTGCCCAGTTGCAGTCGGCCGATCGCCGCCTGCATCTCGGTCAAGCGGAAATTGCTGCCGAAGGACTCGTGCAGCCAGCGAAAACCGGGGGGATGGTCGCGATTGAAGACGGCATCGTAGCTCTTGCCATGATCCTTGTAGGCCCAGGCCCGTTCCCAAAGACAAGAATCGTCCGTCACCAGCATGCCGCCCTCACCGCCAGTGGTCATGATCTTGTCCTGGCAGAAGGAAAATGCTGCGCAATCCCCCAGGCTGCCGACCGGCTTGCCCTTGTAGGTCGCGCCATGGGCCTGGGCACAATCCTCCACCACCTTGATGCCACGCTCGCGCGCCAGGGACATGATCGGTTCCATGTCGCAGGGCCAGCCGGCCAGATGTACCGCAATAATGGCCCGAGTGCGGGAAGTCAGCTTCTGGCGTACGGCATCCACCGTCAGGTTCTGGCTGACCGGATCGATGTCGGCCACCACCGGCACGGCGCCACGCGCCACAACACAACTGGCCGAGGCTATGAAAGTGCGCGCCGGCACGATCACCTCGTCGCCGGGGCCAATATCGAGTGCGAAGAGCGCCAGTTCTAGCGCCAGCGTACCGTTTGCCAGGGAAATGGCATGCTGCGTTCCAGTGAAGTCCGCAAACTCTTCCTCGAAACGCCGACAAGCGTCGCCCGTCCAGTAGTTCACCCGCCCGCCAGCAAGCACCTCGCCGACTGCATGGATCTCGTCTTCTCCGTATACCGGCCATGGTGGAAACGGAATTGTGCGCACGGGCTCCCCCCCCTCGATAGCCAACGAGCCCCTCTCAGCCTGCATCAATCGTCCTTTTCCAAATTACGCGCCACCACCGTACCGGCCTTGACCAGCAACGATTCGCCCACCCTCACTCCCGGAAGCACCACGGCACCCGCGCCGACCAGCGTGCCCGCCCCTACGCACGCGCCACCGCATAACACCGCCCCGGGCGCGACATGCACCCCCGCACCCACCTCGCAGTCATGTTCAACGATGGCGCCGGTATTGATGATCGCATTGTCGCCGATGCGCGCTTCGGCATTCACCACGGCGCCCGGCATGACCAGCACGCCTGCGCCGAGCGTCGCCGATGGCGCCACCACGGCAGCCGAATGCACCACGCTCTGCAGCGCGAAGCCCTGCGCTTTCAGCCAGCCAGCCACCTCCAGGCGGGCGCGATTGTCCCCGATGGCTACGATGACACCATCGAACCCGCCGCGTCTCTCCTGCATCGCCTCGCGTCCGCCGACGACCGCATGGCCGAGGATCGCCGCACCCGGCTGCGGATGGTCGTCCGCCACGCAAGCCACAACGAGCCCGTTGCTCCGCTCAACTGCGTCGACGACCACCTTGCCGTGGCCGCCTGCGCCAAATACCGCGATCCGCTGCTTTCGATGCACCATGCACGCTCTCCATTACGCCTTGCAGCCGGCACTGCCCTACTTGCCCGCCGTGCCGCGAAATTTTTCCGTCGTGGCAAACCCATCCTTCGACACGCCCGAACCGGAAAACACCTTGCCGGCCGTCATGGCCAGAATCTTCATATCCAGCCAAAAAGTATGATGATCGACATACCAGACATCGAGGGCAAACTTGTCTTCCCACGAAAGCGCGTTGCGCCCATTCACCTGACACCAGCCGGTGATGCCAGGGCGAACTTCATGTCGGCGCATCTGCTCCGCGCTGTACAACGGCAGATACTCCATCAGCAGCGGACGCGGACCAACCAGGCTCATATCACCCCGCAGCACATTGAAAAGCTGGGGAAGTTCGTCCAGGCTGAAGCGGCGCAGCATCCTCCCCAGCGGGGTCAGGCGCGCCCCATCGGGCAGCGGCTGGCCATCCGCTCCTTCCGCATCGACCATGGTCCGGAACTTCAGCACCCGAAAGGGCCGTCCGTGCAGTCCGGGCCGCAATTGCCGGAACAACACCGGCAATCCCATGCGCCAGGCTATGGCAAGCGCCGTCGCAACAATCACCGGCGACAGCAGCAGGATCAGGGCCAGTGCGGCCGTGAAATCGAATGCGCGCTTCAGCATTGCCGGGATTCTACGTCAGCCGAGCAATTGCCCATAGAAACGCAGCCAGGCGGCTGTAACGGCTTCGCCCGAAAACTGCTCGAGCGCGCGCTTGCGGGCGGACTGGCCCAGGGCCAGTCTGCGCTCGGGATCGCCGGCGAGCATCGTCATCAACTTGGTCATCGCCACCGTATCTCCAGGTGCATGCAGCAATCCCGTCACGCCTTCCTCCACGGCATCGGTCACGCCATAGATGCGCGATGCGATCGCTGGCGCTCCCGCTGCAGCCGCCTCGATCACGACCATGCCGAAGCCTTCACGGTAGCTCGGCAGGCAGAATACGTCTGAAGCGGCCATGAAGTCTTCCGGCCGGTCCGTATAGCCAACGAAACGGCTGCGCGACACGGCGGACCCGAGGCAGGCTTCCATCAGTCCGCGCATATCGGATTCATCGGGCCCAACGACGAGCAGCCAAGCCGCGTCGTCGTCGAGCCCGGCAAAGGCCGCAGCAAGATCGAGCACTCCCTTGTCACGATTCAGGCGTCCTAGGAACAGAAAAACGACAGCATCCTCGGGAATACCCTGTGCTTGCCGTATACTGGCGCGCCGATTGGCATCAGGCCGAAACCGCTTTCCATCCACGCCGCAGATCGAACCCTCACCCAGCACTCCGATCTTTTCGGCCTTTGCAACCTCCTCGGCAACCATGAAACCACGTTGCGAAGGACTGTCCGCCAGAACATGTGTGGCAAGCCGTGCCATCCAGCGGTCCGCTGCCCTCAGCAGCCGCCGCTTCCAGCCCGTACGCGTTGCCCACACCTGACCTGTGAAGATATGGGTCCGCAGCGGCACTCTGGCCAAGGAAGCGGCCAGCATGGCCAGCATTCCCGCCTTGGGGGTGACCGAGCTGACGATGGCATAGCGCTCGCGTCGAAACAACACTACGAGCCGAAGCAGCGCCAGAAGGTCCGCGAGCGGCGCCACCTTGCGCCGGATCGGCACCCGCACGATACGCGCGTGGGATGAAATGTCGCCCAGTCCGTCAGGTCCTCCCTCATCCACTGCCAGATCGACCTGGTAGTCCCGGCTCAAGGCGGCAATGTGGCCGCTCAAAAACGCTCTGGCCGTCAATGGGCTGGAGACGACGAAACAAATACGTGCCTGGCTCATGGGGGGTTGGCTTGTACCGAGCGCGGTCGGAAGGTCACCGCCCACTCTCCGAGAACAAGGAATGAGAACGCAATTCCAGCGGCTATGGCGCCAGGATAGCTGCCGTAATGCAGGCAAACCGCCAGCGCGAGAAACAGTATCCAGTTCGTCACGATGAACACCAAGTCTACCCAGGCAACGTCGCCCAGGCGATAAAACAGCAGCAGCATCAGGCATGCCGAAGCCGCTGCAGAGAGGGACATGGAAAGGGCGATGCCCGGCGCGCCCAGTCGCGGCATCAGCACCAGGTTGAGCAGCACGTTCGCAGTCAGGCCTACCGCGGCGGCCAGCATGACCCTGCCGGAATGGCGGGTGGCGATGGCGAATTTCAGGAGGAGCAAATTGATGACGAAGAACGGCAATTGCAGGATGCCGTTGGCCATCACGCGCGAGACGATGCCTGTTTCGGCGGCACCGAAAGCGCCGCCCTGGAATGCAAGGCGGACAAATGGCTCCGACAGCAGGTGCAGCGCCAAAGTGGCCGGGATCGAGACAACCGTCCCCGCCAGCAGCAGGAACGACAGTTCCCGCCGCGCATCGATGAGCCGGCTCTGCGCCATGTAGCGCGAAAAGTACGGCAACACCACCGATGCAATCGAGGCGCCAATGAGGCCGGTGGCGAATATGACCGCCTTGCCGCCCAGGCCTAGCGCGGCCACGCCACCCTCCGGTAATACCGACGCCATTGCCGTGCTCACGGGCACGGTCAACTGCATGAACACCGCCGCCGCCGCAAGCGGCAGGTATTGCGACGCAAACTGACCATACCCGGCGTCCACAGGCCCTGGGTGCGTGATCAACGACACGCCGCGCGCCGCGAGTGCACGGTAGACCAACGCCAGGTTGGCCAACTGGCCGACGAACATCGCCACGGCCGCGACTATCGCGCCATGCGAATCGCCGAAAAGCAGCAGGGCGGCGATGGCCACGATCGGAACGATGGCCTGCGCAGCAGCCGGCACGACATAGTGCCCCAGGGCGTTGAGCAGGCCGTTGGCAAGCGTGACCAGCCCGCTGAAGACGAAAATCGCCAGCATCCACAGCATGATTGCCTGCGCGCGTGCAGCCTTCTCCGGCAGGGACGCCCATCCCGCAGCTTCCAGCAGTGCAGGCCCGGCGAAAGCCACCAGTCCGGCCAGCACCAGTCCTGCAGCAAGGAACATCAGCGCAACTTGCCGCGCCAACGCCTGTGCGGCGGCGGCCGACGCGCGCTCGCGAACGGCGAGGAATGCCGGCACGATTGCGGTGCCGATCGGCACGCTAAGTACGGCGACAAGAAACATGGGCACCACTGCCGCCACCACGAACGCATCGAGTTCGTCGCCCAGACCGAACAATCGCGCCATGACGATGTCGCGGACGAAGAGGCCAACAAAGGTGATCGCCGTCACCGCCGCCACGGTAATGCCCGAACCGACCAGGACGGATCGGGCCTGCTTCATTTCCTGTCTTGCATCCGGCGTGGGCGGTAGATCGGATTCGGTCTGGGCGCCGAACTTCCGCAACCAGCCTCGCCGCTCGAAGTAGAGCAGCCAGCCGGCCACGCCGATCAGCATCAGCAGGAACAGATAGAGGTAGCGGATGCGGTAGAGCGTGCCGATGTTGGCGATGGTGATGCCGTACATCGTCAGCAAGCTCAGCGAAAAGGCCAGCACCGACAGCAATGCGCGCGATCGCCCAAGCCACAGCGCCAGAAACACGCCCGGGGCGATCAGGTACCAGATTGCAGTCTCGCCGACCGCCACGAGGCGCGTGACGCTGATCTTCTCGAACCACAGCGCCGGAAACGGTGAGAACAGTGCAATTTGCAACGCGCGCGGCGCATAAGCCACCACCTGCGGCGTGCTGGACGGGAGCGCGTCGACGTCATAGAGAGAGCCTGCTTGTATCTTCAGGCCCTCGTCGATCAGACCGGCCCGGGTCCGCGCCATGACCTCGACGTACTTTTCGATTGACTGGGGAATCCAGGATGTCCGCTGCCATGCCCACTCTTTCACTCCGCCCGACCTGTTCCAGGCCGCATAGCTCTGCTCACCTGCATCGGTTCTCGGCGCCAGATACGCCGCCGCCACCACCAGGATCGTCAGGATCAGTTGCAACCCCAGAGTGCGCCGATAAGCAGCCGAACTGCGGTTCCTCCATAAGAGCACAAGCTTGAGCACCAGCATCACAAGGACGGCGCCCAGAACCAGCATCAGATTGTAGGGGCGGACAAAGGCGATCAGCGCCAGGCCAGCGAGGACGCTCGCGAAAATATGCCAAGGCCTCGAGCGGACAGATTCGGCCAGAACCCAGGCGGTCAATACGAGCGCGGTGCCTGCAATGGCAAAGCCGTCCTTGTGGATTTGGCCGTACCAGTTCAACGCCGAGGGAAAGACGATATAGAGGGTCCCCGCTACCATCCCTGCTGCCGTGCCCGCCCGCCCTGGCCAAATGAGACGCCCCAGCAGAAAAAGCAGGGTGCCGGTCAAGGCATGAATGGCCGCATTCACCGGCACCATCAATGACGGATCCTCGCCAAACCACACATACAGCGCGCCCAGCAGGGCCACATTGCCGGTGGCGCCATGGGTCGGATAAACGCGCCACTCCATCCAGCCGTGCTGGCGGATGCGTTCGGCCAGTTCTACGGCCACGGCATGGAAATAGGCCGAATCCCCCTCCACCAGGCCTTGGCCGTGATGCACTGCGCCCACCAGCGGCAGCAGGAACTTCTGGAAAAGCAGCGCCGCAGCTGTCGCATAGCTGAAGAACAACAGGAAAACAATGCCCGGCGGCAGCTGCCTGAGAATGCGTGCTGTCATGCCGAGCGACCTCGCCAAGTGCTCACGAGCTCGCGCAGAACGACGTCCAATTTCATGACATCATTATATCCAAGCTCCCGGCGGATCATCTCCGTGGAGTAACATGTGCGGCTTGTCAGCACATCGACCTGCGCTCGCGTAAGCAGCCCGGGCATTATCCACTCAGCAAGCCTGGCTGCCGCCCGCACCGGAGCCTCCGGCAGTCGCCAGCTCGGCACCTTCCTGCCAAGGGCATCACAACACACCTCGACCAGATGCTCAACCGTGCACTGGTCGGCAATGTTGTAGATGCGTCCGGCGGCCTGGGGCTGGATCGCGCAGGCATGCAAGGCATGAGCGACGTTTGCCGCCGGAACCAGGCTGACCAGCGCGCCGGGCGGCCCGACGGGCGCGAAGAGGCCGCGGTCGAGCAGGCCGATCACGCGATAAAGGAAGCGCCCGGGCATCCCCGGCCCGATCACCGCACAGCAGCGGAGGATGGCGTGCTCGAATCCGCCCGCGGCCGACAGCTCCGCGACCAGCGCCTCGGCCCGCGCCTTGCTCTCGGCATAGGCGTCCGCCGGCGCCAGCGGGCTCGCCTCGGTGATCGTGCCCTGTCGCGGCCGGCCGTATACGCCCACCGTGCCGACCTGCACCCAGCGACCGACCCGGCCTGCCGCCGCCGTCAGCAGCCGGCGCGTGCCGTCGACATTGGTGGGCACCATACGCTCTGCATCCTGCAACTCGGCGGCGCAGTGATAGACGACGTCCGCGCCGTCGATGAATTCGTCCAGGCGGACCGCCGCGTCGGAGAGATCTCCCACGCACACCCGCATGCCGGGTGGATTGCCGGCGACACGCCGCGCGTCCCGCACCAGGCCCCTGACCTCGTCGCCCCGCGCGACATGCAGGGCAGCCATCATCCCGCCCAGCAGTCCGTTCGCGCCCGTGATGGCAACTCTCAAGCGCCCTTCTCCCCGCCGGTCTCGCGCACGCGCCAGCGCAGCCCGTCCAGCACGCCTGCGGCGAAACCGCCCAGGGCAGCGGGACGGCGATAGCGCACGGCGGCAAAGCAGGCCTCGACGGCCAGCCCGCACAGCAGCCAGGCCAGCGCCAGATCGTCCGCCAGCCCGGTGCGCCGCTTTTTGTAGAAGACGAAGAACTCGCGCGCCTTGCGGCGCTGGCGCGCGCCGACGGCGGCGCGGTTGATCGGCGACATGTGGTGCGCCAGGCGCGCGTTCGGGTTGATGAAGAAGCGCGCGCCGAAGCGCCGCACGGCGCGCGTCGAGAAGTCGATGTCCTCGGTCATGAAGAGTTCGTTGGCGATGTCGAACGGCACCGCCTCGAACACCTCGCGGCGATAGGCGGACAGGCCGCCACTCAGATAGTCGCTGGCGATCAGCGCCCGGCCGTGACCGCCGGCATGGCCGTGGATGCCGACGCGGCGGTCGGCAAACATGCCGCGATGGAACAGGCGGAACAGGGCGGCGTAGAAGGCCGGTAGCGGCGGCAGGTTGGTCACCACGCCACAGCAGCCCATCATCCCGGGATGTCCGACGAAGCCGCGCTCGATTTGCTCGAAGTAGTCCGGCTCGAGCACGATGTCGTCCTCGAGGAAGCAGATGACGTCACCGTCGGCTCGTCCGGCAGCGACGCGCTTTGCATCGACCAAGCCGGTAATCGATGTGTCGTGCACGTAATCGAGCCGCAGCGGCGCGCCGCCTGCCAGCAGGCTTTCCACCGCAAGGCGGGATTCATCACCGGGGCTCTGGTCGACGATCATCAATGTATCGGGCCGCCGTGTCTGCGCCAGCACGGAAGCGACCGCCTTGCCGAGGTCGGCCGGACGATTGCGGGTCGGAATGACGGCAGTAAGGCGCATGGCGTTCTCAGTCAGGGACGGCCGCGGCGGCGGACAGGCCGAGGAATTCCAGCACCGCCGGACGGTCGACCGGCCGGAACAACCGCTCGCGGACCGCCGCGCCGGCAGCGCGCAAACGTTCGCGCGCCTCGGCGCTGCACCGGGCATGTCGCGCCAGCGTTCGCCGCAGATCCTCCGCGCCATGGCATAACGACCAGAGATCGGCATCCACCCAGTCCGGAATCGGATTCAGGGTCGGCCGGGCGCGCCCGCCGACGACCACCGCCGGCACGCCGTGCACCACTGCCTGCACGCAGGCGCTGCTGGCGCTGCCGACAAAGCTGTCGGCTTCCTCGAGCAGGTCGTCGAGATCGCCGTCCGCCAGCGTCCAGCCGGGCTGCCGTCCCATCCGGTCGCCTGCCTCGAGCAGGCGGCGCGGGAATGCGGGATGGGGTTTGACCCGCACCCGCCAATCGCGGAAGGCAGCATCGCCCTCCAGCGCGAGTCCGACCATCTCGAGTATCTGCCGGGTCTCGCCAGCCTCGAGCGGCAGGGACACCAGCAGCGTGATGCCCTCGAGCCGCGGCTTCCTCTCCTGCAGGCGCCACAGCGAAGCAAAGCGGAAGGCCGGCGCGATGACCACCTCCAACGCGGCGCAGAATTCCCGCGCCGGCGAGGCGAGTGCGTCACCCATCACGCCGACGGCGTGGGGCAGCAGGCCGAGGGTGCGCTCCGTCTCGATGGGAAACATGCAGAGGTAGTTGGGCGAGGCGAGAAAGCCCTGGTAGCCAATCACCTTCGCTTCCGGATGAAAAGTCAGCCAGCCGGACACGGCGCCGTGGTCGATTTCCTGGTTCTCGAACCACTCGACGACGCGCTGCAGGCGCACGCCGGCCTGGCGCAGGCGCCGGGCGAAGCGATGGCGCAGCAGGCCCTCGATGCTGCCCGAGCCGCCGAAGGCCTCGGCCTGCGCCTCGCGCAGCAGCGGACCAACCTGCAGACCGAGGAATTCGCAGTCGGGCAGGGTGTGCCGGCCGCGCAGGAAATGGCCGAGCGCATAGGCATAATCGCCAAATCGCAGGTAGTCCTCCGCCAGCAGAAGGTTGTCACGGCAGGCGCGCAGGCGGCGGAACAGGGATACAGGATTGCGCACCCGGTAGAACACCGGCGCCCAGAACACGTGGCGGCGCTCGTCCTCGCCGAGCTGCCCGGTCAATCCAGGATAGTGGCGGTCGTGGAAGCTTCCATCGCGAAGGCTCTCAGGATAGAGAAAGGTGTCGACCAGCGTGATCGGCTCGACCGGCAGCGCGCGGCGGGCCGGCGGCATCAGGCGGGCGGCAAGATAGCGTCCGCCGCAGGCGTAGAGTGCTGCGGCGAAGCGGCGGAGCACTCCCAGCGTCGTGCGCAGCCGCCAGCGCAATGGCATCCGCACGGCGCGGACGACCACGCCGGACGGCACCGCCCCGCGCAGCAGTCCAGCCATCGCAGGCGTATCAACCAGTATCTCCGAGATGCCGCCCTCCACGGCCAAGCGCCGCGCCAGCTCCACTTGGCACAGGCGGCGGAACAGCGGGCAGACATAAGTATTGCGGCTCGCCAGAGGCGTCACCCACCAGTCGAGATCGGACCCGAACGGCTCGCTCAGGCGGCTGACAAGGTCGACATAGGGGCGCCGCAGTTCCGCCGCGATGTCATCCAGCTGCGCCGCATGGTCGCGCTCCAGGCGGACGGCGCCGGTGAGATCCAGGTGCATCAGGCCGACTGCGCGCGGGCCCAGGCGACGAAGCGCGCAAGCCCCTCCGACAGCGGCACGAAGCGCGCCAAGCCGAGTCTTTCGCTGATCAGGCGGGTATCGGCGTAGATGCCCGACTGATCGCCCGGCGTACTGCCCTCGACGTACCAATCCATGTCCGGCACATGGGATCGCATCGCTTCAAGCAGTTCGCGCACGGCGGTGCGCCGACCGGTGCCGACATTGATGGCCAGTCCCACCGCCTCGGCGCGGAAGGCCGCCTGCCACCAGGCCTCGACGACGTCGTCGATGTAGATGAAGTCGCGAAAGCGGTCGAGGCTTCCCTTGACCTGCACCCGGCCGGTGCCGAGGGCTTGCGCGAGGTAGATGCTGACCATTCCCTGGCGCAGGTTGCTCAGGTCCTGGCCTGGGCCATAGACGTTGAACATGCGCAGTGCGACCGACGGCAGCTGCCGGGCGTAGACGCGCAAGTACCCCTCTGCGGCCAGCTTGCCCACGCCGTAACAGGACAGCGGGAGACAAGCGGTGGCTTCGGCGATCGGCGCATTCTGCACGCTGCCGTAGCAGGACATTGAGCTGGCATAGACGATCCGGGCGGCATTGCAGGCAATGCCGTAGCGGATCAGGTTCAGCGTGGATACGGTATTCTTGCGCAGGTCCGACACCGGATCGTCAAAGCTGATTTCCCCGGAGGACTGGCCGGCCAGGTGCAGAATGATCTCGCAGTCGCGCGGCAGCGCGGCGATGGTCGCCGGCTCGGCCAGGTCGCCCTCGACCAGATCGACGCCCGGCGGCACATTCTTGCGATAGCCGGAAGAGAAGTCGTCCGCCCCGGCCACGGCATGGCCGGCCTCGAGAAATCGGCGCGCCACGTGCGCACCGATGAAGCCGCCGACGCCAGTCACCAGCACTTTCATTGCTTGCCTTCCATTTTCAGGACCGCCACCAGCGTGTCGCAATGGCCGGAGCGGATCAGCGCCTGCCGGTAGGCGTCCTCGATCTCGGGGCCGAGCTGTGGCGTGAATCGGCCCATCCCGCCGGGCTTGCCGTCGCGTGCCCAGACCATGTGATTGGACAGGTCGTAGCGCTGTTCCCTGCGCAATTCCCAGTCGCAGCCGAAGCGCGCGAGGAGGTGGCCGAGCGACCGTTCCGTGAAATACCAGTGGTGCGCCACCGACCAGTAGAAGCGCTCGAATGCGGGGATGTCATACACCGTGGCGAGGGCGTCGGCAGCATTCGGCACTTCGCACACCAGCACGCCGCCCGGGCGCAGCAGGTCCATCTGCGCCCGAAGGAAAGCCTCCGGATCGGCAACATGCTCCAGCACGAAAAAATGCATGATCGCGTCGAAGCTGCCGTCGGCCGGCGATGACGAGCGCAGGGCGTCGAGCGAATCGTGGCAGGTGACCTTGCGCTCACGCAGGTAGTCGCGGAATACGCCGGACGGCTCGACGCCGACGCACTCGTAGCCGGCATCCGCCAGCGGATACAGCATGAAGCCGGAAGAACAGCCAACCTCCAGCACGCGACCGCGGGCCGGCAGCACCTCCTTCAGGTAGCGCATCCGCCGTGCCACGGTCGCCTGGTTTGCCGCGATGTGCTTCTCTGGCTGCGACCAGCCGCCTGAATCGCCGGAGCGTCCGCTCATGAAGCCCTCGAATTCGGCCGCGTAGAACTTCCGTTCCTCCTCCGGCGACAGGCCGGGATGCAGGAATATCGCATCGCAGGCGCCGCAGCGGAAGAAGGCGCGCCCGCCGCGATCGCCGTAGACATGCGGTGTCACCACCGCCAGTCGGTCGTCACCGGCCGCGCACAGGGGGCATCGGGTTGGCAGGCTCATGCTCTGGCAATCTCGGAACGGGCCGGCGCCGTCGCTTCCAGGAAGGCGGCCAGGCCGGTCAGGTCGGGCAGCACGGGCACCCCGGCCGGAAACGGGTTCGCTCCAGCCGCAGCAATGCCGAGAAACGGCACGCCCGCCTCTGCAGCGCCCTCGAAATCGGTCATGGCGTCGCCCACCATCAGCATGCGGTCGGGCGTTGCGCCGCTGCGCCCGAGAAAATCCTGCAGGATCGCCCCCTTCTTGCGCGGCGCACCCGCCACCCCGGCAAAGAATCGCGCCATGCCGCGGCGTTCGACGATGCGGACCAGCTCCTCCTCCGGCGTACCTGAGGCGACGAACAACGGCAAGCGCGCATGCCAGCCGTCGAGGAATTCGCGGGCGCCTGGCACCCAGGCTGAG
>WBZL01000152.1_pt1 | contig 73530 bp, 63 predicted proteins | sample 5204291 | NCBI WGS metagenome assembly WBZL01 (sample SAMN12344345, study PRJNA552823) | activated sludge metagenome | biome: Activated sludge suspended growth; feature: Nitrification reactor; material: Wastewater; isolation source: activated sludge from nitrification reactor of wastewater...
CGAGACGATGTCGAACGAGGGCTGGGGGTTCCGGGCGGGGTGGTCTGAGAACACGCAGCCTACCGCGTGAGCCGGCCGAGTTGCACCGAAGGCCGTCCGGTGGGGATCGCAACATCAAGCAAATAACGAATACGAATGATTCGTATTGACGAACGCAGCCGGGCAGAGCATATTCGCGCGCACTTTGACGCTCCGCTCCAGGTGGTCCCGCATGTCCCTCGCTGCTCCGACCCCTCGTCACCGTTCGCTGGCCCTGGGTTTGGCCGTGGTCGCAACTCTCGCCACCGCCGTCGCCGCAGAGGCATCCGCACCCGAGGGCATCCTCGAACCGGCGATCACCGTCATCGGTGAACGCATCCGCCTCGACTTGATCCCGGGCTCGGCCACGGTGCTCGACGCCGGGCTGCTCGAGGAAGCCCACGTCTTCACCGTCAACGAGGCGATGCGCAAGGTGCCCGGCGTGTTCGCGCGCGATGAGGAAGGATTCGGACTGCGGCCCAACCTCGGCATCCGCGGCCTCAACCCGACGCGCTCGAGCAAGCTGCTGCTGCTCGAGGATGGCATCCCGATCGCCTACGCGCCCTATGGCGACAACGCCACCTACTACCACCCGCCGGTCGAGCGCTTCGAACGCATCGAGGTCCTCAAGGGTTCGGCCCAGATCGCGTACGGACCGCAGACCGTCGGCGGCGTCGTCAACTACATCACGCCCACGGTGCCGCAGGAAACCGCGGGCCGACTCGTCGCCACGTTCGGCAACGAGGGCTACCGCGAACTGCACGGCCAGATTGGCGACCGCTACGGCGACACGGGCTTCGTCGCGCACGGCACCTGGAAGGAGGCCGACGGCGCGCGCGAGAACATGCATTTCGAGGTGGCCGACCTCAACCTCAAGGCCGTGCACGAGTTCAGCGACCGTCAGGCCGTCACGCTGCGCGGCAACTGGTACGACGAGTCGTCGCAGGTGACCTACTCGGGCCTGACGCTGGCGGAGTGGCAGGACGACTCGCGGCAGAACCCGTTCAAGTACGACCACATGTACGCGAGCCGCTGGGGCACCTCGCTCACGCACCGCTTCGAATTCGACGCCGCCGTCACCTTCACGACCAACCTCTATTACACACGCTTCGAGCGCGACTGGTGGCGCCAGTCGAGCAACTCGGCGCAGCGCCCCAACGACGCGAGCGACCCGGCCTGCGGCGGCATGGCCAATCTGTACACGGCCTGCGGCAACGAAGGGCGGCTGCGCCAGTACTGGACGGCGGGGCTCGAGCCGCGCGTGACGGTAATGCACGGTCTCTTCGGCGTCGACAACGTGCTCGAGGCCGGGGCGCGCTTCCACTACGAGGACCAGCACCGGGTGCAGGCGAACGGCGACACGCCGCAGGCACGCCGGCCCGGCACGAGCGTCAACGCCGGCATCCGCGAAGACAGCGACCGCCACGTCGAGGCGCTGTCGGCCTTCGTGCAGAACCGGTTCGAGTCCGGCCGCTGGACCGCGACGCCCGGCGTGCGGTTCGAGAGCGTCGATTACGAGCGCATCAACAACCTGACGGGACAGGCCGGCGAGACGGGCATCGACCAGTGGATCCCGGGCCTGGGCGTCACGTTCGAGGCGCTGCCGGGCACGGTGCTGTTCGCCGGCGTGCATCGTGGCTTCGCGCCGCCGGGCGTCGCGGACATCGTCACGGCGAGCGGCGGCAGCGTCGACCTCGACGCAGAGCTTTCGTGGAACTACGAACTCGGCGTCCGCGGCACGCCGACCGCCAGCGTCTCCTGGGAGGCGACCGTGTTCCGACTCGATTTCGAGAACCAGATCGTCCCGGCGAGCGTCGCGGGCGGCACGGGCGCCGCGCTCACGAGCGCCGGCGAGACGCTGCAGCAGGGCCTCGAGGTCGCGGCACAGGCCGACAGCGCAGGTCTCGTCGACTGGCCGGTCGAAGTGTTTGCGCGCGGGGCGTACACCTGGCTCGCCGACGCGCAGTACGAAGGCGAGCGCTACAGCAGCGTACCGGGCTTCTCGACGGTGAGTGTGACCGGCAACCGGCTGCCGTACGCGCCGGAGCACCTGCTCTCGCTCACGGTCGGCGCACGTCTCGCGTCCGGTCTCGAGCTGTCGCTCGAAAGTGTCTACACCAGCTCGGCCTACACCGACGACCTGAACACGGTCGCGGTGAACCCGACGGGCCAGCGCGGCAAGCTGCCCGGTTACACCGTCTGGAACCTCGCGGCGAACTATCGGCTTGCGGCCTGTGATTGCACGCTGTTCGCGGCCGCGAAGAACCTCACCGACCAGCTCTATGTCGCCGACATGAGCCGCGGATTGATCCCGGGCATGCCACGTCTGTTGCAGGCGGGGCTGGAGTGGAGATTCTGAGTCGCGGACCGAGACAACAGCCGTCGAGCCGGATACGGCGCCGGTGGCCCTGGAGTGGTCACCGGCCGCTGCCGATCACGCGTAAGCCTTGCTCATCGCCCGCAGCCGGCGCGCCTGCAGCTGCATGCCCTGCTCGATCTGCTGCAGCCGCAGCCGGAAGTTCGTCTCCTCCCAGCGCTGCAACAGGCGCTGTTTGCGGTCGGCGACCCACTCCTCGCGAACCTTCGACCACTCCTCGGCCGCCTTCCTGAACGCCGCGTATTCCGCGGCGACTCGTGTCTTCACGCGCTCGAGGTGCTCGTCGGCCTTGCCACCGCCGCGGCTGCGGCGCCGTTCGAGCGCCTGCTCGACGCGCTTGAACTGCATGGCGAGCTGCGCGCGCTGGATCTGTACGTTCGGCACGCGCTTCAGATTGCTTGCGAGACCCACGAGCGAGAGTCCGGCGATCGTCCACTTGGTCGGGTCGAACTGCCACCATTTCACGCCGTTGCGGTAGTCGTTCTGGAAGATGTGGTGATAGTTGTGATAACCCTCGCCGTACGTCAGGAACGCGAGTGCGGGGTTGTCGCGCGCCGTGTTCTCGTCGGTGTAGGGCTGCGAGCCCCACAGGTGCGCCAGCGAGTTGATGAACCACGTGCAGTGGTGGTTGACGACGAGCCGCAGCAGCCCCGCGAGCAGGAACACGCCGACGACTTCGCCGGCCATCCAGCCGAGCAGCAGCGGGAAGGCGACGTTCATGAAAATCGTCAGCGGCAGGTAGTATCGGTGCTGGAACATCACCAGCGGATCGCGCTGGAGGTCCCTGGCGTTGCTGAAGTCGTTCCGGCCGCTCGGGTAGTCGCGCAGGATCCAGCCCATGTGCGAGAACCAGAAGCCGCGCTTCGCGCTGTACGGGTCGCGGTCCCAGTCGTCGACGAAGCGGTGATGGGTGCGGTGCTGCGAGCCCCAGACCAGGATGCTGTTCTGCAGCGACATGGCGCCGAACAGCATCAGCAATACGCGCACCACCCAGTGGGCGTTGTAGGCACGGTGGGCCCACAGCCGATGGTAGCCGGCCGTGATGGAAATGCCGCCGGCCCACAGGCACGCGAGCGCCATCAGCCACGCCGTCGGGCTGTAGCCGTGGGCCATGCCGTACCAGGGCACCAGCGTCAGCGCCGCCAGTGGCGTGATGGTGAACAGGAGGGTGGTCAACCAGTTGATGGGCGCGTGCTCGGGAGCCTGCGCGGCGGCGTCATTGGGCATCGGGAGTTCCGGGGACAACTTAGCGGACAGATACCCGGGCTAGTCTAGCGTGTGGGTTGACAAGCCGCATGTTGGGTTGCAGCAAGCCGCCGCGGACGGGCGTAGCTGACGTTGCTCAGGCAGCCAGAGCGACATTTGCTTTCAAATGGCCCGCTGCGTCATCGTTGGCTCCCTCGCGCCAGCGGCGCACCTGCCGCCGGCCTTACGGAGTCATGCCATGCGTCGACCGATCGCCTCGACCGCGCTCGCCCTGCTGATGCTCGCCGCCGCCCCGGCCACGTTCGCACAGATCGCCGCCACCCGGGCACCGGTGCAGCAGCCGGCGCTCAAACAGCAGTCCTCGCCGGGCATGCGTTCGGCGCAGGGTGACTGCGTCCGGGAAGTGAACCGCCGCGGCTTTACGGTGTTGGAGACGGACAATTTCCGCCAGATGCAGGACGGCTGGTCGATCGACCTGCGCGTGCGCGACTCGCGTGGCCGCGTCCAGCAAGGCTCCTGCTTCGTCGAGACGCGCACGGGCGACGTCGACCTCTATGGCTTTGGCTGGGGCTGGGACGACGACGGCGACGACCGCCTCGAGTTCAACTGCTCGTCCGTCGAGAGCAGGTACCGCGAATGCCAGTTGCCGGTCAACGGCCGTGCGCGACTCGTCAAGAAGCGCTCCGACGCACCCTGCATCGAGGGCCGCACCTGGGGCCAGCGTGGCGATCGGGTCTGGGTCAAGGACGGCTGTCGGGCCCGGTTCGAGGTGTCCCGTTACGGTGGCGGTGGCGGTGGCGGTGGCGGCAAGACCATCGACTGCTCCTCCGACGGCCACTACCGCGAATGCCCGATCGGGTCGGGTCGCTACGGCCGCCTCGTGCGCGAGTACAGCAGCGGTCGCTGCCGCGAGAACCGCACCTGGGGCAATCGCAAGGGCGTCATCTGGGTCACCGACGGCTGTCGCGCGCGGTTCGAGGTGAGCAAGGGCAGCGGCGGTTTCGGGGAAAGCGACGGCACGGCGCTGATGACCGCCGACGACGCGAAGCGGGCCTGCGTCCGGGAAGCGGAGCGTGCGGCGAGCACGGTCATCAAGGTGGGCGACCACCAGCTCTCGGGCGACACCTACCGCATGAATCTGCGAGTCCGACCCCGGACGGGCGGCGAGCGGGTGGTCGGCTGCCAGGTGCAGCGGTCGACGGGCCAGGCCAGGATCAACTGGTAGACGCGACGCCGCACAGTTCCAGCAGCTTTGGCCACGCCGCCTTGCACGCGGCGTCGGCCACCCGCGACAGGCCCTCGCCCAGTTCGAAGCACTCCGCCCGCAGGCCGAGCAGCCACGCCGGCGGTGGCGCGCGACCGGTGAGGCGCAGATACGTTTCCAGCAGCTGGCCCGGCGACAACGCGTGGCTCGTGTGGACGAAGCAGCCGTCCGGCGCCAGGGGTCGCACGACGGCGGCGTCCTCCGCGTCGACGCAGGCGTCGACGAAGATCACGCGCTCGCGGCCCTCGAGGTCGAGCGCGTGCTCGATCTGGAGCTGGAAGTCGACGAGCACCTCGACGCCCGGCGGGTTGTGTGCCGCGAGCCAGTCGGCGAGCAGCGGCCCGGCCGCGTCGTCGCCCCGGCTCGGATTGCCCACGGCGAGCACCAGCACCGGCGCGGCGGGCGACCTGCGCGTTGCCACCAGCGTGTTCATCCGCGCCGCAGCTCCGACACGACCGTACCGTCCGGATCGACGAGTTGCACCGCGAGCGGCATCTTGCCGACCGCGTGCGTCGCGCAGGACAGGCACGGATCGAAAGCGCGCACGGCGACTTCGATGTGGTTCAGCAGGCCCTCGGTGATCTCGCGGCCGTCGAGGTACCGGCGCGCCACCTCGCGAATGGCGAGGTTCATGGCCTGGTTGTTGTGCGTCGTGGAGACGATGAGGTTGGCGCGCACGACCTGGTCGTTCTCGTCGACGCGGTAGTGGTGGATCAGCGTGCCGCGCGGTGCCTCGATGACGCCCACGCCGCGGGCCTCGCGCGAGCCGGTGGACGTCAGCTCGTGCCCGAGCAGGTCGTCGTCGTGCAGCAGGTCCTTGATCGCCTCGGCGGCGTGCAGCATCTCGATCATGCGCGCCCAGTGGAAGCCGAGCGTGGACGCGGCGGCACGGCCGTCATCGAAGGCGAGGAACTCGCGTCGCTCGCGGTCGGCGAGCGGCGTCGGGATGAAGTCGCAGCGCGTCACGCGCGTCAGCGGGCCGACGCGATACCAGCCGGCCTCCGGCCCCATCGCCTTGAAGTACGGGAATTTCATGTACGACCACGCCTTGACGTCCTCGGCGATGCGGTCCCAGTAGCGGTTGCAGTCCGCGTGGTCGAAGATCGTCGCGTTCGACGCATCGCGCGCGCGCAGGCCGCCGTCGTACAGGTCGAGCGCGCCGTCCGCCCGGACGAGACACAGCGTGTGCGCGCGGAAGGTTGCGAACGACCGGTACATCTCCAGGTTCTGCTCGAACAGGCGTTGCACGAGCCGCACCGCATCGCGGCTCCAGGCGATGATCTGGTACGCGTCGCGCAGCAGCTCGTCGCGCTCCTCACGCGTCAGGCTGCGGTTCACGCCGCCGGGAATCGACCCCGTGCCGTGGATGCGCTTGCCAGCCGTGTGACGAATGACCTCCTGGCCATAGCGACGCAGCAGCACGCCCTGCCGGGCGACGTCCGGGTATTCCGCGGCGATGCCGACGATATTGCGGCGGGCGACGTCGGAATCGAAGCCGAACAGCAGGTCCGGCGACGACAGGTGGAAGAAATGCAGCGCGTGCGATTGCAGGATCTGCCCGTAGTGCATCAGCCGGCGGATCTTTTCGGCGGTCGGCGTGAGCGTGGCTCCCACGACCTGGTCGAGTGCCTTGCACGCGGCGAGGTGATGGCTCACCGGGCAGATGCCGCAGAGCCGCTGCACCATCACCGGCACTTCCCAGTAGGGCCGGCCCTGGATGAACTTCTCGAAGGCGCGGAACTCGACGATGTGCAGCCGCGCCTGCTCGACGTGGCCCTGCTCGTCGAGCAGCAGCGTGACCTTGCCGTGGCCCTCGACGCGCGAGAGCGGCTCGATCACGACGCGGCGCAGGCGCTCTGGGTGAGCAGCGGTTTCGAGGGAAGCGCTCATGTCAGTCATACCGGATCAGCCCCGGACCGAGCTTCGGCGTGCGGCCGTCGATCAGGTCGGTCAGGAATTTCCAGATGGCGTCGCCCGAGGGCGGGCAGCCCGGGATGAAGTAGTCCACCTTCACGACCTCGTGCAGCGGGTGGACCTTGTCGAGCGGCAGCGGCAGCTCGGGGTCGTTCGGGATCAGGCCACGCGCGACGCTCGGTTCCGTCACATACACCTCCTGCAGGCACTGCCCGAGGTCGAGGTGGTTGCGCTGCGCCGGCAGTCCGCCGTTGACGGCGCACGCGCCGATGGCGATCAGGACCCTGCAGTTGGCGCGGAACTCGCGCAGCACGTGGACGTTCTCGGCGTTGCAGATGCCGCCTTCGACGAGGCCGATGTCACAAGGTCCGCAGTGCTTGATGTCGGTGAGCGGAGAACGGTCGAGCTCGATGCGCTCGAGCAGCGCGAACAGCCGCTCGTCGATGTCCAGGAAGGACATGTGGCAGCCGAAGCAGCCGGCCAGCGACGTGGTCGCGACACGCAGCTTGCGACGGGCGATTTCGCTCATCGACCCGGCTCCGGCGGCCGCGGCGCGTCCTGCTTCGCCTGGTCGCTGATCGGGCGGTGGTCGTAACGGCGACTGCCGATCGGCACGACGAACCCTGCGCGCTTGCGCAGGATGACGCCGACCGGGCAGACGCTCATCGCCTTGTCCGTGACGGCGGCGTCGGTGTCCGCCAGCCGCCCGGACTCGGCGTTGACGATCAGGTGCTTGCCGAGGCCGCGACCGCCGAGCGCAAAGATGTGCTTGCGGTCGACGTCACGCGAGGCGCGCACGCACAGCTCGCAGAGGATGCAGCGGTTGAAGTCCAGCCAGATATCGCGGTGCGAGGCATCGACCGGGCGCTCCGGGAACAGGTGCCGGAACCCCGCGGTCATCACGCCGAGGTCGTAACCGAGCGCCTGCAGCATGCAGTTGCCGCTGCGCTCGCACGACGGGCAGAAATGGTTGCCCTCGGCGAACAGCATCTGCACCAGCGTGCGGCGCAGGTCGTTCAGCTCCTCGGTGTCGCTTTCGACCTCGGTCGCAACCTCGGCCGGCGTCGTGCACGACGCGACGGTGCGGCCGTTGACCTTGGCCGTGCAGAGCTTGCAACTGCCGTGCGAGGTGAACTCGGGGTGATAGCAGAGGTGCGGGATGTACCGTCCCGCCGCCAGGGCGGCCTGCAGCACGGACTGGCCCGGCTGGAACGGCACTTCCTCGCCGTCGAGCAGGAAGGTCGGCAGGCTGGTCACGGCAGCGTCTCCAGATGCGCGCCGTCGTCGTCGCGGCCCGTCATCTGCCGCGCGCGACCGAGCGCGCCGTCGAGGTCGAAGGCCGGCACGAAGTCGAGCGAGCGCAGCTTGCGCTCGAACGACGGCCGGAAGCGCTTCAGCGTGTCGAGAATCGGATTGCAGGCCGTGTGCCCGAGACCGCAGTGAGCCGACATCAGCAGCACCTCGTTGAGCCGGTCGACCTCGGCCAGGTCGTGCCGCGTGCCGTACCCGCTCGCGATCTTGTCCATCGACGCGACCAGCATGGACGTGCCGACGCGGCACGGCGTGCAGAAACCGCAGCTCTCGTGCGCGAAGAAGTGCGCGTACCGGCGCGCGACGTCGAACATGTCGCGCGTCCGGTCGAACACCGTGAAGGCGCCGGCCGTCGGCAGGTCCTCGAATGCGATTCGACGGTCGAACTCGGTCGCATCGATGCAGACGCCCGACGGGCCGCTGACCTGTACCGCCTGCGTGTCGACGGCACCGCAGTCCTCGAGCACCTGCCGCACGGGCACACCGAAGGGATATTCGTAGAGACCCGGTCGCGCGACGTCACCAGCCACCGACAGGATCTTGGTGCCCGATGACTTGAGCGTGCCGATGCCACGGTACCACTCGCCGCCGTTCACCGCGATCAGCGCCGTGGCGCAGAGCGTCTCGACATTGTTGACGACCGTCGGCTGCTGCCGGTAGCCGTGGGTGACCGGGTATGGCGGGCGGTTGCGCGGCACGCCGCGTTTTCCCTCGAGCGACTCGATCAGTGCCGATTCCTCGCCGCAGACATAGGAGCCCGCGCCGACGTGAATGGCCACGTCGAAGTCGAACCCGGCCTGCCCGCAGATGCCTGCGCCGAGCAGCCGTTCGGCCCGCCGGCGCTCGAGCGTCGCCTGCAGCGCTTCGAGCAGGTAGCGGTATTCACCGCGCAGGTACAGGAAGCCGTGGTTCGCGCCGATCGCGTACGCCGCGACTGTCATGCCGTCGAACAACAGGTCGGCGTGACGGGTAAGCAGCACGCGGTCCTTGAACGTGCCAGGCTCGCCCTCGTCGGCGTTGCAGACGACGTAGCGCGCGGTGCCGGTCGCGTGCCGACAGGCCTCCCATTTGATGCCGGTCGTGAAGCCCGCGCCGCCGCGGCCGCGCAGGTTCGACCGCTTGATCTCCTCGAGCGTCGCCACGGGCCCCAGCGCCGCGCCGACGAACGCCTCGCGCCAGGACCGCTCGTTCGCCGCCGCTTCGGACCAGCCGCGCTGGCCACGCTGCAGCGCCGCGCGGATCGCATCGCCCGCGGTGAACGGCGTGCCGAGCAGCACGTCGGCACGCTGCACGTTGTCGTCGACGACGAACAACTCTTCGGGCCAGACGCCCAGCGGGGTTCGCGACAGGATCAGGTCGGCGACATGGTCGACGCGCCCTGGGGTGAGCCGCGCAATGGCGCGGCCGTTGACCAGCAGCGCCGGCCCCTGGTCGCACATGCCCGTGCAGGACGTGCGTCTGACCAGGACGAGACCGTCCTCGGAGCGCTTGCCGGGCTCCACCCACAGCTTGCGGCAGAACTGCTCGAGCAGCGCCTCGCTGCCCTGCATGCGATCGGTCACGTTGTCCGAGAACAGCACGCGGTAATCGCCGCCCGGCTCCGTGTCGATGAACGCATAGAAGCTCGCGACACCGCTCGCGCGCGAGTATGGGATGCGCAGCAGACGTGCGACGAGCGCGATCGCTGCCGGCGGAACCCAGCCGCAATCCTCCTGCACCTCGCGCAGCACCTGCAGCAGGCTCAGCGGATCGTGTCGCCAGCGGGCGACGCTGCGCCGGACGCTGTGTTCGTATTCCTGCGTGGCCTCGTTCACTTCGGTTGCCGCTCGCGACGACCAGTCGCCACGCCGCGGCACGGCTCCTCCACGAGACGCAGTGTGCGCTGGCGACGCGGCAGATCCCATGCGCGTCGTCCCACTCGCCATCAGGGTTGTCCCGTATCGCGGACCGCGCAGCCTTGTATCCTGACGCGACTTCACAGACCGCACGGGGGGCCCATGAATCCACGTCAGGAAACCGGCAACGGCGGGTTGCGCGCGATCTTCCTCGACTACGACACCGTGAGCGCCCACGGCGACCTCGACCCGTCCGCGCTGCTGCGCGCGATGCCCGCGCTGGAACTGCGCGGGCACACGACGCAGTCCGACGTGGGCCGGATCGTCGCCGATGCGCAGATCGTGCTGGTCAACAAGCTGCGCCTGACACGCAAGATCCTCGAGGGCGCGCCGGCGCTGCGTCTCGTGCTGCTCGCGGCGACGGGCACCAACAACGTCGACCTCGACGCGGCGCGCGAACGCGGCATCGGCGTCTGCAACCTGCGCGGCTATTGCACGGCGTCGGTCACCCAGCACGTCCTCGGCGTGATGCTGCTGCTGACGCACAGGCTACGCGAATACGACGCGCTCGTGCGTGCCGGCGCCTGGCAGCGCGGCGCGCAGTTCTGCCTGCTCGATCACCCGATCCGCGAGCTGACGGGACGCAAGCTCGGCATCGTCGGCCACGGCGTGCTCGGCAGGGCCGTCGCCCGCGCGGCCACCCTTGCGTTTGGCATGGAGGTGCTGGTCGCGCAGCGCCCGGGTGGCAAGCCTGTCGCGGGTCGCATCGACATCGACGCACTGTTGCCGCAGGTCGACGTACTGAGCCTGCACTGCCCGCTCACACCGCAGACGCAGGGGCTGCTCGGCGCGGAGCGCCTCGCGCGCATGAAATCCGACGCGCTGCTGGTCAACACGGCGCGGGGCGCGCTCGTCGACTCGCAGGCGCTCGCGGATGCGCTGCGTGGGGGTCGGCTCGGCGGTGCCGCGATCGACGTGCTGCCCCAGGAACCGCCGCGGAGCGGCAATGCCCTGCTCGCGCCCGACATCCCGAATCTGATCGTCACGCCACACATCGCGTGGGCCGCGCGCGACGCGCGTCAGCGCTGCCTGGACGAAATGGCGGCGAACGTCGGGGACTTCCTGCGCGGCGGGCATCGCGGCCGCGTCGTCTAGAAACCGGGGACTTCACCCGTCTCCCGGCGAGAGCACGTGAATGTCGCCTATCTGTCGAGCCGCTGTGCGGCCCAGCGGACCACGGGCCTGACCCGCGGCGAGACCAGCCGGATCGCCTCGTCGAAACCGACCCAGCGGAACTCGCTGTGCTCGGCGCGGCCGATCAGGGGATTGAACGGCAGCGTGACTTCGGTCCGCTGCGTCTCGGCGAGGTAGTAGCGCGCGACCTTGCCGCCGCTGTAGGGACCGGTCTGGATCGATTCCTCACCCCACGCGAAGCACAGGTCGTCGATCGTCGACTCCTCCTTGACCTCGCGCACGGCTGCCGCGAGTGGCAGCTCGCCTTCCTCGACCATGCCCTTGGGGAAATCCCAGTGGTTGAAGGCACGCAACAGCAGGTAGCACCACCCGCCCGGTTCGCGCCGGACGACCACGACGCCGGCAGATAAACGCGTGGCACGGGTGGGCATGGATGCAGTATAGCGAACGATTCATTCGCTGGATTGAATTGCACGCACCGATAGGCGAGAGCTATTATCTCTGCATGAACCTGCGCGACCTCCGCTACCTCGTCGCGCTCGCCGACGAGCGGCATTTCGGCAAGGCGGCCGAGCGTTGCTTCGTCAGCCAGCCGACGCTGTCGGCGCAGGTGCGCAAACTCGAGGAGTACCTCGGCGTGCCGCTGGTCGAGCGTCAGCCGAAGCGCGTCGCGCTGACGCCGACCGGCGCGAAGATCGTGCAGCGCGCGCGCGTCCTGCTGCAGGAAGCCGACGCGATCGTCGATCTCGCCCGCAGCGACCGCGACCCGCTGGCCGGCCCGCTCAAGCTCGCGCTGATCCCGACCGTGGGGCCGTACCTGTTGCCTCACGTCGCCGGTCGGCTGCGCAAGGAACTGCCGCACCTGAAACTGATGCTGTACGAGTACCAGACCGGACCCCTGCTCGAGAAGCTGCACGCCGGCGATCTCGACGTCGGCATTCTCGCGCTGCCGGTCGATCTCGACGGCCTCGAGTCCGCCGCGCTGTACGACGAACCGTTCACGCTCGCCGTGCCGGCCTCGCACCCGCTGGCCGACCAGGACCGCGTCAAGATCGAGGACCTGCGCGGCGAGACGCTGTTGCTGCTCGAGGACGGCCATTGCCTGCGCGACCAGGCCCTCGATGTATGCGAACGCGTGCGCGTCAACGAGGCACAGGACTATCGCGCAACCAGCCTGGAGACGCTGCGCCAGATGGTCGCGGCCGGTCACGGCATCACGCTGCTGCCGGAGCTCGCCGCCGAGACGCCGGTCGGCACCGCCCGCGGTCTGCGCATCAAACCGTTCGCGCGGCCGACGCCCGCGCGCAACGTCGGCGCCGTCTGGCGCAAGTCGACCACGCGCGCGCCGGCCATCCAGGCCATCGTGCAGGTTGTCCGCCACGCGATGAGTCAGGAGACACGCAAATGAACCGGCGCACCGCTCTTTCGTACACACTCGCCCTGCTCGCATGCAGCGTGATGGAGGTACACGCGGACGATGGCCCGGCCGTGACCGCGCGCGACGCCTGGGCGCGCGCCACGCCACCCGGCTCGGCCGTGGCCGCCGTCTACCTGACGCTCGTCGGCGGCGCGCAGGATGACGAACTCGTCGCCGCCACGACCAGCGTCGCCGCGATGACCATGATTCACTCCATGACCGAGTCGGACGGCGTCTCCCGCATGCGCGAAACCAGCAGTGTCGCGATCCCGGCCGGCGGCAAGGTCGCGCTCGCGCCGCGCGGTACGCACATCATGCTCATGAAGCTCGGCCGTCCACTCGCGGCCGGCGACCATTTCGATGTCGAGCTGACGTTCGCCCATGCCGGTCGGCGCGTGGTCTCCGTCACCGTGCTCGCGCCGGATCAGGCGCCGCCGGCGACGGCGGACGGGCATCCGCACCAGCACTAGCCGCCAGCGGGACGGGACGTGGCCGCACCGACCGGGGACCTGCCCGTCCATCGTCTGCACGACGAGGAGATCGAGCGGCTGCTCGCCACGGGCGAGCGCCGCCCCGAGCTGGTCGCGCTGTTCGGCGAGCAGGGTCATCGCGAGCTGAGTGCCCTGGCCCGGCGTGCCGCCGCGAGGCGCGCGCCGCCCGATGGGCGCGTCTACGTACTGCCGGGCCTCATGGGCTCGCGGATCGGCTCGCGCGGCGTGCTGCTCGACGACGTGCTCTGGCTCGACCTGATCGAGATTGCGGCAGGCCACCTCACGCGGCTGGCGCTGCCTGCGGGCGCGCAGCTCGTGGCGCTCGGCGCGATGCTGCTCAATTTGCTCAAGCTCAAGCTGTCACTGCGGCTCGCGGGCTTCGACGCGCGGCTGCATCCCTACGACTGGCGCAGGAGCATCGGCGAACTCGCGACCGCGCTCAACGCCCGCATCGCGACGGAAGCGCCGTCAGGCGAGGTGCGGCTGGTGGGCCACAGCATGGGCGGCGTCGTCGCGCGCGTCGCGCTCGGCCGGCAGGACGCGCCGCGCATCGCGCGGGTCGTGCAGCTCGGCGCGCCAAACCACGGCTCGTTCGCGCCCGTGCTGGCCCTGCGTGCGGTGTATCCCACGGTGCGCAAGCTCGCGGCGCTCGACCGCCGGCACAGTGCCGAAGACCTCGCGCGGATCGTCTTCCGCTCGCTGCCGGCGCTGCACGAACTGCTGCCCGACCCGCGGCTGGCGGGTGGGCCGAACCTGTTCGAGGCGCGCGGATGGCCGCCGGATGCGCTGCGGCCCGACGCGACGATGCTCGCGGCCGCCGCCGCGCAGCAGGCCGGATGGCCGGAGTACGACGATCGCTGCCTGCACATCGCGGGCGTGCGACAGGACACCGTCGTCGGCGCGCAGCGGGCGCGCGCCGAATTCGAGTACGCCATCGGCCCCTGGGGCGATGGCACGGTGCCGCTGGACCTCGCCGTGCGCCCCGGCGAGCACGCATGGTACGTCGGCGAAAAGCACGGTGGGCTGCCGAACAACGGCCGCGTCATCGCCGCCGTCATCGACCTGCTGCGCAAGGGCGACACGCGGCGGCTGGCCCGCACGGCGACCCGGGCCCGCGGTGCGGTCAGCCGGCCGCTGAGCGAGGCGACCCTGCGCCGTGTCGCTCCGCACAAGGTGCGCTGGCAGCACCTCTCGGCAGACGCGCGACGGCGCTTGCTCGAGCCGGTCGTGTCGCCGGAATTCCACGGTGCCGTGCCGCCCACCGTGCTCGAACGGGCCTTCGGGTCCGCAGCACGCGTGCCGCCCGACTCCGGCGCCGCGGCGCGGCGCGTCGTCGAGCTGCGGCTCGTGCACGGCAGCATTGTCGACGCCAACACGCGCGCCATCGTGCTCGGCGTGTTCCGCAACGTCGACCCCACGGGCCCGGCCGCGGCGGTCGATGCCGCGCTCGGCGGGGCGATCGGCGAGTTCACGCGGCGCCGCATGTTCGCGGGCCAGCTCGGCCAGGTATTCGTGCTGCCCGCGACGCGCAGCGCGCTGCTGGCGGAACTCGTGCTGTTCGCCGGCCTCGGCGACTTCGACGATTTCGGCGCCGAAGCCACGGCCTTCGTCGCCGAAAACGTCGTGCGCAGCTTCGCGCGCACCCACGTCGAAGACTTCGCTACCGTGCTGCTCGGAGCCGGTTCGGGCGTGCCCGTGGCGATGGCCGTCGAGAACCAGCTGCGCGGCATTCTCGACGGCCTGCGTCACGCCGACCCCGGCCGCGTGATCCGTCGCATCACCGTCTGCGAGGTCGATCGGCGCAAGTATCGGGCGCTCGTGCGGGCGGTGCGCCAGTTCGCGGTCGAGCTGGCAGGCGACGACCTGCAGGTCGTCGTCGACGAGGCCGCGCCGGCCAGGCCCGCGGAACGCCCGGCCACCGGCCGCGGTGTGCCGGCCGTGTCGCCGCGGACGAACGACCCCGCCTACCTGCTCGTCGGGCTGGAGACCCACGGTCGCGCCGGGTACGCGTGCCGCACGGCACTGCTCACCGCCGGTGCCAAGGCAGCCGTGCTCGCCGGCACGACCACGTTCAGGCGTGCCGAACTGCTGCGCCAGCTCGCACCGCTCGAGCGGGGCACGGCGACGGCGCGCGATCTCGCCGGCATCGGCACCGGGCTCGCCCGCACGCTGCTCGCACCGACGGTGCGTGCAGGGCTTGCGACCATGCTCACCCGCCCGCTGGTCGTCGTGCATGAACGCGAGGCGTCGCGCGTGCCGTGGGAAGTGCTGCGGATCGACGACACGCACCCGGCACTCGGCGCCGGCATGGGTCGCCGCTGCCAGAGCGACGCGCTGACGGTCGCGCGATGGCGCGAGCAGGGCGCAGACAGCGGGCCCTTGCGGCTGCTGCTGATCGTCGACCCGACCGAGGACCTGCCGGGCGCGGCGGCCGAAGGTGCGGTGCTGCAGGACCTGTTGCGCGAGCGAGGCGTCACGCTCGACGTGCTGCAGGGACGCGACGCAACGCGCGCCCGGATCGTCGCCGCACTGTCCGCCGGTCGCCACGACGTCCTGCACTTCGCCGGGCACGCGTTCTTCGACGCGGACGATCCAGGCACAAGCGGACTGGTCTGCGCGCGACGCGAGGTACTGCGCGGAGCGGAACTCGATTCGCTCCCGAGCCTGCCGGCGCTGGTGTTTTGCAACGCGTGCGAGGCGGCGCGGGTGCGCAAGCGGCGCGGTGCTTCGGAAGCGGCGCGGTCCGCGAACCTGCGGCGGTCGACGACCGGCGTCGCGGAGGCGTTCCTCACGGGCGGCGTCGCCAACTTCCTCGGCACGCACTGGCCGGTCGGCGATGAGGCGGCGCTGTCCTTCTCAAGCCGCTTTTACGAAGCACTGCTGCGCGGCGAGTCGCTGGGCGAGGCCGTGCTCGATGCGCGCCGGCACGTCGCATCGATCCCTTCGCTCGACTGGGCCGATTACGTGCACTACGGCAGCCTCGAGTTCCGCCTGATCGCACCGTAGAGCCACTGCCGGTTCCGCCGGAAAGCCCGTGTCGGTCGACCAATCACCGCATTTCTTTAGGGTCCGGTGCATCCATTCTGGTTCCTTGTTGCCGAAATTCGACATAAGTCACGCTTCGACGGGGTGCAGATCGTGAGAATCCGTTCCGCGACCCTGCGGGGTCGTCGACCACCGCAAGCAACAAGAGGACGATTCATGAATTCCAGGATTCTGCTGCCCGCCGTCACGGGCGTTCTGCTGGCGTTCGCCGGCACGGCTGGCGCCGTGACGAAGACCGCCAACTTCACCGTCAGCGCCACCGTGGCGAAGAACTGCGTCATCAGCGCGAATCCGCTGAATCTCGGCACGTTCGACGGCACGAACGACCTGACGCAGACCACGACCATCGCTGTGCGCTGCACCAACGGCACGGGCTACACCGTCAATCTGAGCAAAGGCGCCTCGGCGGTGTACACGGCGCGCACGCTGAGCGCCGGCGGTGGCAACACGCTGAGCTACAACCTGTACACGGACGCGACGTACGGCACCATCTGGGGCGACGGCACGGCCGGTACGGGCCAGAAGACGGGCACGGGCACGGGGTTTGCGTCCGCGACGACGCTGACCGTCGCTGGCCGGCTGCTCGCGGCCGACAACACCGGCAACGTCGACGCCGGCACGTACACGGACACGATCGTCGCCTCGATCGTCTACTGAGACGATGACAGAGTCACGACTCGTGCGCCGAGTGCTCATGTGCGTCCTCGCGTCGGTGGCGGCCCTCGGGCTGTCACCGGCGCGGGCCGTGGCGGGCACGTTCTCGATCACGCCCGTCCGGGTCGACCTGTCGGTGAAGGCCGGCACGGGTGTGGTCACGCTGCGCAACCAGGAAGACCAGCCGGTCGTGGTGCAGGCGCAAGCGCACTCGTGGCAGCAGGTGGACGGTGTCGACCAGCTCGCGCCGACGCGCGACGTGCTCGTGACGCCGGCCGTGTTCACGGTGCCGCCGAAAGGCGCGCAGGTGGTGCGCGTCGCGCTGCGCCGCGAGGCAGACGCCGCCACCGAACTCTCGTACCGGCTGGTGCTGACCGAGGTGCCGCCGCAGGCCGCACCCGGCTTCACCGGCCTCAACTTCGCGCTGCAGATGAGCCTGCCCGTCTTCGTGGCGGCGCGCGCGAAGACGACGCCAGACCTGCAGTGGCAGGCGCGGCTGCACGACGACGGCCTGCTCGTCGTCACCGCGCACAACATGGGGTCGGAGCATGCGCGCGTGCTCGACCTCGAGATCGCGCCACTGGGCGGCAACGACACCGCCATCCGTCCGACTGGCGCCGCCTACGTGCTGCCGGGCCAGTCCCGGAGCTGGAACGTGACGCGCGACGAGCGCAAAGACAACAACGATGACCATGACGCCGCATGGCGCAGGCTGCGCGTGAAGGGAACCGCCGAGAACGGTGACTTTGCCGCGGAGCTGACGGTCACCCCCGAGTGACCCATGCGCGGTCCGCTGTCGCTCGCGATCGGCTTGGCACTCACCGGCAGTCCGGCATTCGCCGCCGCATCGGTGGCGCCCGCCGCGCCCGAGTCGGTCGTCGAATTCACGGTCAACGGACAGGAGCAGGCGACGACACTGGTGGTGCGGCGCGACGCAGATGGCACGCTGCTGCTGCGGGCCGACGACCTCGCGACGCTGCGCCTGCGGCCGCCCGCCGGCGGTGGCGTGCCGATCGACGGCGTGCTGTACTACCGGCTCGACGCGTCGCTCGGTGCCGAGGTACGCTTCGACCCGGCCACGCAACACGCTGACCTGGCGCTGCCCGCCGCGGCCTTCGAGGCAACCCACGCCGCGGCGACGGGTGCGGACACGCTGCCGCGGACGACGATCTCGACCGGCGGCTTCCTCAATTACGACCTGTACGGCGAAACGACCACGTCGTCCGACTCGTTCGGCGGCATCGCCGAAGCAGGCGTGTTCGGCCGTCACGGCGTCGGTACGGGCACGGTGCTGAGCACCGATGCCGCCGGTGAGCGCTCCATCGTCCGGCTCGATACGACGTGGACACGCGACATGCCGGATCACCTCGCGACGCTGCGGGTCGGCGACGCGATCAGCGCGGCCGGCGCCTGGGGCCGTTCGGTGCGTTTCGGCGGCATCCAGTTCGGCACGAACTTCTCGACCCAGCCCACGCTGGTCACGACGCCGATGCTGAGCGCACGGGGCACGGCCGTGGTGCCGTCGACCGTCGACGTGTTCGTCAACGGCAATCGCGTCACGAGCGAGGACGTGCCACCGGGCCCGTTCACGATCGACCATGTGCCAGCGATTTCCGGGGCGGGGCAGATGCAGGTCGTCGTCACCGACGCGCTCGGCCGTCAGCAGGTCATCGCGCAGCCCTACTACTCCGGTCCGTCGCTGCTGCGCATGGGCCTGAACGAATACTCGTTCGAACTCGGCGCGCTGCGTGACGACTATGGCTACGGCAACGGCGACTACGGTGACCCGATGGCCGCCGCGACGTTCCGCCGCGGTTTCAGCGACCGCTTCACAGGTGAAGCCCACGCCGAGGTGCAGGTGGGCGGCGGTGCGGCGCTCGGCGTCGACGGCGCCTGGGAGATCGGCGACCTGGGCATCGTGACCGCCACGGCGGCCGCGGGCGGCGAGGACGCCGTCGGCTGGCTCGCCGGAGTGGGTGTCGAGCACAATGGTGGCGGCTTCAGCCTGTTCGCGCGTTCGCAGTTCGCGTCGCGGTCGTTCGCGCAGTTCGGCACCACCGAGCTCGAGCAGGCGCCGCGCCAGAGGTCCTTCGTCGGTCTGGGTTTCGACTTCGCCCGTTACGGCAACCTGCAGCTCGCCTACGGCCTGCAGACCGACTGGTCCGGACCGCGTCAGGAGACGATCGGCGTGACCCATGCGCTCACGCTCGGGCCGGCCGGCTACCTGAGCCTCGTGCTGAGTCAGGGCGTCGGCACCGGCGGCTCGACCGAGGTGTTCCTGAACTGGACGCTATCGCTCGGCGGCCGCCGCTCGGTCGGGTTGTCGGTGCGTCACTCCACCGCGACCGAAGACGACGACCTCGTCGCCGTCGCCTCGGTGCAGCAGAGCCTGCCGGCGGGCAGCGGTGTCGCCTACCAGGCCATGATCACCTCCGACGACGAGGCGATGCTCGGCATCGGTAGCCAGGGCACGGCCGGCACCGTCGGCCTGCAATACGCGCGGCGCGGCGGCATCGATGGCTGGCGCGCAGAGGCCTCCGGCGGTCTCGCCATCACCGGCGCGGGCGTCATGCCGGCGCGCCGTCTCGACCGCAGCTTCGCCGTGGTCAAGGTCGCGGACTACGAAGGCCTGACCGTCTACGTCGAGAACCAGCCGGTCGGCCGCACCGACGCGGCGGGACGCGTGCTGCTCGACGGCCTGCGGGCCTACGAGCGCAACGAGATCCGCATCGACCCGCAGGAACTGCCAATGGACGCGTCACTCGCACTGCCGTCGCTCGAGGTGACGCCTGCGTACCGCAGCGGCGCCGTCGTGGCGTTCCCGGTCACCCGGACCCGCGCCGTGACGCTGCGTCTGGTGCGCGCCGACGGCACGCCGGTGCCCGCTGGCGCAACGGTCTCGACGCGCACGGGCTCGGCCCCGGTAGGCTACGATGGCCTCGTCTATCTCGAGGAAGCCGCCGTGTCGCGCGCCCAGGCGAGTTGGGCCGGCGGGCAGTGCAGCTTCGATCTGTATCGACCCGACGGCCCCGACCCGATCCCGGACCTCGGAACGATCGCCTGCCGCAATGCTGCACCGTGAATCCACCGCGCGCCCGGCGCGCCTGCGCTCGAAGTGGACCTTGGCCCTGGCCGTCGTGGCGGCCGGGTTCCTCCCGGCATCGGCCTGGGCCACCATCGGCTGCGACGTCTCGAGCAATGGCGTCGGGTTCGGCGACTACGACCCGCTCGCGACCACGGCGGACGACTCGACGGCGAACGTGGCCGTGACCTGCACGCGCGTGATCCTGCAGGATCCGTTCCGCGTCGACTACACGCTCTCGCTGAGCCGCGGCACCAGCGGCAGCTACGCACCGCGCCGGATGAGTTCGGGCGCCAACCGGCTCAACTACAACCTGTACCGCGACGCGGCGCGCGCGCAGGTCTGGGGAGACGGCACGGCCTCCACCGGCGTCGTGGCCGGCACGGCCAGCTTCAACTGGTTCCAGACGTCGCAGACCAACACGCACACGGCCTATGGCCGCATGCCGGCATTGCAGGACGCCGCGCCGGGAAGCTACGCCGACACCATCGTGGTCACGATCTCGTTCTGACCGGCGGTCGGCTCAGAGCGGACCGGCGGATACGGCCACCGGCACGGGATAGCGGCCTGGCGCGAGACTCGGGTCGACGTGCAGCCGGTAGCGCAGCGCCAGTTCCGCGTGGCGCGACTCCGTCCCGCCCCGCCAGACCTCGCCGCCGTCCGGCCCGAGCGGCAGCGGTGCACCGAGGCCGTGGACTTCGATGCGCCTGGCGAGCCCGTCGCGGACGGAGAACCGCAGCAGGTAACCGCGCGGCAGGTTCGAGGTGACGCCATAACGCGCCTCGACGTCCTTGAAGCCACGTGCGACGTCGGCTGCGTCCAGCGTGAAGGAAGACGGCGCCTGGCTCGAGTCGAGCCGCACGACCGGGGCGACCTGGGCCGCGACCAGGAGATTCGCCTGGCGCTTGGCGGAACCGGCATCGACCGGCAGCCCGGTGTGGTCGGCGCCCGCGTTCGATCCGCCCATCGGCAGGGCGACCAGACAGGCAAATGGCAGCCACCTGCGCATGCGCGATTCCCTGCAAGGAATGTGAACCGGGCCGCACTTCGACGATACCGCCGCGCCGGCGAGCCGCGCCATGGCCCGTACGGGCCGCCAGCGGCGTGGCCGCGCACGGCATAATGTCAAGTTGCAGCGCGGCACAGAACCGCTAAAGTCCCCTTTTCCACCGCCATTCGAGATCCCAGTGAGCGTTCCTCCGACCGATACGTCGAACCCCGAGTACTTCCATCGGGTGGTCGACTGCCAGTGGGCTTGTCCTGCCCACACCGACGTCCCCGAATACATCCGCCTGATCGCGCTGGGGCAGTTCTCCGACGCGTACATGGTCAACCGGGAATCGAACGTCTTCCCGGGCATCCTCGGCCGCGTCTGCGACCGCCCCTGCGAGCCCGCCTGCCGGCGCGGCCGTGTGGAAGAAAAGCCCGTGGCCATCTGCCGCCTCAAGCGCGTGGCGGCAGACCACAAGGACGATGTGAAGACCCGACTGCCCATCGTTCCAGCCCAGAAGAACGGGAAACGCGTGGCCTGTATCGGCGCGGGCCCCGCCAGCTTGACGGTCGCCAACGATCTTTTGCCGCTCGGCTACGAAGTCGTCGTTTTCGAGCAGTGGGACAAGCCGGGCGGCCTCATGCGGACGAACATCCCGGCATTCCGGCTGCCGGAGGCCGTGCTCGCCGAGGAAATCGGCTATATCGAAGGCATGGGCGCCGAGATCCGCTACGGCTCGCGCATCGACAGCCTGAAGCACCTGCTCGCGACCGGCGGGTTCGACGCGGTGTTCGTGGGCTCGGGGGCGCCGAAGGGCAAGGAGCTGAAGCTGCCCGGCCGCAAGGAAGGCGACGCCCGCATCCACATCGGCATCCAGTGGCTCGAGTCGGTCGCGTTCAGGCACGTCGACAGCATCGGCGACCGCGTCCTGATCATCGGCGTCGGCAACACGGCGATGGACTGCTGCCGTTCGGCGCTGCGTCTCGGCGCGAAGGACGTCAAAGTCATGGCGCGCAAACCGCGCCAGTTCTTCAAGGCCTCGGAGTGGGAGCTCGAGGACGCCGAGAGCGAGAACGTCGAAATCGTCGTCAATCACGCGCCGAAGGCGTTCGTGATCGAGGGCGGCAAGCTCGCTGGCATGCTGTTCGACAAGATGCAATACGAACTCGACGCCAGGGGCCGCATCACGGCCGAACGCGTCGCGGGCGAGGCGTTCTTCCCGGCCGACGACGTGATCCTCGCGATCGGCCAGGAAAACGCCTTCCCGTGGATCGAGGACGACCTCGGCATCCAGTTCGACAAGTGGCACGTGCCGGTCGTCGACGCGAAGACGCATCAGTCGACGCGCCCCGACGTGTTCTTCGGCGGCGACGCCGCATTCGGCCCGAAGAACATCATCTGGGCCGTCGAGCACGGCCACCAGGCCGCCATCTCGATCCACAACTTCTGCATGGATCAGCCGGTCACGAACCGTCTGCCGCCGACGATGAACCTGTCATCGCGCAAGATGGGCCTGCACGAGTGGTCGTACAAGAACGACTACAACCCGGTCGAACGCCGGCTCGTGCCGCACGTGAGCCTGGCCGAGCGCTTCAAGAAGATCAGCATCGAGGTCGAGCTCGGCTTCGACGCGGAACAGACCGCGGCCGAGGTGCAGCGCTGCCTCAACTGCGACGTGCAGACAGTGTTCGACGCGAAGGCGTGCATCGAGTGCGACGCCTGCATCGACATCTGCCCGACCGACTGCCTCACCATCACCGCGAACGTCCCGGAAGCCGAGCTCGTGGCGCGCCTGAAGGCGCCGCGCCGCAACCCGGACGAACCGCTCTACGTGTCCGGGCCGCTCAAACACACGGCCCGGGTGATGGTCAAGGACGAGGACCTCTGCGTCCACTGCGGACTCTGCGCCGAGCGCTGCCCGACGGCAGCCTGGGACATGCAGAAGTCGAAGATCCACCTGCCCCACGCACGCGACCACCAATGGCCAAGCCCGCAACGACTCAAGACCGCGTAAACGACTTCGTCATCAAGCTCGCCAACGTGAACGGCACCGGCTCCGCCAGTGCCAACACGATGATCATGAAGGCGATCTTCCGCATGGGCGTGCCCGTGATGGGGAAGAACTACTTCCCGTCCAACATCCAGGGCCTGCCCACCTGGTACGAGATCCGCGTCACCCAGGACGGCTACGTCGCGCGCTCGGGCCGCGTCGACCTGATGGTCGCCATGAACGCCGAGACCTACCAGAAGGACATCCGCGAGGTGAGCCCCGGCGGTTTCCTCGTCTACGACTCAACCTGGCCGCGCCCGGCGCTGCTGACGCGCGACGACGTCACCATCCTCGGCGCGCCGCTCGCCAGGCTCTGCAACGAGAACTTCATCGGCGTGCGCAACCGCATCCTGATGAAGAACATCATGTATGCAGGGCTGCTCGCGGCGCTGCTCGAGATCGACCTCGAGGTGATCCGCCAGCTGCTGACCGAGAGCTACGCGAAAAAGCCCGCGCTGGTCGAGGCCAACATGAAGGCCGTACAGATCGGCCACGACTGGGCGAAGGCCCACCTGCCCTGCCCGCTGCCGCTGCGCGTGCGTCGCATGGACAAGACCCGGGGCCACGTCATGATCGACGGCAACACGGCCGCAGGACTTGGCGCCGTGTACGCGGGTGCCACGGTCGCGCCGTGGTACCCGATCACGCCGTCGACCTCGGTCATGGACGCGTTCAAGACCTTCTGCGCGAAGCTGCGCGTCGATCCGGAGACGGGCCACAACAACTATGCCGTGATCCAGGCCGAGGACGAGCTTTCCGCGATCGGCATGGTGCTCGGCGCGAACTGGAACGGCGCCCGTGCCTTCACGGCGACCAGCGGCCCCGGCATCTCGCTGATGAGCGAGTTCATCGGCCTGGCCTATTACGCCGAGATCCCGGCCGTCATCGTCGACGTGCAGCGCGTCGGCCCTTCGACGGGCATGCCGACCCGCACGCAGCAGTGCGACCTGCTGCTCTGCGCCTACGCCTCGCACGGCGACACCAAACACGTCCTGCTGTTCCCTTCGAACCCCGAAGAGTGCTTCACGATGATGCCCATGGCGTTCGACCTCGCCGAACGCCTGCAGACGCCGGTGTTCGTGCTCTCGGATCTCGACATCGGCATGAACGACTGGATGGTGCCCGAGTTCAAGTGGGACGACGCGTACCGGCCGGACCGCGGCAAGGTGCTCTCGAAGGAAGAAATCGAGGCGCTGCCGAAGTTTCACCGCTATCTCGACAAGGACGACGACGGCATCCCCTACCGGACGCTGCCGGGGGTTTCGCCGAAGGGTGCGTACTTCACGCGCGGTTCGGGTCACAATCAGTACGGCGGCTACACCGAGGATTCGACCGAGTACCAGATCGTGCTCGACCGCCTGCTGCGCAAGTTCAATCGCGCGCGGACGCTCGTACCGCCGCCGGTCATCGAAGCCACGGGCACCAGCAGCATCGGGCTGGTCGCCATCGGCTCGAGTCGCGGCGCGGTCAACGAGGCGCGCGACATCCTCGCGAAGCGGGGCATCCCGATCGACTACATGCGCATCAAGGCCTTCCCGTTCACCAGGGAGGTCGAGGCGTTCATGGCGTCGCACGAGAAGATCTTCGTGGTCGAGCAGAACCGCGACGCGCAGCTCAGATCGCTGCTCACGCTCGAGACGGACGTGCCTAAGTCGAAGCTGCACTCGATCCTGCACTACAGCGGCCTGCCGATGACCTCGAAGGAGATCGTCGACGCCGTCGTCGCGGAGCTCGGCGACGCCACGCGTCACGCGCCGGTCGCGGCCGTCCACTGAAACCCTCACGCCCCGGATCGCCATGTCCTTCATCAACAAGCCCAAAGTCCGCCACCCCGACCTGCCGAAGAACGCCATCGGCCTGACGCGCCGCGACTACGAGGGCGCCATGTCGACGCTCTGCGCGGGCTGCGGCCACGATTCGGTGACCTCGGCGATCATCCAGGCGATCTGGGAGCTCGGCATCCGCCCGGAACAGATCGCCAAGCTGTCCGGCATTGGCTGTTCGTCGAAGACGACGGCCTACTTCGCGAGCGGTGCCCACGGCTTCAACGCCGTGCACGGACGCATGCCCTCGATCGCGACCGGCGCCAGCGCGGCGAACCGCGACCTGCACTACATCGGCATCTCGGGCGACGGCGACTCGCTGTCGATCGGCTTCGGCCAGTTCGCGCACTCGATCCGGCGCAACGTCAACATGCTTTACATCTGCGAGAACAACGGCGTGTACGGTCTCACCAAGGGCCAGTTCTCCGCGTCCGCCGACATCGGCACGAAATCGAAGAAGGGCGACGAGAACCTGCAGGCGCCGGTCGACCCGTGTCTCGCGGCGCTGAGCCTCGGCGGCACGTTCATCGCACGCAGCTTCTCGGGCGACAAGGATCAGCTCGTGCCGCTGATCCAGGCGGGTCTCCGGCACCGCGGCTTCGCGATGATCGACGTGATCTCTCCGTGCGTGACCTTCAACGACCACGTGGGCTCGACCAAGAGCTACGAGTTCACGCGCGAGCACTATCAGGAGGCCGTGCACGCCGACTACATCCCCGCGCGCCAGGAAATCACCGCGCAGTACGCGGAGGGTGAGGTCCTGCCGGTGCAGATGCACGATGGCAGCCATCTCCTGCTGCGCAAGCTCGACCGGGACTACGACCCGACGCACCGCGGCAAGGCGTTCGAATACCTGCGCACCAGGCTGCGTCAGGGCGAGCACGTCACCGGGCTGATCTTCGTGCAGGGACAGGGCACGAAGGACATGCACGAGATGCTGGAAACGACCGACGTGCCGCTGAACCAGGTCCCCTACGAAAAGCTGCACCCGGGCGCGGCGGGACTGGCGACCGTCATGAAGCGATACGGCTGAGACCGGCGCCGTGACCGGGACGCCTGGCCGGACCATGACGCAGGTCACTGCGCGGGTGCGGCGCGGAGCCTAGAATCTGCTGTCATGCCAGCCCTCGTCCCGAACGCGCGTGCCCGCGGCCTGGCCGCAACGCTAGCCTGCGTGCTCGTCGCGTGTGTGTTCGGCGGGCCGTCCAGCGCCGCTCCCGTCTACAGATGGGTCGACGCGGACGGCGTCACGCATCTTTCATCCACGAAGCCGCCAGCGGGTGTCAGGTACGAGCGCCTGAACGTTGCCGTCGGATCCGGTGCGAGCCGGTCCGCGAGTGCAGTCGCGTCGCCGCGTCCGACGCGGCTCGCCGCCGTCGCGCCCGAACAGGCGGCGCGTCGCAATGATGCAATCGGCGAACTGCAGAACCGCGAGTGCGTCGTCGCACTGGAAGCGATCGACCGTCTCGCGCGGGGCGGCAAGCCAGTGGACCCCGACGAATTCCGCCGCCTGCAGCAGACTGCCGACCACACCTGCAGCAGGGAACCGGCGACGCGACAGCAGCAGGAGGCAATGGCGGCGAAGCTGCGCGTATCGCGCGGCGGCACCTGCATCCAGGCACGCAACGAGCTGGCCGAGATGCTCGAGCCCGGCCGCAAGCCGACGCGCGAGCGGCTGAAGGCGCAGCAGCAGTTCATCGAGGCCCACTGCGAGGCACCGGTCCGCTGAAGAGGTGGCCGCGCTGGCCGCCTGCTCAGAGCACCTGCGGCCCGGTGGCAAGCAGGTGCAGCAGCTCGGCCTGCGACTGCACCTCGCACTTCGAGAAGATCTGCTTCAGGTGGGTACGCACGGTGTTCAGTGAGAGTCTGAGCTGCGCCGCCGTCTCCTCGACCGTGCAGCCGGCGTAGAGCTTGCGCGCCACGGCCGCCTGCGCGCGCGTGAGCCCGTAGAGTTCCGCGAGCACGTCACCCGACAGGCCGCGCGAGCCCTTTGCATAGATCAGTGCGACGTACCTGACGCCACGGCGCTGGCCGGGCGGATTCGCTTGCGCGACCACGACGCGGCACCCGCAGGCGCCGGGACGCTTCAGGCTGGCGGCCAGCGGTTTGCCGGAGGCGCCATTGCGCGTGAGAGCGAGCATGCGCACGAAGCGTGCGTCGACGTCGGGATCGGGAAACGTCAGGCGACCGTTGTGCACCGCGATGCCGTTGCAGGTCGCCAGCGCCTTCTGGCCGTGCGAATTCGCGTCGAGGACCGCGCCGCTGGTATCGAGCAGGAGGACGCCGCGGTCGAGCTTGTCGAGGATGAGGCGCGTGATCGGCGACAGTACGGCTTCGCGCTCGCTCGCAGGGTGGAAGCCACGCGGCACCCTCCCTGGCACCACGCGGCTCCCATGCGAACGGCTTGTCGACGTAGCGACGGTTGCGTCGCGGGCGGCCGTCTTCTTGATCATCTTCCCTTCGATCTGCCCATTCGATCTGCCGCCGGGCTGGTCGTACTAGACCACATGTGCGCGGCAATTGAATCACCCAAATAGGTGAAGGTCGTCACGAGCGCGTGAATGGGCGCTGCAAGCCACGCCGGCGGCAGACGAAGCGCTCAGCCTGGTGAAAGCTGCCTTCGGCGGGCGATGATTCGGGCACGAGACCGCAATGTCAGGCAGGGATGGATATTCCAGGCCTTCATTGTTCTGGGATCGTCATGCTGCGCCAGAGATCCAAGCCGGTCGGAAGCCGAAGCCCGTCACGTCATTGGCAATGCAAACCAACCAGGCTTGCGCTCCGCTCCCGCCGTGTCGGGCGCCGGAGGTCTGCAATGGCAACGGCAACTGTCGTGCTGTTCAGTCGGGTTGCCCACTGGCTTGCCGAGGAACTGTTTGCGCGGGGCGGGCGACTGCAAGCCCTGCGCGGCACGGCCGCACACGCCGCACATGATCGCGTCGCCTGCGCGCCCGTGCGCACCGGGAAGTGAGGTTCGGCCGATGAGCCCGCCGGGAGCAGCCCGCGGCGGCCTTGCGGCCCCTGAGCCAGTCCTGAAGTTCCGGCGCCGTCAGGCGGTCCGGTCGTTCGGCTCGTTCGTTCGTCCCGTCTGCGGCTCGCCTGCCCGGTAAGGATCGATCGTCTGGCTCGCCGTGACGCCCTTGACGTTGCTCGACACCGCCGGCACGCGATTGTGCCGGGCCGCAGCGCGCTTGCGCATGCGCGCGGCCGCCACCCGGGCCGCCCGGGTGGCGCGCCGCTGGTGCAGGACACGGGCGACGATGATGGCGACCAGTACCGCGGTCAGCAGCAAGACGAGTTTCATCGGGTCCTTCCATTGTCTGAGCATCCGGCCGCGCCAGACCCGCACGGCGGGCGCCCGAACCCGGCGCCCCGTTCATGTTTGCGCCGCGTGCTGCGCGGAGCAAGCCCTGAATGGAAGATTATGCGCGTGAATTGCGCTTGAGATCCGTCAGCTGCGCGGGCGCCTGACACGCGGTCGGGATCGAAGAGACCCCTGACCCGCCCGCTCCACCGTCGGCTTCACCAGTGGATGCCGCGCATCAGCGAGGCAAACAGCATCGCTTCCTTCGTCGCCGGCCGCTGCTCCTCGCCCTCGCGCTTGCCCTGTGCGGCGGCGGAGTCCGGGAACATCCGGTACGCCGAGTTCATGATCACCTCGGAGAGCTTCGGCATGACCAGGTGCCCGATCTCCGAGAGCACGCCCAGGCGCGTGGCGATGCGCTGCGGCTTGCGGATGATCGCGTCGGCGATCATGTCGGCCGCTTCGTCGGGCGAGATGATGGTGGGCATGTCGTCATAGATGCGCGTAGGCGCGATCATCGGCGTGCGAACGAGGGGCATGTTGATGATCGTGAAGTGCACGCCTTCGTCGTGGAACTCCGCCGCCGCGCAGCGCGTGAAGGACTCGAGCGCCGCCTTGGAGGCGACATAGGCGGCGAACCGCGGTGCATTGGTGAGCACGCCGATCGACGACACGTTGATGACGTGGCCTGCCTTGCGGGCCGTCATCGACGGCAGCAGGTTCATCGTCAGGCGTACGCAGGCGAAATAATTGAGCTGCATCGTGCGTTCGAAGTCGCGGAAGCGGTTGTAGGTCAGCACGAGCGAGCGACGGATCGAGCGGCCTGCGTTGTTGATCAGCACGTCGACGTGGCCGAACTCCTTGAGCACGTCCCTGGCGAGCTTGTCGCAGGCTGCGTAGTCGGTGATGTCGCACGAATAGGTCTTCGCGAAACCACCCGCGTCGACGATGCGCTTGCGCACTTCGGCGAGCTTCTGCTCGTCGCGCGCGACGATCAGCACCTTGCCGCCGGCATCGGCGATACGCAGCGCGGCCGCCTCGCCGATGCCCGACGAGCCTCCCGTGATCAGCACGACCTTGCCCCTGACGGCGCCGCGCAGGCTGCGGTCGATCGAGAGGTCCGGGTCGAGGTGGCGCTCCCAGTAGTCCCAGAGGCGCCAGGCGTAGTCCTCGAGCGGCGGCACGCGGATCTTTGCCTCGTCGAGCAGCTTCTGTGTCTCGGTGGAGTCGAAACGCGTGGGGTAGTTGACGAACTGCAGCACCGAACGCGGGATCTGCAGGTCGCGCAGCAGCTGGTTGAACACGTTCTGGACCGGCCTGCTGCGCCCGATCGTCTGCGCGACGCCTTCCGGCACCATCTCGAACACCTTCGTGTCGAGCCGGACCGCCATTTCTGGCGCATGCGCCGCGCGCGCGAAGACGTTGAGCACTTCGCCCATGCGCCGCGTCTTCGGGTCGGTCAGGTGGTAGCACTCACCGTCGTGCTTCTTCGGCAGGTGCGACAGGTGGACGAGTGCGGCGACGACGAAGTCGACCGGCACGGCGTTGAGATAGCCGCCCTCGATGCCCACGAGCGCCATGGTGCGAGGCCACGACGCGCGCAGCTTCTGCAGCGCCTTGAAGAAGTAGTAGGGGCCGTCGATCTTGTCGATCACGCCCGTCTGCGAGTGACCCAGCACGATGCCCGGACGGTAAATTCGGAACGGCACCTTGCCGTTCGCGCGAACCATCGCCTCGGAGTCGTGCTTGGTGCGGTGGTAGGGATGGTCGAGCTCCTCGGCCTCCTCGAACATGTCCTCGCTGAAGGTGCCGCGATAGAGCCCGGCGGCCGCGATCGAGCTCACGTGGTGGAAGCACCCGGCGCCGATCGCCGCAGCCAGCGCCAGCGCGTTGCCGGTGCCAGCGACGTTGGCCTCCTGCATCTCCTCGGCGCTCGCGTCGATGTCGTAGACGGCTCCGAGGTGGTAGAAGTGCCTGACCTTGCCCTGCAGCTTCGCCAGGTCGGCCTTGCCAACGCCGAGCTGCGGCTGGCCGAGATCGCCCTTGACCGCCACCACGCGCCGGTTGCTCGCCGGGCCCCAGAAGGCGCGCAACTCGTCGACCTTGGCCACCGATTTCGGGCGGACCAGCACGTAGACCGTGCCCTTGCCGCGCTGCAACAGCGCCTGGACGAGGAAGCGGCCAATGAACCCCGTCGCGCCGGTCACAAGATAGGTCATGGCAGATCCCCGATCGTTTGCGGGCTACGTTAGGGATCGTACCTGGCCCCGTCAACGTATCGCGGCCCGCGCAGCGAGTACCATGGCTGGGGTCAGACCCCGGTTCAGATTTTCTTGACTGGGGTCTGACCCCACAGGAGAGACGATGGCGGAGCATCACGAGCGGATGTCGGTGATCGACACCGCGTGGCTGCGCATGGACGTGCCCGGCAACTCGGCGATGATCGTGAGCGTGCTCGCGACCGCGACGCGCATGCGCAAGGCGGATTTGCGCAAGGTCGTCGTGTCGCGGCTGCTCTGCTTTCCACGGTTCCGGCGCCGACCAGTCGCCGACCCGCTCGGGGCCTCCTGGATCGACGATGCGGCCTTCGATCTCGACGCCCATCTGATCGTGACCCGGCTGCCCGAACCCGCGGGCAAGTCCGAACTGCAGGCACTCGCCTCGCGACTGGCCGGTGAGCCGCTCGACCCTGCGCGTCCGCTTTGGCAGATCCACTTCGTCGAGCGCTATGGCCCGGGCAGCGCCTGGGTGCTGCGTGTGCACCATTGCTACGCCGACGGCATGGCCATGCTGCGCGTGCTGCTGTCGCTCACCGAGCAGGACCCGGGTCCCTCGCTCGCCGCGACCCAGGCGACCGCCGGGGCCGCGACGCGACGACGCCCGCCGGCGCGCGAACCTCCGGCGGAAGTGCCTGCGCGGCGTCTGCCACTGGTCTCCTGGCTCGATCACCTCACGCGTCCCGCTGCCGACATCCTCGAAAGCGCGCTCGCCGAGGGCGCGCGTCTGCTCGAAGGCGGCGTGCATCGTGCATTCCATCCGGACGACACGGCAGCCCTGGCCGCACAGGCCGGCGGCATGGTCGGCGAACTCGCCAAGGTGCTGGCGCTGCCCGACGATCCGCCCACGGCGCTGCGCGGCACGCTGAGCGGCACCAAGGTCGTGGCGTGGTCCGACCCGCTCGAACTCGCCGAGGTCCGGACGCTGGGCCGCGCGCTCGGAGGCACGGTCAACGACGTGCTGATGGCAACCGTCGCGGGCGCGCTGGGCTCGCACCTGCGCGCCGTGCACGGCTGCGACACCACCGCACTGGTCCTGCGCGCATCGGTGCCGGTAAACCTCCGCGCCGCGGAAGAGCCGACGACGCTCGGCAACAGGTTCGGCCTGGTCTTCGTCGACCTGCCCGTAGGCACACGCGACCCGCTGCAGCGCGTGTTCCGTGTGACGGACACGATGCGGACGCTCAAGGGTTCGCTGCAACCCCCCATGACGTTCATGGTGCTCGGGCTGTTGGGGATGATGCCTGCGCGGCTGCAGACACCGGCCATCGAGCTGTTCAGCCGCAAGGGCACGATCGTGGCGTCGAACGTGCCGGGGCCGCAGGCCCCACTGCACCTCTGCGGCCAGCGCATCTCCGAGATGTACTTCTGGGTGCCGCAGAGCGGCTCGATCGGCATCGGCGTCAGCCTGCTGTCCTACGCCGGCAGGGTATTCGTCGGCGTCATCGCGGACCAGGCGCTCGTGGCCGAGCCGCAGGCACTCGTCGACCAGTTTGCCAAGGAATTCGAGCGACTGGTGCTCGCGACGACAGTCGCGAAGCTGTCGTCGCGTCGCGACGGGACGCGGCGGCGTCGAACGCGGCGCCGCAAGACGACGCCTGCGGCAATTACCTAGCCCCCGGCTTGACACACTGCAGCAGCCGCCGGCCATTCGGCAGCACAATACGCACACGGCCACGTGCCGGGAGTGAATGTGCCATGGTGAAACGCGAAACCCACACCGGGCGGCCACGCGCCCGCACGCCGTCCGGCCGCCCGAGGCCGACCCGTCCATCGGCGGCCGGTCGCAAGTCTTCGGGGACCGACGACGCCGCTCGTTCAGCGCAGCAGGAGCTGTTGCAGGACGTCCAGCAGGTCCTGCTGGCGGGCATGGGTGCGATCTCTCGCGCCCAACAGGAAGGTCCGGCCGCGTTCACGGACGCGGTGTCCGAGGGGCTGCGCATGCTGAACACCTCGCGCACGGCGGCACAGCGCATGGTGCGCGATGCGTTCGGGGGCGCGCAGGCCACGCTGCATACGCGCGTCGGCGACGTGCGCGAGCAGGCCCAGGAAACCTGGGACAACCTCGAAGCGCTGTTCCAGAGCCGCGTCCAGCGCGCCATGCACCAGGTCGGCATGCCGACCGCCGAGGAGATCCGGGCGCTCACACGGCGCGTGGCCGAGCTGAACGAGAACGTCAAACGTCTCGAGGCGCGCGCAGGCACCCGTCGCGGCGCCGGCCCGAAACGGCGCAGCGCGCCGCCTGGGGCACGCCGCGGCTCGACACGGCGCACCGCCGCCACCGAGTGACTCCGCGCGGCACAGGAAAACCGGAGGTCCGTCCATGCTCGACCTGCAACCCGCCATCGGCAGGCACAGCGGCCCCAGCCACCGACGCTTCGGCTTGGCGTTGGCGGGCGGCGGCCCGCTCGGCGCGTTCTACGAGGTGGGCTGTCTGCACGCCATCGAGGAGTCGCTCGACGGTTTCGAGCTGACCGGGCTCGAGATGTACGTCGGCGTGAGTTCCGGCGCGATGATCGCCGCAGGTCTCGCCAACGGCTTCGGCACGGCGGACATGGGGCTGGTCTTCATCCACGACGACTCGAGCGAGCTGCGGTTCTCGCCGTCGTGGTTCCTGTTGCCGGCGTTCCGCGAGTACTTGCGCCGGCTCGCCGGGATTCCGGGGCTGCTCACCAGCGCGGTGCGCGAGTTCGTGCGTGATCCCGGCCGCGACTGGGCGGAGGCGCTCGATCCGCTGGGCCGGCTGCTGCCCACGGGCCTCTGCGACAACCGGCCGCTCGAACGCCTGCTGGCGCGACTGTTCACGTCGAGCGGCCGCACGAACGATTTCCGCCGGCTGGTGCCGCGCCTCTACGTCGTCGCCACGGACCTCAACACGGGGCACTCCGTGCGCTTCGGCGAGCCGGGCTACGATCACGTGCCGATCTCGCGCGCGATCCAGGCGAGCACGGCGCTGCCGGGGCTGTATCCGCCGGTGACGATCGACGGTCGTGTCTATGCCGACGGCGCGCTGCTGCGCACGATGAACGCGTCGCTGCTGCTCGACGCCGGCGCCGACTTCGTCGTCTGCGTCAACCCGCTCGTCGCCTTCGACGCATCGAGCGCACCGCGTCCCGGGAACGGCCGTCCCCCGGTCGAGCACGACCTGACCCACGGCGGTCTGCCGACGGTGCTGAGCCAGACGTTCCGGTCGCTGATCCAGTCGCGCATGCAGGCCGGCATGAAGGGCTACAAGCAGCGCTATCCGAAGGCCGACGTGCTGCTGTTCGAGCCCGATCGCGGCGACGCAGACCTCTTTTTCCAGAACGTGTTCCGCTATGCGGACCGCGCGCACCTCGCCGAGCACGCCTACCAGCGGACGAGGGCGGACCTGCGCAGCAAGGCCGCCGGGCTGCAGAGGATGCTGCGACGTCACGACGTGACCCTGCGGCTCGACGTGCTGCACGACGAGCGCCGGACATTCGCTCATGCGGTGGCGGAGCGCAAGCGCCGGCAGCTGCCGGTGACCGGCCCGCTGCACGTCGCGCTCGACCGGCTCGAGCACACCGTCGCGCACGGCAGGGCCTGACGCTTGAAGGTGCTCGGCATCGAAATCGGCGCGCCCCCGGCCGAACGCGGCAACCTCGGCCGCCGGCTCGAGCGCAACGCGGCCCTGCGCGACGTGTTTGCGGGCGATGCAGCTCTGCGCAAGCGGCTCGCGCGGCTGCAGAAGTGGCAGTCCAAGCGACTGCTGCGCACGCACGCCGACCTGCACGCGAACCCGCGCTACCGTCTGGCCGTGCAGTTCTTCTTCAACGAACTCTACGGCGGCGATCCGCGCCGGCGCGACGCCGACATGATCAAGGTGCAGACGGCGATGGAGCGGTTGCTGCCGCGCGAGGGTCTCGCGGCGCTGTGTCTGGCCATCGAACTGGAGACGCTGTCGCAGGAACTCGACGCCGATGTCACCCGCGCGCTCGCGGACGCACCCATCACCGTTGCACGCTACGCGACAGCCTACCGGGCCGCCGGCCGGCGCGCGGACCGCGAGCGCCAAATCGCGCTGATGAGCGAGATCGGCAGCTATCTGGACCGGGTCGTGCGCAAGCCGATCGTCCGTGGTCTCGTGCGGCTGGCGCGGGGACCGGCCCATGCGGCAGGATTCGGCCTGCTGCAGGAGTTTCTCGAGCGCGGGCTCACTGCCTTCGAGGCGATGCACGGCGCCGACGAGTTCCTGCGAACGATCGAGACGCGTGAACGGCAAGTGTCGGAGCGGCTGTTCGCCGGCGTCGACGATCCGTTCGAGTTTGACGCGCGCAAGCAGTCACGCAAGACCAGGACAGGCGCTGGATGAGCGACAGGGGTGGCCGGTCGGACGACAGGAAGACGGGGAAGAAGCCGGCGGCCCGCAAACCGCCACCCCGCTGGCGTCGCTACCTCGTCCAGGGCGAACTCGAACTGCCACCACCCCGGCCGTCCGACGGGCAGCGCTCGTTCACGCTCGCCGACGGCACGAGCGTGTTCGTGCCGGATCCGCCGCCGCCACGCTGGTGGCAGACGCCGCTGGCCGTATCCGCGCTCGGAGCGACCTGCGCGCTGCTGCTCGTCGTCACGGCCTCGGCGCTGTGGCACGCGTCGCAGGACCGGGCGGCGGCGCGGGCCGCCGAGGGCCGTGCGCGCGCGCTGACGTTGCGCGCCGTCAACAGCGAGCGGACGCTGCGCATCGCGCCGAACCCGCAGAGCTGGTCGGCAGGCGCCGATGCGCGGCTCGATTTTCCCGACCCGCCACAACTGCTCGAGCTGTATTTCCCCGTCGGCTACACGCGGTTTTCGGTGTTCGCGCTCGTCGTCGACAAGGTCGACCACGGGCGGGTCATGGTCGTCGAACGCATGACGGCCGACTCGAACCACGACCTGCGGCTGTCGTTGAACAGCTCGACGTTCGGGCCGGGGGAGTACCGCATCCGTATCCAGGGCTACACCTGGCGCGGTGCGCGGGTGGACGTCGGGTGGGTGCGGCTGGTGGTAGTGGCGATAGGGGTCTGACCCCCCTTAAGAAAAACTTGACGGATCGCCGTCAAGTTTTTCTTAAGGGGGGTCAGACCCCTATTGCTCTGGACCCCTACCGCACACTACCGCAGCGCCGCCAGCGGCGGATGCGAAACGACCGACCGCGCCGCGAGCAGCCCCGCTGTGCCCACGAGCAGTGCGCCACCCACGACGCCGATCACCCAGATCCAGGGATCGGGCGTGTACTGCAGGTCGAACACCTGCCGCGCCAGCAGGTAACCCACGGCCGTCGCGCCGGCGGACGCGAGCAGGCCGGCGAGGGTGCCGAGCACGACGAACTCCGCGGCGACGCCCTGGAACACGACGCCGCGGCTCGCCCCGAGCGTGCGCAGCATCGCGCTTTCGTAGCGCCGCTCGTCGCGCGTCGCCTGCACGGCGGCGAACAGCACCATCAGCCCCGCGGCCAGCGTGAACAGGAACACGTACTGCACGGCGAGACTCGCCTTGTCCATGACGTCACGCACCTGCGACAGCAGCGCCTCGATGTCGATGATCGTGACCTCGGGGAACCGGCGCACGAGCTCGACGAGCACGGGCCGCTGCCCCGACTCGACGTGCACGCTGGTGATCAGCGTACCCGTGACATCGTCGAGCACGCCCGGGGAAAACACGACAAAGAAGTTCGGCTTGAACGTGTCCCAGCGCACTTCGCGCAGGCTCGTGATCCGGCCCGTCACCGTCTCGCCGGCGATGTCATAGGTGAGCGTGTCGCCGAGCTTCAGCCCGAGCAGCTCGGCGTATTCGTGCTCGACCGAGATCTGCGGCCCGCCAGCGTCGCCGGTTCGCCACCACGTGCCGGCGACGATGCGGTTGCCCGGCCCGAGCCGTTCCGCCCAGCTCAGGTTCGCCTCGCGCTCGACGAAGTCCTCGGCGCGGTCGGACTCGAGCTGCAGCTTCTCGGCAGGCGTGTCGCCGACCGCGACCAGCCGCGCGCGCAGCATCGGTACGAGTTCCGTCGCCGGGAATCCCGCGTCGGCGAAGAACTTCTGCACCGCCGCGCCTTCGTCGGGCCGGATGTTGATCATGAAGTAGTTCGGCGCGTCCGCCGGCAGGCTCGCGCGCCAGTCGCGCAGCAGGTCGTCGCGCACGAGCGCGAGCAGCAGCAGCACCATGAGGCCGAGACCGAACGCGACGATCTGCACGATGCTGTCGCGGCCACGACGCGCGATGTTGGCGAGCCCGTAGCGCCAGGCGACGCCGACGCCGCGGCGCAGCGGCGCCAGCGCACGCACCAGCAGCCAGCCCGCGAGCGCGAGCAGCAGGAACGTGCCGCCGAGCCCGCCCGCGACGTAGACGACGAGACGCGTGTCGCGCACCAGCCAGGTGAGCAGCGCCAGCACGCCGGCGACGGCGAAACCGTAGACGGCGACGTAGCGCAGTGGCGGCGGCTCGAGGTCGCGACGCAGCACCCGCGCCGGCGGCACGCGCCGCAGCCGCAGCAGCGGCGGCAGCGCAAAGCCCACGAGCACGACGACGGCCGTGACGAGCCCCAGCCAGGACGCCTCCGTGCCCGGCGGCGGCAGGTCGCCGCGCAGCAGGTCGCGCAACAGCCAGGCGATGCCGGCCTGCGCGACGTAGCCGAGCGCCGTGCCGAACGCGGCCGCGACGAGGCCGATCACGACCAGTTGCACGACGGTCTGGGCCAGCACGAGGCGCTGCGACGCCCCCATGCACTTCATCAGCGCGACGGTGTCGAGGTGACGGCGCGCATAGCGCTGCGCGGCCATGGCCACGGCGATCGCGGCGAGCAGCACGCTCACGAGACTGGCGAGCGCGAGGAACCGGCCGGCGCGATCGGCCGACGCGCGGATCTGCGGACTCGCGTCGGCGGCGGACTGGATGCGCTCGCCGGGTTGCTTGTGCGTACGCAGCCACGCCCTGAATTCGTTCACCTGCGAGGGCGTTCCCGCATAGAGCGCCGCGCGGCTCACGCGGCTGCCGGTCTGGACCAGACCGGTCGCCGGCAGGTCGGCGCGATTGATCAGCAGCGTCGCCGACAGGTCGGCGAATCCGCTGCCCTGGTCCGGGCGGTAATCGAGCACTCGCGTGACACGCACGCGGTGCGCACCGACGACAAGCTCGGCGCCCACGTCCGCGCCGAGCATGGCCAGCAGCCGCGAGTCGGCCCACGCCTCGCCGGGCGGCGGCACGCCCGCCGTGACGACGCCGGGGCCGAACGGACGGTCGGCGGTCTTGAGCCGGCCGCGCAACGGATACTCGTCGTCGACGGCACGCAGCGACACGAGCGACTGTTCCGCATCGTGGAAGACGACGCTCGGCATCGACTCGATCCGCGCGGCGCGCAGGCCGCGTCGGCGCGCTTCGACGTCGTAGGTCGCGGGGATTTCACGCGCCGAACGCAACTTCAGGTCGGCGGCCAGCACTTCGCCGGCCTGCTGCTCGACGGCGCGACCGATGCGGCTCGTGAAAAAGCCGACCGCCGTGAGCGATGCGACGGCCACGACCAGCGCGAGGATCAGCACCGCCAGCTCGCCGGAACGCACGTCGCGCCACAGGTTGTGCGCCGCGAAAGCGAGCCAGGTCACGTCGCGTCCCGGGCGGCGTCCGGCACGAGGCGGCCGGCGTCGAGACGGATGACGCGCCGGCAGCGCGAGGCGAGCGCGCGATCGTGCGTGACGAGCACGAGCGTGGTCCGCGTCGCCTGGTTGAGGCCGAACAGCAGGTCCATGATCCGCTCGCCGGTGACGGCGTCGAGGTTGCCCGTGGGCTCGTCGGCGAACAGCACGTCCGGATTCGCGACGAACGCCCGTGCGATGGCGACGCGCTGCTGCTCGCCGCCCGACAGCTGGCGCGGGTAATGGCCGAGACGGCCGCCCAGGCCGACGCGGTCCAGCACGTCGCGGGCGGCGGCGCGCGCGTCGACGCGGCGCGCGAGTTCGAGCGGCAGCATGACGTTCTCCAGCGCCGTCAACGATGGCACGAGGTGGAACGACTGGAAGACGAAACCGACGTGACGTGCGCGCACCGCGGCGCGGCCGTCCTCATCGAGCGCCGTCAGCTCGTGACCCGCGAGCCAGGCACGCCCGGCCGTGGGTTCGTCGAGCCCGGCGAGCAGTGCGAGCAGCGTCGACTTGCCGGCGCCCGAAGCGCCGACGACGGCGACCGTCTCGCCCCGACGGATGTCGAGCGTCACGTCGGCGAGGATGGCGAGGGTTCCTTCCGGGCTGCTAACCTGCTTGCCGATGCCTGCCGCCGCCAGCACCGTCTCGTCGTCCCGGATCCGTTCGTTCAGCGTCATCCTGTTCCTCTGCCTGGCCGTCCTGTTCGCGGGCGGCGCGCGCGCCAGCGGGACTGCGACGGCGCCGACGATTCTCGTGCTCGGCGACAGCCTCAGCGCGGCGTATGGGATCCGGGCGGACCAGGGCTGGGTGGCCCTGCTGCAGTCCCGGCTGGGGGCCAAAGGCTACGGTCATCGTGTCGTCAATGCCAGTTCGAGTGGCGAAACCACGGGCGGCGCCCTGGCGCGGCTGCCGCGGGCACTGGCGCGACACCGGCCAGCCATCGTCGTCGTCGAGCTCGGTGGCAACGACGGCCTGCGTGGCCTGCCGGTCGCCGACATCCGTCGCAACCTCGACTCGATCATCCAGCTCGCGCAGCAGGCGGATGTCCGGGTGTTGCTGGTCGGCATACGCATCCCGCCGAATTACGGGCCGGTGTACACGCAGCAGTTCGACCGGCTGTTTCCCGACGTCGCACGACAGCACCGGCTGCCGTTCGTCCCCTTCCTGCTGGAGGGCGTCGCCCTGGACGGGAGCCTGATGCAGGAGGACGGGTTTCACCCGACCGCCGCGGCGCAGCCCAGGCTGCTGGCGCAGGTCTGGCCGCATCTGGAGCCGCTGCTCGGGCGGCCCGGCTGACAGGCGCCTGCCGGCGATATTCGCGTACCCGCCTTCCAGTGAATTCGGACCGCACGGCTGATATATAGCGATGAAGGACGCGTGGCGCGTACTGCCGGACAGGAAGGGGAAGCTCGTGGACAGGATCTGGCTGAAACACTACCCACCGGGTGTGCCGGCGGAGATCAATCCGGCGGAGTTTCCGTCGTTGCTGCACCTGGTCGAGCACTGCATCGACCGCCACCGCGACCGGCCCTGCTTCACCTGCATGGGCCGCACGCTGACCTACGGCGACCTCGACGGACTCGCCACGCGTTTCGCGGCTTTTCTGCAGCGGGTTGCCCGGATGCGGCGCGGCGACCGCATCGCGATCATGCTGCCGAACGTGCTGCAGTATCCGGTGGCGCTCGTGGGCGCGCTGCGCGCCGGGCTCACGATCGTCAACACCAACCCGATGTACACGCCGCGCGAGCTGCAACACCAGCTGCACGACTCGGGGGCGCGCGCCATCCTGATCCTCGAGAACTTCGCGCACACGCTCGAGGCGGTTCGCGACGACGTCGATCTCGACACCGTCATCGTCACGGGCGTTGGCGACCTGCTCGGCTTCCCGAAGTCGGCGCTGGTCAACTTCGCGCTGCGTCACGTGCGCAAGCAGGTGCCCGAATGGAGCCTGCCCGGCGCGGTCCGGTTCGACGAGGCGCTCAGCCAGGGGCGCTACGAGAACCTGCAACCGGCGACGCTCGGCCCCGACGACATCGCGTTCCTGCAGTACACGGGCGGCACGACGGGCGTGTCGAAGGGTGCGATTCTCACGCACCGCAACCTCGTCGCGAACGTGCTGCAGGCCGAGGCGTGGGTGCGCTCGGCGATCGAAGACGACGCGTCGGTCGTCGCGGTCACCGCGCTGCCGCTCTATCACATCTTCGCGCTGACGGCGAACAGCTTCACGATGCTGAAGCTCGGCGCGCACAACGTCATGATCCCGAACCCGCGCGATTTCCCCGGCTTCGTCCGCGTGCTCGCGCAGTATCCGTTCACGTTCTTCGCCGGCGTCAACACGCTGTTCAACGCGCTGCTGCACACGCCGGGGTTCGACACGCTGGACTTCAGCCGGCTGCGGGTCAGTCTGGGCGGCGGCATGGCCGTGCAGCGCGCCGTGGCAGAGCAGTGGAAGCGCGTGACCGGCAGCGTGCTGACGCAGGCCTGGGGCCTCACCGAAACCTCGCCTGCCGCGACGATCAACCGGCCCGGTGACGACTTCAACGGCTCGATCGGCCTGCCGATTTCGTCCACGGTCGTGACCATCCGTGACGACGCCGGCAACGAGCTGCCGCTGGGGCAGTCCGGCGAGATCTGCGTCGAGGGTCCGCAGGTGATGCGCGGCTACTGGAACCGGCCCGACGAGACCGAGAAGGTGATGCTGCCGGGGCAGGTGCTGCGCACGGGCGACATCGGCTACATGGACCCGCGGGGGTTCGTGTTCATCGAGGATCGCAAGAAGGACATGATCCTCGTCTCGGGATTCAACGTGTACCCGAACGAGGTCGAGGGCGTCGCCGTGACGCATCCCGGTGTGCTGGAGGTAGCCGCCGTCGCGCAGCCCGACGAACGGGCCGGCGAGGTCGTCGCACTGTTCGTGGTGCGCAAGGACCCCTCGCTGACCGAGGAACAGTTGATCGAATACTGCCGTGGCTCGCTCACGGGGTACAAGGTGCCGAAGCGCGTGTACTTCCGCGACGAGTTGCCGAAGACCAACGTCGGCAAGATCCTGCGCCGGTCGTTGAAGGACGAGATTGGGGTCAGACCCCCGTCAAGGCAGAGTTGATAGTCCAGTCGAGGGTGCCGAAGGGGCGCTGCTCGTTGACGCTGGTCCTCAGCCTTTCGAGCAGATCGTCGGGCTCGTCGATCTCGTCCACCCACGCGGACCAGTGGGGAGGCCGGTAGTCGGGCAGTGCAGCGAGCCAGCCGGCTGGTTCCTCGTGCAGCCGGACCGCCGCACTGCTCCACGGCCAGTCGATCGACCGACGGACGAGACAGGCGCGAACCGGGTTGCGTTCGACATAGCGCAACACCGTCAGCAGGTGCGGGCCCGGTTCGACCGGGAATGACTTGAAGCGCCCCTGCCAGACGTGGCCGGTCGTCGAGTTGCGCAAGTGGAATCTCGTCGCATGAGTGGTCAGCAGCCACTTCATCCAGCAGGACACGTCGCCGATGCGGGCCGGTCTGGCCACGACGTGGAAGTGGTTCGGCATCAGGCAGAACGCCAGGACCGGCAGCGGGACCAGTTCGTGCGCTTCATCGAACAGGCGCATGAACTCGCCATAGTCGCCGGCACCGTGAAAAACCGTGCGGCGATCGTTGCCGCGGTTCATGAGGTGATAGTAACCGCCCGGCCAGATGAAACGGCGACGTCGTGCCATGCCGGCAGCGTGCAACGAACACGTCGTGCGCGCCGTTCGCGATTCGGGGCGAAACGCCCGGATTCGCGATTCAACGCATCTTCAAGTTCTTTTTGACCGGGGTCTGACCCCTCTCGCCACGAAGTGCGCGGCGACGTCGTCGCCGGCGCGCGCGGCACGGTGGATGCCCTCGACGATCATCTTCTCGGCTCGCTCGGGCCCGACCCAGCTCACGATCGTGACCCACTTGCCTTTCTCCAGATCCTTGTAGTGCTTGAAAAAATGCGCGATCTGGTCGGTGAGCGTCGCCGGCAGTTCCCGGTACGACTTCACGCCCGCGTAGAACGGGTGCAGCTTGTCGACCGGCACCGCGATGATCTTCTCGTCATCACCAGCCTCGTCCTTCATCAGCAGCGCGCCGACGGGCCGCACGCGGACGATGGCCCCGGCGACCACCGGGCTCGGCACCACGACGATGACGTCGACCGGGTCGCCATCGCCGGACAACGTGTGTGGAATGAACCCGTAGTTGCCCGGGTAGAACATCGCCGTGTTCAGGAAGCGGTCGACGCGCAGCGCACCCGATTCCTTGTCGAGCTCGTACTTGACGGGCACGCCGCCCTGCGGAATCTCGATCAGGACGTTGACGTCGCGCGGCGGGTCCGCGCCGATGCCGATCTTGCCGATGTCCATGTGTCAGCTCTCGCGGAATCAGACGTGGTACGGCGGCGACAGCTCGTGCACGGCCTCGATCATCGCGAGGGCGTGCCCCGGCGGCACCTCGGGATGGATGCCGTGACCGAGATTGAATACGTGGCCGGGCCCACGACCGTAGCTTGCGAGCACTCTTGCCACCTGCTCGCGGATCCGCGCCGGCGGAGCGTAGAGCACGCTCGGGTCGAGGTTGCCCTGCAGCGCGACGCGGTCCTGCACGGCGCGGCGCGCATCGGCGAGGTCGGTGGTCCAGTCGACGCCGAGTGCATCGCAGCCCGTGTCGGCCATGTCGGCCAGCCACTGCCCACCGCCCTTGGTGAACAGGATGACCGGCACGCGACGCCCCTCGGCCTCGCGCGTGAGGCCGTCGACGACACGCTGCAGGTAGCGCAACGAGAACTCGCGGTAATCTGCCGGCGTCAGCGCGCCGCCCCAGGTGTCGAAGACCATCAGCGCCTGCGCGCCCGCGGCGACCTGAGCGTTCAGGTACAGCACGGTCGAGCGCGCGATCACCTCGAGCAGCCGGTGCAACTGGTCGGGTGCGCCGTAGAGCAGGCCCTTGACGTGCTCGAAGTTGCGGCTGCTGCCGCCTTCGACCATGTAGGTCGCGAGGGTCCAGGGGCTGCCGGCGAAGCCGATCAGCGGCACGCGACCACGCAGCTCGCGGCGGATCGTGCGCACGGCATCCATGACGTATCGCAGTTCCGTTTCGGGGTCGGGGACCGGCAGCGCATCGATGTCCGCCGGTGTGCGCACGGGGCGCGCGATCTTCGGCCCCTCGCCGGTCTCGAACGACAGGCCGACGTTCATCGCGTGCGGCACGGTCAGGATGTCGGAGAACAGGATCGCAGCATCGAGCCGGTACCGCTCGAGCGGCTGCAGCGTCACCTCGCAGGCGAGCTCGGGGCTCATGCAGAGCTTCAGGAAGCTGCCGGCCTTCGCGCGCGTCGCGCGGTATTCCGGCAGGTAACGCCCCGCCTGCCGCATCATCCAGAGTGGCGTGCGTGGCGTCGGCTGGCGCAGCAATGCGCGCAGCAGCAGGTCGTTCTGCAACTGCGGGCCGCTCATCGCGCCCGCCCCGTCGCGCAGGCCTGCGCGATGGTCTGCTGGATCGCCTCGGCGGCCGCGCGCGGATCGGCGGCGTCGCGGATCGGCCGCCCGACCACGATGTAGTCGGCGCCGTTCGCGAACGCCTGCGCGACGTCGACGGTGCGCTTCTGGTCGTCGACCGGCTTGTTCTCGACGGGACGGATGCCGGGCGTCACGACCAGCAGGCGATGGTCGATGAACTCGCGGAGCTTCGGCGCCTCCAGACCCGAGGAAACGACGCCGTCGCAGCCCGCCTCCAGTGCGCGACGCGCGCGCGACAGCACGAGCCGCTCCACGTCGCATGCGAAGCCGAGGTCGTCGAGGTCGCCGCGATCGAGGCTCGTGAGCACCGTGACCGCGAGCACCTTGACGTCGCCCTTGGCCACCGCCGCGGCTTCCATGATCGCCTGGTTGCCGTGCACGGTCGTGAGCGTCACGCCGCGGTTGCGCAACTGCCGGACGGCCGAGGACACCGTGGCCGGGACATCGAAGAACTTCAGGTCGACGAAGACCTTCTTGCCGCGACCGACCATCCAGTCGAGCAGTTCAAAGTAGCCGCCGGACATGCAGAGCTCGAGACCGAGCTTGTAGAACTGCACTGCGTCGCCGAGCCGGTCGGCCAGCTGCCGCGCCGCCTCCGGGTCCGCGACGTCCATCGCGAAGATCAGACGCTCACGGTCCGGGATCGGCTTGGGAACGAACGGCATGCGTGACGGCTCGCAGCGACGAATTGAGCCGCGGATGATAACCGACCGGGGTCAGACCCCAGTCAAGGAAATCTTGACTGGGGTCTGACCCCACCTCCGGATCAGCGGCCGGTGGTCCAGTGCCAGTGATGATCGGAAGCCCGTCGTCCCGGCGAACGCCGCCGCTCACCGGGCGGTTCGGCGGCCCACTGCCGGGCGGTCGCGGCGAAACCGCCGTCGCCCGCTTCGACCGCGCGTCGCGCACCGACGCGCCGGTCGCTGAAGTGCACGTACACGCACTCGCAGCCGCCAGGCTGAGTGCAGCCCTCCAGCGGCAGGCGCGGCGCTTCCTTCGAGAGGAAGCGTCGCTCGCCGAGCTGCACGCAGGTCTGGCAACTGCGCCTGCCCGCCTTGATCGCCACCGCGTACCAGGGATTGCCGAGATGTATGACCTCGTGACTGCCCGTCGACGCGGGCACCGCGCCCAGCCGTCGCGGCGATACGCCGACGCGCGGCGAGTATCGCGACCACGCGTTCCTGACGAGTCTCACGAGCGACGTCATCACGGAATGCGGGGCGACAGTGCGGTTGGGCCTGGCCATCGGCTGCGCGGGCATGCCGCGAGGGCATCCGCCTCCATCCAGTCGGGCTCCGGACTATGACCCAGCCGGCACCGGCAGACTGTAAAGCTTGGTAAATTCGCGGTGCCGCCATCGCGACGGGCTATGCGTTCGCGACAGGTTCCCGCAATGGCACGGCGAGCGCGAACGTGGCGCCGGCGCCGACGTTGTCGTCGAGCCATGCCCGGCCGCCGTGCTTCTCGGCCACGGCGCGAACGAAGGCAAGGCCCAGCCCGGCGCCGCCGGGATCCGCGCCACCCCGATGCGACCGGCGCGCGAAGCTCCGGAACAGCGTCCGCGCCTTGCCGGGTTCGATGCCGGGCCCGGAATCGACCACGCGCACCACGGCGTCGTCGCTGCGGCGACGACACTCGACGCGCACGCGCGACCCTGCTGGCGCGAACTTCACGGCATTGCCGAGCAGGTTGGTGATCGCCCGCGCCAGCAGCGAACGATCGCCGTGCACGAGCAGCGGCGCATCGTCGACCTCGACCTCGATGTCGATGGCGCGCGCCCGGGCCGCCGCCCAGACCTCGTCGTGCGCATCACGGGCTGCGTCGCAGAGATCGGTTTCCTCGAACGAACGCGGATCGGCCGACTCGGCGCGCGCGAGGGCGACGAAGCTGTCGACGAGCATCAGCATGCGCTGGGCCAGCACGTCGAGCCGGCTGGACAACTCGAGCGGCGGCAGCGCCCGCGCGGCATCGCGCTGCATCTGCGCGAGTCCGAGCAGCGACGTGGCCGGGCTCTTCATGTCGTGCGACAGAAAGCGCAGCAGGTCCTCGCGCTCGGCCTGCATGACACGCAGCTCGCTGATGTCGACCAGATCGACGATGGTCCCGAGACGCGCCTGGTCGTGACCGAAATACGGCACGGCGCGCAGGAGCACGTGCCGATTCGCCGGGCGCAGGGTCGTCTCGATGGTGCAGGGCGCGCGCGCAATCAACGCCGCGGAGCGGACTTCCTCGGCTCCGGTGTGCAGGTACAGCAGGTCGTCGAGAGCAACACCCTGGAGCATCCCGGCGTCGCCGACGCCGAACAGTGCTGCCGCCGCCGGGTTGGCCAGCACGACCTGCCCCATCACATCGGTCAGCACCATCGCGTCCGGCAGGCCGTTGATCGTGTCGGAGTACAGGCGGTGCAGGTCGCGCAGCCGCTGCGTGGCCCGGTGCGCCATCGCGACACGGCGATCGATCGAATCCTCGAAGAACCGCGGGACCGGCTTTGGCAGGGCCTCGCCCGGCAGCGGCATCTGCAGCTCCGCGAGCTGTGCAAGCTCGTGATCGAGGTATTGCTGCGCGGCCTCGAGGCGCGACCAGCTCCAGAGCGGATACATCACGAGCAGCACGGCGAGCGCGGCAGAGGGCGGCCACCACCAGCCGAAGCCACGCAGTGCGACGACGCTGGCGGCAGCGGTCAGCAGCCAGAACGACGCCGCCCACAGCAGCGAACGACGCGGCGACGAGCGCAGGAACACGAGCCCGCAGAACGCGATCGGCAGCATCGAGAGCACGACCGTGGTCGCCGGCGGCACGGGTCGTATCACCTGGCCGCTGCGCAGGCCCTGCAGCACGTTCGCCACCAGCTCGACACCTGGCATGCCGACGCTGTGCCCCGAACGCGGCGTGGGGTAGGCCGTCTCGATGCCTTGCGCGGTCACGCCGACCAGCACGAGACGACCGCGCAGCGCTTCGTCAGTGACGACGCCACGCAGCACGTCGACATACGACAGCCGCGCGAAGTGTCCCGGCGGCCCGAGGAACGGGATCAGCGTCCGGCACTCCCGCCGCCATGCTCCGATGGCGTCCTGTCGATGCGGGCTGCACGCGGCGAATGGGCGTTGCGCGTCCGGTGACGGCCGCCCGGCGGGCACGCTGTCCAGCAAGGCGACGGCCAGGTGTCGCCACGGCGCGGTCGCCGTGCCCTCGCGCAAGTACACGCTGCGCACGATGCCGTCCCGGTCGAGCGGCACATGGGCGTGTCCGATGCCGGCCGCGGCGCCCGCCAGCCTGTCGACCGGCAGCCGCTCGCGCAGCGAGTGATAGCCGGTCGGCAGGTCCGCGAACATCGGCAACACGGTCGGCGGGCCGCGGCGCATCGCACTGGCCAGCGCCGCATCACCGAGAGGCGACGCGGCGTCCGGGTCTGCAAACAGCACGTTGAGGGCGACGGCACGGGCGCCGTACTGACGAAGCCGATCGAGCAGGGCGCCGTGCAGCGCGCGGCGCCATGGCCAGGGGCCGAGTTCGGCGAGGCTTGCGTCGTCGATGGCGACGATGACGACATCGGACGGCGCGGCAGCGGCAGGCAAGGCGGCGTCGTAGACCGCAAGGTCGGCGCGCCAGAGCAGATCGGATGCGGAGACGAGCGCGACGCCGAGCAGCAGCGCCGCCAGCCACCCGATCCATCGCCATGTCAGCGGCGAACGGGACACCGGCGACGTCACCACGCCACGACGAGGACCGCGGAGAACAGCAGGACCGGCAACCACGGCGGCAGCGGCACGGCCACACGCCGCGCCGGCCCGAACGGATCGGCCTGGCCGTCCGCGGCAAGTACCTGCACGCGGACATGATAAGTGCCGGGGAAGGGCTTCATCACGGTGGCCTCGGGCGTGGCCGACACGACGTCGGACACGATGCGTTCGAAGCCGGCATCGCGCGCGAGCTGCACGCGATAGGGGCCTCCCGACGCGGCGGACCAGCGCAGCGTGACCTGGTGTCGGCCGATCTCCGGGGCGTCGACGACGGGCGGCGGCGGCCGCTGCTCGAACGACCGGGGCTCGCTCCACACCCCTGCGCCGCCGCGCGGGTTGCTGGCGGTCACGCGCCAGAAGTAGCGCCCGACCGGCAGGCTCCCGACGTCGAAGGACGTGCCGCCGAGCCGCTCGTCGATCACGACATCGGCGAAGCCGGGATCGCGCGCCACCTGCAACCGGTACGTGTCCGCCGACTCGGCCGCCGCCCAGTGGAACCTGGTCTCCCGATCGGTCGACCGAGCGGTAGAGGCCGGTGAGAGCAGCGCTGGGGGCGAAGGAGCGCGTGCTTGCTCGACCGGCCTCACCGCATCGAAGCCCTCGATTCCGTGCGCGTCGATGGCGCGTGCGCGGAGCCAGTACTTGCCGTCCGCGAGCGGCACGGACAGGGCGGGCGAGTCCATGATGCGATCGTCCACGATCGACTGGAACGACGGATCGGTCGCGAGCTGCACGCGGTACTGCCGCGCGCCTTCGACCGATGGCCACGTCAATGCGAATTCGGCGCTGGACATGACTTCGGGCAGGCCCGCGAGGTCGGGGGCCGGCAGCAGCGGTCGCGGCGCCAGCGGCGGCGTGTCGCGCTCGATGCGCGTGCCGAACCCGGCCGGCACGGCGACCGCACCCAGCGCGTTGGAGACGGCAACAGCCCCTTCGAGCGTCTCGTTCGTGCCGGCCGCTCCGACATGGCTCGCGCGAAATCGCGTGCCGCGCACCGCGGACACCGCGACGGGCGTCGCGATGTCCAGTCGCCCCATGCCCTGCCGGGGTGGCACGACCGTCTCGACGCGGCCGGTCTCGAGCTTCAGGCGCGTGCTGTGCGTGGCCTCGACGCCCTCGACCCTGCGCAGCCGCTGCAGCTCGAGCGTGCCCGACTTCTGCAGCGTCACGACCGAACCATCGGCAAGATGCAAGGTCACCGCGCCGTCGGCCGCGGTCTCGATGACCGAGCCCTCGGCCAGCGATTCGCCGCTCTGTACCGGCGCGCCGCCACGCGTGACGTGACCGGAGACGGCGTCGACGGTTGCGGCGTACGGAGCCAGACGCAGCCAGTCGTGCGGGATCCGCAGGGGCGTACCGAGAGGAATCCGCAGCGGATCGGCGATGCCGTTGCGCATTTGTACTTCGCGCCAGCGCTCCGGCTGCACCAGCAGGCGCCGTCCGAGCTGGATGAGCGTATCGCCGCGCTGGCAGTAATAGACGAAGTCGTCGCCGGCGCCGACGGACTGCGCGCCGGCCGGTGACGCGAACGCGGCGCCGAGCACCACGGCGGCGATCGAGACAGCCGCACACCGCTTCGTGGCGAAAGATCTCATGGCGTCGCGTTCTCCACGCGGTCGAGTCGATAGCCGTAACCGTACACGGCCGTCAGGCGCCAGCCGATGGCCGGCGACAGACCCAGCACCGTGCGCACGCGGCTCACGTGCATGTCCACCGTGCGCGTGCCGATGGGTTGCGACCGCGCCCACACCGCGTCCATGATGTGCCCGCGCGAGAGGACCTTGCCGATGTTGCGGAACAACAGTGCGGCCACTTCGAACTCACGACGCGTGAGAGGCAGCGCGGCACCGTCGCGTGACACGATGCCCTGACGGACGTCGATGGAATACGGTGCGGCCTCCAGCACGTCCAGATCATCGTCGACCTCGCGAACCCGGCGACCCAGCGTCTCGACGCGGGCGAGCAGCTCCCGCTCGCGCGGCGGTTTCACGAGAAAGTCGTCGGCGCCGGCCCGCAGCCCCTCGACGACGTCGGCCTCGCCGTCCCGATGGGTCAGGAACAGCACCGGCGTGCGCAGCCTGAGCTGCGTGCGCATGGCGTGCAGCACTTCGTAGCCCGAGATGTCCGGCACTTCCCAGTCGAGGATCACGAGATCGAACGTCTCGGTGCGCAGCTCGCGCAGCAGCACTCCGCCGCGCGCAAAGAAATGCACGCTGTGCCCGGCCGCGTGCAGCAACGCGGTGACGCGGTCGGCTTGTTCGAGGTCGTCGTCGAGGAAAGCGATGCGCATCTGATTCAGGCGTGATCCCAGGCCGTCCCGTGCATTGTCGCGGACGCGCCGAAGGCGAAGTGTAAAAGACTGTCAAACGCCGTCCAGATCGCGAAGCGGCCCCGGCGACCCCCGAGTACAATGCGCGCGCCCGAATCGCCGCAGGCGGGAACGGGCACTGCAAACACGAATAGCGACGAGAGACGGCATGAAGATCAGGACGAGCATCAAGATCGCGACACTGGCGGCGTTCGGGGCGCTCGGCCTGACCTTGGGAGGGCTGTTCAGCTTCGCCGGCAGCGGCACCTTCTTCACCTACGTCGACAACGACAACAACGCCGGTACCGGCGTCGCCGACGGCGACATGGCCACGACGAGCCTCGTCACCGAGCCCACGCCACCGACGATCGGCGCCAGCAATCCCATCGCGCCCATCGAATTCAACATCAGCGTCGCGACGCTGCCGACGCAGTCGGCCTCGCTGACCATCCGCGGCTGGGACATCGACGAGGAGCAGGGCGAACAGGACGACGTCTACCTGAATGGCGTGCTGCTGGGCAAGCTGACCGGCGCCAACAACGTCTGGAGCACGACGGTTTTCGAGATCACGAACCTGTCGCTGCTGCAGCCCGGCAACAATCGCGTCGAGATCCGCATCGACACGAGCGGCGACGCCACCAACTGGGTCACGGCGGTACGCTGGGGCCAGCTGCTGGTCGATGGCGGCGCGGCCGACCGCGCCAGCACGGGCTCGGTCGTGATCACGGGCTGCCAGACGCGTGTCGCGACGGTCGCGGGGTGCACGGTCAATGGCGCGGTCGCGGCAAACACCGTCCGCATCGATTCGCAGGCCACCGTGAACGTGGTCGATGCCGGCAACTACCGGCTCGAGGTCACGATCATCGATCCGGCCGGCAACTCGACGACGGTGCTCACCGACAATTTCGCGGCCGCGGCCAACAGCACCGTCGTCCGCACGGTCTCGCCGACGTATCCGCTCGGCAGCGTCAGCGGCACCTACCGCGTGCAGTCGCAGCTCTTCTACGTCGACTCGAACAGCTTCCCGATCCAGCAGGACGTCGCGACCAGCTCGTTCGAGCACACGCAGGACGTGGGCCCGACCGACCTCGACGGCGACGGCCTCACCCAGGCCCAGGAAGCGGCTCTCGGCACCGACCCGCTGAATCCCGACAGCGACGGCGACGGTGATCCCGACGGCGTCGAAGTGGGCGCCAATCCGGCGAACCCGCTCGACACGGACGGCGACGGCCTCATCGACGCGCTCGAGTCGTCGACGGTCGATGCCGACGGCGACGGCGTCAATGACGAAGCCGATGCGGCCAACGGCGATCCGTGCGTGCCGAACGCGAGCGGCGCCGCCTGTCTCGCGGCCGACAGCGACGGCGACGGGCTGAGCAATGCCGAGGAGGATGCGCTCGGCACGGATCGCGACAACCCCGACACCGACGGCGACGGCGAGAACGACGCCACGGAGCGTGGCGGCGGCGCCCAGCCGCTCGACGCAGACGGCGACGGCGTGCCCGACGCGCTCGAATCGTCGGTGCTCGACGCCAACGGCGACGGCCGCAGCGACGAGGCCGATCCCTGTACGCCGGACGCCAATCACACCGCGTGTGCCGCTTTCGACAGCGATGGCGACGGCCTGAGCAACGGCCAGGAAGCCGCCGTCGGCACGGACCCGCGCGATCCGGACACCGACGGCGACGGCTCGAACGACGGCGTCGAAGTCGGTGCGAATCCCGCGAGCCCGCTCGACACCGACGGCGACGGGCTCATCGACGCGCTCGAAGGCAACACCGACGGTGACGGCGACGGCCAGCCTGACTCGTCCGACGCCGACAGCGACAACGACGGCATTCCGGACGGCGTGGAGGCCGGCGACGTGCCGGGTACGCCGCGTGACAGCGACGGCGACGGCGTGCCCGATCATCTCGACCGCGACAGCGACGACGACGGCGTGCCGGATGCGATCGAGGCCGGAAGCACGCCGGCCACGCCCGTCGACAGCGACGGCGATGGCGCGCCCGACTACCTCGATCTCGATGCGGATGCCGACGGCCTGCCGGACGGCATCGAGGCCGGTGTCGCAGGCACGGACACGGATGGCGACCAGATCGACGATGCCTACGACGTGGACGCAATTCCCGGCGCCGTGGACGCCAACCGCGACGGAGTCGCCGACGGCGTCGGGCCGGTGGATACCGACCGCGACGGCGAGGCCGATTTCCGCGACGTCGATTCCGACCGCGACGGCATCCTCGACACCGTCGAGGGCGACGCCAGCGGTATCGACACCGACGGTGACGGCATCGACGACGCGCTGGACGTGGACGTGACGCACGGCATGGACGTCAACGGCGACGGCATCGACGATGCGTACGCATTCCCGGACACGGATGCCGACGGCATCCCGGACTTCCGCGATCTCGACTCCGACAACGACGGCCTCGCCGACGTCGTCGAAGCCGGTCTCGCGGACGACGACGGTGATGCCCTGCGCGATTCCGACACGAGCCTCACGGCCGAGCCGACCGACACCGACGGCGACGGCATCGGCGACTTCCGCGAGGTCGACTCGGACGGCGACGGTGTCATGGACGTGGCCGAGGCCGGCAACGGCGCGCTCGATGCGAACGACGACGGCGTCATCGACGCGGCCGCCGACACCGACGGCGACGGCCTCGTCGACGCAGTCGACCAGTCGCCGGACGAGTTTGGCTCGGGCCTCGATTCGGACGGCGACGGCATCGGCGACGGGCCGGATCTCGACGCCGACAACGACGGGATCCCGGACAGCGTCGAGGGCACGGCCGACACGGACAGCGACGGCGTGCCGGACTTCCTCGATCGCGACAGCGACGACGACGGGCTGACCGACACGCTCGAAGCGGGCGGCACCGACGCCAACCGCGACGGCGTCATCGACGGCTTCGTCGATGCCAACGGCAACGGCCTGGCCGATGGTGTCGAGTCGAGGCCGCTGCCGCTGCCCGACACCGACAACGACGGCGCACCGGACCATCTCGACCTCGACAGCGACGGCGACGGCATCAACGACATCAGCGAGGCGAATGGCGTGGACAGCGACGGCAACGGCCGGATCGACACGACGGTGGACGCGGACGGCGATGGCCTGCGCGACAGCGTCGACGGCAGCGTCGCCGGCAGCGCCGTGCTCAACCCGCCCGATACGGACAGCGACGGGCACGCCGACTACATCGACGTCGACAGCGACGGCGACGGCCTGTCGGACAGCCGCGAGGGCTCGGGCGATTCGGATCACGATGGCACGCCCGACTTCCGTGACTCACCGGGCAAGCTCGAAACCACGCTGCGCGGCGTCGGCTCCCTCGACGGCGTGTTCGTGCTGCTGCTCGGGCTGCTCGCAGCGTTCCACCGGCGCCGCGCCTGGCTCGCGCAGGGCGCGGCGGTGATGGTGCTGGTCGCGCTGCTCGGCGGCGCGCCCGCGGCACAGGCCGAGACGGCCGCCGACCGCAAGGGCGAGTGGTACGTCGGCGGCGACTACGGCCTGTCGTGGCTCGAGCCGCGTGACGCCGGCGGCGGTTACGCCATCGACGACGACGAGAGCTCCGGCTTCCGCATCGTGGTCGGCCGACAGGTGTGGGAAGACTGGTCGATCGAGGCGTTCTACGCCGACCCGGGCGAAGCCGGCATCGCCTCCGACAATCCGGGCGTCGGCCACCTCGGCGAGATCACCTACGAGGTGTACGGGCTCGGCACCGAGTGGACGCCGCTGTTCGACGGTCGCGGCTCGAATCTCTACCCGGTGTTCAAGATCGGCGTGGCCTACACGGACAACAGCGCCACCAGCGCGCTGATCAACTACGACAAGCTCAACGGCGTCGGCATCTACCTCGGGCTCGCGGGCGTATGGCAGGTCGCCGACAGCTGGCGCGCGCAGCTCGAGGTAACGAGCTACGACGAGGACGAGGCCATGCTGACGCTCGGAATCCGCAAGACCTTTCAGTAGGGGTCAGACCCCTGACAGTCCTGGCAGTCAGCTCGTGACAGCCAGGCAATTTTTTCTTGACTGGGGTACGACCCCTAAGAGTGGTCGGCGAAGCGGCCCCGTGCCGCCCTACGTCCGCTCGCCCGGCTCGAACAGCCGCCGGTGCTCGAGGATCGCGAAGCGGTCGGTCATGCCGGCGATGTAGTCCGCCACCGCGCGCGCGCGGCCGTCGGCGCCTTCTGCCGCTTCGAGCCGGCGCGCCGCTTCCTGGTGCTCCACGGGCATCAGGTGCACGTCGCCCAGCATGGCCTGGAAGAGCTCGCGCACCACGCGCCCGGCCTTGGTGGTCATGCGCAACACGCGATAGTGCTTGTAGAGCCTGTCACGCAGGTACCGCTTGAGCTCCAGATGCTCCGCACGCACGGACTCGCTGAACGTGAGCAGCGGCTGCGGCCGCGCCCGCACGTCCTCGACGCTGCGCGGCGCGGCGGCGGCGAGCGCCGCGGCGGATGCGTCGATGAGGTCGTTGACGGCGTAGTCGATCATCCGCCGCACCACCTCGTGCACCAGCCGCCGGCCGGTGAGTTGCGGATACTGCATGCGCACGGCCTCGTACTGGCGCCCGAACATGCGGCTCGACGCCGCGAGATCTTCGACCTCGACCAGCCCGGCCCGGATGCCGTCATCGACGTCGTGGTTATTGTAGGCGACTTCGTCCGCGAGGTTGGCGAGCTGCGCCTCGAGGCCCGGCTGGCGGCGCAGCAGGAACCGCTCGCCGAGTTCGCCGAGCCGGCGCGCATTGGCGGCCGAGCAGTGCTTGAGGATGCCTTCGCGGACCTCGAACGTCAGGTTCAGGCCGGGGAATTCCGCGTAACGCTCCTCGAGATCGTCGACGACACGCAGCGATTGCAGGTTGTGCTCGAAGCCACCGAAGTCGCGCATGCAGTCGTTGAGCGCGTCCTGGCCGGCGTGGCCGAACGGCGTGTGGCCCAGGTCGTGCGCGAGACAGATGGCCTCGGCGAGCGGCTCGTTGAGCCCGAGCGCGCGCGCGACGCTGCGCGCGATCTGCGCGACTTCGAGCGAATGCGTGAGCCGGGTGCGGTACAGGTCGCCTTCGTGGTTGACGAAGACCTGCGTCTTGTAGACCAGCCGGCGAAACGCCGTCGAATGCACGATGCGGTCGCGGTCACGCTGGTATTCGGTGCGGTGGCGGGGCGGCGGCTCCGGCACGCGCCGGCCACGCGAGGTTTCGTCGTGCTGCGCATACGCCGCCAGCCCCGGGGATGGCGGCCACGACGATGCTTCGCTCACGCCGCCTCCCCGAAGTGCGCCCGCAGCGTGGCCTGCAGCGCGTCGGCCGGACAGTCGCCGCTCACCTCGCCCGCACCGAGCCGGCGCAGCAGCACGAGCCGGATGCGCCCGGCGAGCACCTTCTTGTCCATGCCCATGAGCCCGAGCGCGCGCGAGGCGCCGATCGGCGGCGCCGCGACGGGCAGGCCCGCGCGCCGCAGCAGCTCGCGCACGCGCTCGACATCGGCGCGCCCGATCCAGCCCAGCCGCTGCGAAAGATCGGCCGCCAGCAGCATGCCCATCGCGACCGCCTCGCCGTGCAGCCACTCGCCGTAGCCCGCGGCCGTCTCGATTGCATGGCCGAAGGTGTGGCCGAGGTTCAGCAGCGCGCGCTGGCCGTGCTCGCGCTCGTCGGCCGCGACGATGCGCGCCTTGATCTCGCACGAGCGGCGCACGGCGTGCGTGAGCGCCGCGACGTCGAGGGCGAGCAGCGCATCGACGTGCTGCTCGAGCCAGTCGAGGAACGCGAGGTCGTCGATCAGGCCGTACTTGACGACTTCGGCGAGCCCTGCGCGCAGCTCGCGCGGCGGCAGCGTGCGCAGCGTCGCGAGATCCGACAGCACCGCACGCGGCTGGTGGAACGCGCCGATCAGGTTCTTGCCGCCCGGGTGGTTGACGCCCGTCTTGCCGCCGACGGCGGAGTCGACCTGCGCGAGCAGCGTGGTCGGCGCCTGCACGAAGTCGATGCCGCGCTGGTAGCTGGCGGCGGCAAAGCCCGCCATGTCGCCGACGACGCCACCGCCGAGTGCCACGATGCAGGCGTCGCGGTTCATGCGCGCTTCGACCAGCGCGTCGAAGACGCGGCCCAGCACGGCGAGCGTCTTGTGCTGTTCGCCGTCCGGCAGCGCGATGGACCGCACGCGCTTGCCCTGCAGGCTCGCTTCGAGCATGCCCAGGTACAGCGGGCCGACGGTCTCGTTGGTCACGACCAGCACGTCGCGCGCCGCCACGTGCGTCGACACGCACTGCGCCTCCGCGAGCAGTCCGGAACCGATGAGGATCGGGTAGCTGCGCTCGCCCAGATCGATCCGCAGGACGTCGCGCGGACCGGTCGTCATGCCGGCCCCTCCCCCGCCGTGCCGAGCCGGCGGCAGATCTGGTCGACGACGGTACGCACCTTGCGGCCGTCCGTGTCGACGACGATCTCGGCCACCTCGTCGTAGAGCGGCGAGCGCTGCGCGTACAGCCGGGCCAGGGTGCCCCGCGGATCCGGGTTGGCGAGCAGCGGACGGTCGTCGCTGCGGCGGGTGCGGGCGAGTTGCTGGTCCACGGACGTCCGAAGATACACGACGCGGCCGCGCTCGCGCAGTCGCGCCCGGCTGGCGGAGTCGAGGATGGCGCCCCCGCCCGTGGCGACGAGCACGCCCTGGCGCCGCGTGAGCTCGTCGAGGACCTCGGCCTCGCGCTGGCGGAAGCCGGCCTCGCCTTCCTTTTCAAAGATGTAGGCGATCTCGACGCCGGTCCGCGCCTCGATCTCGGCGTCGCTGTCGAAGAACGCGAGCCCGAGCCGGCGGGCGAGCTGACGGCCGACGGCGCTCTTGCCCGAACCCATCGGGCCGACGAGAAACACGTTCATGCGCGGCGCGTCGACGATGGCGGAATCCCCAAAAGAAAGCGGCCGCAGGATCGCTGCGGCCGCTGATTCTCGCACCGGGACGGGCGGCGCGTCAGTAGACTTCGCTGCCCTCCCGCAGGATCTTCGGCGTGACGAAGATCAGCAGCTCGTCCTTGTTGTCCGTCCGCGCCTTGCTGCGGAACAGGTAGCCCAGACCCGGCACGTCGCCGAGGAACGGCACCTTGTTGACCGTGTCGCGACGCTCCGTCTCCAGAATGCCGCCGAGCACGACCGTCTGGCCGTCGTTCACCAGCACCTGCGTGGTGACTTCGCGGGTGTCGATGCTCGGCACCGACCCGCCCGTGGCGCTCGGCAGGATCTGGCCGACGCTGTCCTTCGACACGGTGAGGTCGAGGATGATGCGGTCGTCCGGCGTGATCTGCGGCGTCACCTTGAGCGACAGCACGGCCTTCTTGAACTGCGTCGTCGTGGCGCCGCTCGAAGCCGACTCCTGGTACGGGATCTCGGTGCCCTGTTCGATCACCGCTTCCTTGCCGTTCGCCGTGATCACGCGCGGGGCCGAGAACACCTCGCCGCGGCCCTCGCGCTGCGCCGCCGTGATCTCGAGGTCGACGACGTAGTCGGTGTCGAGCAGCGTGAGCGCGAGGCGGCCCGCCGGATTGACCACCGGCAGGTTGACCATGTAGCGGTCGTTGACGGTGGGCGTCTGCACCTGGCTGCCGCTGACGCCGACGCCACCGGGGCTCGTCGGGTTGATGATCGGGCCGGACTCGCCCGGCACCGTGTCGAGACCGCTGTTGCCGACGTACATCAGACCGTCGCTCGAGCCGTAGTTGCCGACGAACGCGCCGCCGAAACGCACGCCGAGTTCGCGGCTGAAGTCGTCATTGACGATGACGATGCGCGACTCGATCAGCACCTGCCGGACCGGGATGTCCAGCGTCTGCACCAGGCGGCGGATGTCGGCGAGCCGCTCCGCGGTGTCCTGCAGCAGCAGCGTGTTGGTACGCTCGTCGATCGTGACGCTGCCGCGATCCGACAGCAGCGTGTTCTTGCCCTGCGTGCGGATCAGGCCGGCGAGGTCGGAGGCCTTCGCGTAATTGACCTGCAGGTATTCGGTGCGCACGGGCGCGAGCTCGGTGATCTGCTTCTGCGATTCGAGCAGCTGCTTTTCGCGCGCGGCGAGTTCCTCGGCCGGGGCGACGTAGATGACGTTGCCTTCCTGGCGTTTGTCGAGACCCTTGGTGCGCAGGACGATGTCGAGCGCCTGGTCCCACGGCACGTTCTGCAGGCGCAGCGTGACGTTGCCCTGCACCGTGTCGCTGACCACGATGTTCTGGCCGCTCGTCTCGGCGAGAAGCTGCAGCACGGCGCGCGTCTCGATGTCCTGGAAGTTGAGCGTGAGCCGTTCGCCCTTGTATTCCTTCCTGGCCGTCTCGGCGAGCGCCGCCTTCGGCTTCGGCCGCACCTCGAGCACGTAGTCGCGGTCGCTCTGGTAGGCGAGCTGCTCGAAATCGCCGGCCACGCCGACGACGATGCGCGCCCCGGACGGCGCCCGGACCACGTCGAACGAGTTGACGGGCGTCGCGAAATCGACGACGTCGTAGCGACGCGCGGCGTCCGTGGCCACGCCCGCGCGCGGGAAGTCGACGACCAGGCGGCCGCCCTCCTGCTTCAGGCTCGCCTGCATGTGCGGATCGCTGGTGCGGACCATGATGCGACCCGAGCCATCGGTGCCGCGCCGGAAGTCGACCTTCTCGATCATCCAGTCGCCAGCGGCCGCCGGTGTCGCCGCCGCCGATCGTGAGGCCGCGGGCGCGCCGCCGCCCGCATTCGCGGCGCTGCGACCGAGCGTCACGTAGACGTTGTTGCCATCCGCGCGCGTCGAGTACGGCAGCAACTGGTCGAGGTTGAAGACCACTCGCGTCCGGCCCGAGGCTTCGGCCGCGACGATCGTGTCCACGCCGCCGGTCTTGACGTCGATGCGGCGCGATTCGAGGCCGATCCCGGTTCCGGGCAGGTCGACCGCGAGCCGCGCGGGATTGTCGATCGTGAACGCGACGGGCTGTGGCGCCGGACCGTTGAGCACGAGCTTGACCTCGAGCTGCTCACCAGGCTGCGGCTGCAGCTCGACTTTCTCGAGCAGCGTCGTCGCCTGCGCGAACGCGGCCTGCGCGACGAACACGAGTGCCCCGGCCAACGCGACGAGCGCCGCGGGACGGCGACGCCGGCTCCCGGTGTGGCGATGGTTCACGTGCGAAGATGCAGCGGTCATTCTCGAGTCTCCCTTGCAGATCATTCGCTCAGCGCGAGTGCGGCGGGGCGTTCGACGAAGCCGCCCATGCCGTCCGGAACGATCTCGATGAGCGAGATCTTGCCTTCATCGATGGCCGTGATGCGGCCATCGGCCTGTCCGACGTGATTGCCCGGCGTGACCCGGTGCACGAGCCCGTCGCGGGTCTGTACCAGACCGTAGAGGTGGCCCTTGAGTCTGACGGTGCCGACCATGCGCAGCGTGTCGAGCGAGAACTGCTCGAGGAACTCGCGCGGCCGGTTCGAGTCCGGGCGGATCGCGTTCGGCGCGTTGGCGTCGACCGACATGCCGGGCTCGAACGGCGAGCGCTGGTCCTGCGCCACGTAGTCGAACGTCTCGTACGGCTTCACTTCCGGCAGCGGCTCGATGCCGGTGCCCGGCGAGTTCTTGATCTCGTCGACCTGCGCCTGCAGCTTTTCGAGGTCGTCGCCGCAACCCCCGAGCAGCGCGAGCGCGCAGGCGAGCAGTGCCACGCGGGCCACCCGCTGGCTGCGCCTGGATCCTGGATGCGCCATCGTCATGCCCCACCCGCCGCAGGCTTCTTCTTGCCCTTGCGGTCCTTCTTGCCCTTGCCGGCTTCCTTCTTCGAGTCGCCAGCGTTCTGCTCCTCGTCGTCGAGGTAGCGGTATGTCTTGGCCGTCACGTTGAGCACGAGGTCGTCCGTGCCGGCGACGCTCTTGTTGCGGCCACCCGACGGGGCGATCTCGATGTCGTGCAGCGTCACAATGCGGGGCAGCGCGGCGATGCCGCTCGCGAACCTGCCCATCTCGTGATAATTGCCGGTCAGCCGGATCGAGATCGGCAATTCGGCGTAGAAGTCCTTGCGGCTCTCGCCCTGCGGCTGGAAGAGCTTCTCCTCGAGCCCCGCAGCGAGGCCGGTCTGCGAGATGTCGACCAGCAGGTTCGGCACCTCCGTGCGGTTCGGCAGCTGCCGCAGCATCGCGCCAAACGACTTTTCCATCTCGGTGAGCTGCGCCCGGTAGGCCTCGAGATTTGCGGCGCGCCTGGCTTTGGTCTGCAGCGAGTTCATCAGCTCGCCTTCGGTCGCCCTGGCCTCGAGCAGCTCGGGCCGTTGCTTCTTCCAGACGAAGAAGTAATACCCGCCGGCGGCAGCCAGCACGAGGAGCAGCGCGACGGTGCCGATGCGGACGCCGAACGGCCAGCGGCCCGGGTCGTTCGGGTCGAGGCCGCGCAACTGGTCGAGCAGTGCCTTCAGCTTGTTCATTTGGCGGCCACCTTCTTGTCGGCCTTGCCCGGCGTGGCCTCGTCGTCAGGCCCGGCCTGGCTGCGCTGGGCCGCGAACATCGTGAACTCGGCGCCCGTGCCTGCGGTGCTGCGGGTCTCGACGATCTGCAGCGACGGGTCGGCCAGCCACTCGGAGCCCTCGATGTTGCGCATGAACGTGGACACGCGGGTGCTCGACTGGGCGACGCCGCGCAACTCGAACTTCGAGCCGGTCTGCTTCAGATAGGTGAGGTAGACGCCCTCGGGCAGCACGCGAACGATCTCGTCGAACACGTGGACGATCTCGGGGCGGCTGCGCTGCAGCGTCTCGATGATCTCCATGCGCGCGAGCAGCCGCTGCTTCTGCGCGTCGAGACCGTTGATTTCCTCGATCTGCTTGTCGAGCTCGGCGATCTCGCGCTTCAGCAGCGTGTTGCGATCCTCCTGGTGCTGGATCGCCGCGGTCATCTGCCAGTAACCGAGCAGCGTCACGAGGCCGGCGGTGGCCACGGCCGCGAACAGCGAGAGGAAGAACTCCTGGCGCTTGCGCTTGCGCTCCGCCTCGCGCCACGGCAGCAGGTTGATTCTTGGCATGTCAGTCGAAGCTCCTGAGCGCCAGCCCGCACGCGGTCAGCAGCGCCGTCGCGTCCTTCTTCACGCCCTGCGCGAGCGCGCGGGTGGAAATCTTCATCTGCCCGAGCGGGTCGCCACGCTCGGCGGGGATGCCCACGCGGCTCGCGATGACGTCGGCGATGCCGGGAATGTTGGCGCAGCCGCCGCAGATCAGGATCTGCTCGGGGGCTTCGCGGCCCGCGCCCGCCGCCAGATAGAACTGCAGCGAACGGCTCACCTGCTGGCACATGTCGTCGATGAATGGATCGAGCACTTCGGTCTGGTAGTTGGCCGGCAGGCCGCCTTCCTTCTTCGAGCGCCCGGCCTCCTCCATGCTGAGGCCGTAGGTGCGCATGATCTCCTCGGTCAGCTGCTGCCCACCGAAGGAGAAGTCGCGCGTGTAGGCCACCTTGAGGTCGCGCAGCACCGAGAACGTGGTGCTGCTCGCGCCGAAGTCCACGACGGCGATGTTGCGCTCCATGCCGCCATCCGGCATCTGGTGCGTCAGCAGGCGACAGGCGTTCTCGAGCGCGAACGCCTCGACGTCGACGATGCGCGCCGTGAGACCGGCGGCCTGTACCGCCGCCTGGCGCTGTTCGACGTTCTCGGAGCGCGTGGCCACGAGCAGCACGTCGAGCATGTCGGGATCCTTCTCCGACGGCGCGATCACCTCGAAGTCGTAGCTGACTTCCTCCATCGGGAACGGGATGTACTGGTCGGCCTGCATCTCGACCTGCGACTCGAGCTCGTTGTCGCGCAGGTTGCGGGGCATCTGGATGATCTTGGTGATGGCGGCGTCGCCGCTCACGGCGACGGCGCATTCCTTCGAGCGGGCGCCAGCGCGCTTGACCGCGCGACGGACCGCCTCACCCACGGCCTGCGCATCGACAATCGCCTTTTCGTTGATCGCGTTGGGCGGCGACGGCTCGGCCGCGTACGACTCCACGCGATAGGTGTCGCCGCTCTTCGTCAACTCGATCAGCTTGATCGAGGACGTCGTGATGTCGAGCCCTATGACCGGTCGAAACCTGCGCTGGAACAGCACGGTTGATCCTTCTGGTTCAAGAGGTTGCGCCGCGATTGTGTGGCGATTTCAAGGCCCCCGGCGCACTATATATCAAGTCGCGCCGATTTGAATTGCAGCTGCCCTAACATAACCCGCCCTCTGCCCTCCCGGGCCGCCCGCGCTGGCGATGACGGACCCCCGTCTCCGGCCGGTGGCCGGCCGCTCGCCGCGCGGCGAGGTTGCCCGGAGACGAGGCTACTATGCACAGCAGGCTTGGGTGCAGCAAGGAACGGGTCGCAGTTTTGGCAACGGATTCCCGACGATGAGGCAATTCCTCGCTGCGCTGGTCGCGGCCACAGTCACGGTCGCCGTCCTGGTACTGATGGGCTTCGCCGGGGCCTATCAATTCCTGGCGCCCGAGATTCCATCCGCCGACACGCTGCGGTCGGTCAGGACGCAGATGCCGCTCAGGGTGTACTCGCGCGACGGCAGGCTGATCGCCCAGATCGGCGAGCAGCGGCGCATCCCGGTGCTGTGGGAAGACATCCCGCCGGTCCTCGTCGACGCGTTCCTCGCCGCCGAAGACGCGCGCTTTTTCGAGCACCCGGGCGTCGACTGGCTGGGTCTCGTGCGCGCGATGGTGGCGAACGTCGCGGCCGGCGGCGTCCGCGAGGGCGGCGGCACGATCACGATGCAGCTCGCGCGCAACACCGTGCTCACGTCCGAGCGCACGCTGCGCCGCAAGCTGAAGGAAGTGTTCCTCGCGTTGCGGCTCGAGCGGGAGTTCGACAAGCGCGAGATCCTCACGCTCTACCTGAACCGGATTTTCCTCGGCCAGCGCGCGTATGGCGTCGGCGCCGCGGCCGAGGTGTATTTCGACAAGCGGGTGCAGGACCTCGACCTGGCCGAAGCCTCGCTGCTCGCCGGACTGCCGCGCGCGCCGTCGATGGACAACCCGGTCGCCAGCACCCAGCGCGCGCACGACCGCCGCGCCTACGTGCTGCGGCGCATGGTCGAGACCGGCAAGATCGACCAGGCGCAGCACGACGCCGTGCTGGACGCGCCCATCTCGAGTCGCCGGCACGGGCCGATCGTCCAGCTCGAGGCGCCCTACCTGGCCGAGATGGTCCGGGCCGAGATGATCGCGCGTCACGGTGCCGAAGCGTTGACTGCCGGCTACTCCGTCACCACGACGCTGGACGGCCGGCTGCAGCAGGCGGCGAATGCCGCCACGTGGCGCGCCGTCCTCGAATACGAGCGACGCCACGGCTATCGCGGGCCACTCGAACGGCTCGATGCCGCCCAGGTCGGCGATGCAGACGCGCTGGCCGGCGCGTTCAAGCGCCATCCCGACCGCGGCAGTCTCGTCACGGCCGTCGTCACGCGTGTGGGCGAGCGCGACGCCGAGGCAGTCCGGCGCGACGGCGTGCCGCTGTCGCTCGGCTGGGACGCGCTCGCCTGGGCACGTCCGGTGCTCGAGTCACCGGACAGGCAGACCGCGGCCGGGCCTGCCGCGCCGGGCCCGGCACCGAAGGCGGCCTCGGACGTGCTCGCGGCCGGCGACGTGATCTACCTCGAGCCGCTGCCCGAGGGGAAATTCCGGCTCGCGCAATTGCCCGCCGTGTCGGGCGCTCTCGTCGCGCTCGACCCGAACGACGGCGCCATCGTCGCGCTCGTGGGCGGCTTCGACTTCGGCGCGAGCAAGTACAACCGCGTGATCCAGGCGCATCGGCAGCCCGGCTCGGCGTTCAAGCCGTTTCTCTATTCCGCGGCGCTCGAGCGCGGATTCACGCCCGCCACCCTCGTCAACGATGCGCCGATCGTGCTGCCGGGCGGCGGTGGCGCGGATGGCGACGAGGATTGGCGGCCGCAGAACATCACGCGCAAGTTTTACGGCCCCACGCCGGTTCGCGAAGGGCTGGTGCGCTCGCGCAACCTCGTCTCCATCCGGTTGCTGCGCGGGACCGGCATCGGCTTCGCGACCCGTCACATCGCCGGCTTCGGCTTCACACCGGCCGCCCTGCCGGCCAACCTCACGCTCGCGCTCGGTACCGGCCAGGTCACGCCGCTGGAAATGGCGCGCGGCTTCGCCGTTTTCGCCAATGGCGGCGCACTCGTCACGCCCTATTTCATCGACGCCGTGCGCGATGCCCGAGGCCAGACTCGGTTCCACGCCACCCCGCGGCGGGCCTGCCCGACTTGCGACGCGACCGAGCCGACCGGCGGTCTCGCCGTGGTACCGACCTCGACGCCGGTGCCGCCCGGGGAGCGTGCCCCCCAGGTGATCAGCCCGATGAACGCGTTCGTCATGACCGACATGATGACCGACGTGATCCAGCGCGGCACGGCGCAACGCGCGGCGGCGCTCGGCCGGCACGACATCGCCGGCAAGACCGGCACGACCAGCGATCGCCGCGACACCTGGTTCGTCGGGTTCAATGCGGACCTCGTCGCCGCCGTCTGGATCGGGTTCGACCAGGAGCGTTCGCTCGGCGAGGCCGAGGAAGGCGGCCGGACCGCGTTGCCGATGTGGATCCACTTCATGGAGGAGGCGCTGCGCGATCGGCCCGAACACCGCCAGCCCGAGCCACCGGGCATCGTGCGCATGTGGGTCTCGCGCGAGACCGGCGCCCCGACGCGCGCCAATGCCGCGGGCTCGGTGTTCGAGGCGTTCATCGAGCAATATGCCCCGCAACCGGGCGTGATCGACTACAGTGACGATGGCGTCGGCGCCGAGACCGTCGAGCCATCGACCACCGACGACTCGCTGTTCTGACGACGCGGGCGCAGCCGCCCCGTCCGGCCGGATGCCCGAACGATGAGCCGACAGAGACCGAATCCGCGGGCCGAGATGCTGCGCCTGGCCGTGGCCGACGAGGCCGCGCGGGTCATGGCAGAGCAGGGTATCGACGATTTCCTCACCGCCAAGCGCAAGGCGGCGGAGCGCATGGGCGTCGTCGACGCGTCGATCCTGCCGCGCAACACCGAGATCGAGGCGGCGCTCATCGCCCGACAGCGGCTGTTCGCGGGCGAACGTCACGCGGCCGAGCTCGCCGAGCTGCGCCGGTCAGCCCTGCAGGCGATGCGCCTCGTCGCCGAATTCGATCCGCGGCTCGTCGGCCCGGTGCTGACGGGCACCGCGTCGGCGCACTCCGAGATCAACCTGCACTTGTTCACAGACACGCCGGAGGCCGTCTCGATCCAGCTCGACGAACGTGGCATCCCGCACGAGTCGCTCGAGCGACGCGTCAGGTTCGAGCGCGACCGCACGGTCACCTGTCCCGCGTTCCGTTTCGTGGCCGGGCACCAGACCGTCGACGCCGTCGTGTTTCCGCTCGACGGCATACGACAGGCACCGTGCAGCCCCGTCGACGGCAAGCCGATGAAGAGAGCGACGGCCGCCGAGGTGCGGGCGCTCCTGGCCTGAGGGTCTGAGGTGCCGGCTCCGGGGCGCTAGGCGCGCTTGTCGAGCTCCACGTAGTCGCGCTGCTTCGGACCCGTGTAGAGCTGGCGCGGGCGGCCGATCTTCATCGCCGGGTCGCCGATCATCTCGAGCCAGTGGGCGACCCAGCCCGCCGTGCGCGCGATCGCGAACATGACGGTGAACATCGAGCGCGGGATGCCGAGCGCGCTGTAGATGACGCCCGAATAGAAATCGACGTTCGGGTAGAGCTTGCGCGCGATGAAGTACTCGTCCTTGAGTGCGATCTCCTCGAGCCGCAGCGCCAGCTCGAACAGCGGATTGTCCGTCTGACCCATGCGGGAGAGCAGCTTGTGGCACATCTCGCGGATGATCCTGGCGCGCGGGTCGAAGTTCTTGTAGACGCGGTGACCGAAGCCCATCAGCCGGACGTTGTCGTCCTTGTCCTTCACGCGGGCGAGGAACTTCTGGATATTGTCGACGGTGCCGATGTCCTCGAGCATCTCGAGGACGGCCTCGTTCGCGCCGCCGTGCGCCGGACCCCACAGCGCCGAAACGCCGGCGGAGATGGCGGCGTAGGGATTCGTGCCGGTGCTGCCCGCAAGGCGCACCGTGGACGTGCTCGCGTTCTGCTCGTGGTCGGCATGGAGGATCAGCAGCAGATCGAGCGCCTGCGACGCGATCGGGTCGACGACGTAGTCCTCCGCGGGCACCGCGAAGAACATGTGCAGCATGTTCGCGCAGTAGTCCATGTCGTTGCGCGGATACACGAACGGCTGCCCGAGCATGTGCTTGAAGGCGGCCGCCGACACCGTCGGGATCTTCGCGAGGATGCGGTGCGCGAAGATCTCGCGATGACGCGGGTTATCGTTGTCCATCGAGTCGTGGTAGAACGCCGCCATCGACGAGACCACCGCCGACACCATCGCCATCGGGTGCGCGTCGTAGTGGAACCCGTTGAAGAAACGCAGCAGCGTCTCGTTGATCATCGTGTGGTAACGGATCGAGTGGTCGAACTGCTCGAGCTGTCCGCGCGCCGGCAGTTCGCCGTTGATCAGCAGGTAGGCGGTCTCGAGGAACGACGACCGGGTCGCGATCTGCTCGATCGGGTAGCCGCGGTAGAGCAATACGCCGGCATCGCCGTCGATGTAGGTGATCCGGCTGTCGCAGGCCGCCGTGGCCATGAAGCCCGGATCGAAGGTGAAGACGCCGAGATCCTTCGTGATGCCGGCGACGTTGACACAGTCGGGGCCGAGGGTTCCGGAGCGCGCCTCCAGCACCGACTTCTTGCCGGTCTCGAGACTGGTCAACTCGTACTTCTTGCTGCTCATGGCCGTGCGCTTCCCGATGACAAACCGTGACGCCCCGCCCGGCGCGGGGTTGGCCAGTCAGGGTTGCACGGAGGCGCGCTCAGTTCAAGTTCGGGATCACTGCACGATCTTGATCTTCTGGCCCGGCGTAGGCTGCCTGTCGGGGTAGAGGTCGTTCAGCAGCCGGAGCTGTTCGGCGGGGTACTTCTCGAGCGGTGAGGTCCGCGCCAGTGTGTCGATGGTCATGCCCGGCCTGGCCTGGATGATACGGATCCTGTTCGGCTCGGCCTGGGTGAACTCATTGTCGCGCAGGCGACGGAAGGTCCTGACGCTGGAATTGAACAGCGGATCGAAGCTCGCAAACCCCGCGGCCTGCCGCGGAGCCCCCTCGAAAACGTAGGCGAGGTTGTTGAAATAGACGACCGCGACGCGCGCCGGGCCCTGGTTGCCCCAAGGCAGTTTCGTGTTGCGGATGGTCGCGGTGTAGCCCTCGAGGCCATTGACGTCGAGGGGCGCCGCCGACGTCGTGGCCGTGCCCTGCAGCATGCGGGCGAGGAACTCCCGTGGAGCGGCACCCTGGGGTGGCGCGGCCGCCGACAGCCTGATCATCGCGTCCTTGGCCGGCGTGTAGGCGAGCAGGCTCGACGGCTGGTTGTCGACGATCCAGCCGGTCGGGAACGCCAGCGTGATGCCGAGGTCGCCATGGTAGAAACGCGAGCCGCGCACGACGCCCTGCGCGCGGCTGTCACCGACCGGCAGGCCGTCGATCCTGGCGAGGTACCGGTCGCGGTTGTCCGCACGGCCCTCGGCGTCCGGGGTCCGACGGGCCGCCTTCACGACCTCCTGCAAGCGCGTGTCGGCGTCCGGATGCGTGGAAAAGACACCGTGGTAGATGTTCGGCTTGCGGTTCTCCTGCCGCGCCATCTGCACTTCGAGCAGTTCCTGGTTCTTCAGCAGACGCACGACGTCGATCATCTCCTCGGGTTCGTAGCCGATGCGGTCCAGGTACTCCGCGCCGAGCCGGTCCGCCTCGAGTTCCATGTCGCGCCCGTAGCCGACGACCAGCGCGCTGCCCGCCATGTTGGCGACGTTGGCGAGATCCGGGCTGCCGGTAAGGATGCCGACCATCATCGCGCCGACGCCGGCCGCCGTGGCCCCGGTCTGCTGCCGCACCGAGTGGCGTGCCGTGACGTGCCCGACCTCGTGGCCAAGCACGGCGGCGAGTTCGCCCTCCGAATTCAGGTACCGCATGATGCCGCGCGTGACGTAGACGTAGCCGCCCGGCAGCGCGAACGCGTTGATCATGTCGCTGTCGAGCACGGTGAACGTGTACTGCAGGTCTGGCCGGTGGCTCGACTTCGCGATGCGCTGGCCGACGTCGTTGACGTACTGCTGCAGCGCCTCGTCGTCGTAACGCCCGTACTGCCGCAGGATCTGCGGGTGCTCCTTGCGGCCGAGCTCGATCTCCTGCGCCTCGCTCATGAGGACGACGTCCGTGCCGCCGGTGACGGGATTCGTCGCGCAACTGCCGAGGACGAGGGCACCGGCCAGGACGGCCACGGCGAAGAACGCGTTCGGGCGAGGCATGACCAACTCCGGACGTGGGTGCCTGAGTCTAGAGGGCCGCCAGCCGGGCAGAAAGTTCCGGGTTCCAAAGCAACAGGGCGCCCGGAGGCGCCCTGTCTGCCGGAGAAACAGGAGAATGCCCCCTATTTCGCGGCGTACTTCTTGCGGAAGCGGTCGACCCGGCCGCCGGTGTCGACGATTTTCTGCTTGCCCGTGTAGAACGGGTGACAGCTCGAGCAGACTTCGATCTGCAGGTCCTGGCCCAGCGTGGAACGCGTCTCGAACGTGTTGCCACAGCTGCAGGTCACCGTGATCTGCTTGTAGTTCGGGTGGATGGCGTCTTTCATGACCGCAGGGTCCGGGACCGGGTGTGCAAAGCGGGCCGCGAATTATAGGGACCGCCCCGATGGGTGACAAGCGCGGCGCAGTTCATCCGTCGCGCGACGCCCAGCAGCGTCGCTCCAGGTCGCCGATGGCCCATTTGACAGAATCGGTTATCCACAAATCCTGTGGATAACTTTGTGGATGACGAGGCGTACAGCCGTCCGCATGCGGGGCAGAATGCGGGAAGTTCCGTATTGGTCATTTTTTGACCACTCCTATTTCTTTTTTATGATCAATTAGTTAAGTCTGTCGTCTAATGTTTAACTTCTGCTGCTGGCCGTAACCCGCAGATAGTCCGTCGCCCGACCCGGCCATGTGCATAAGTGCCGTCCGGCTACCTCAATCCGCCCCGGTGCGCAAGTCCGGAACAGTTGTGCACGCGGGCCGGCGTCGGCTTCCGCCGCCGATGTTGGCGACAACCCCCTGTCAGGCCGGCAGAAATTCGGCTTGCAGGTCGTTCAGGAACCGATGCCCCAGCGGCGTCGGCCGCCAGCGATCCCCCGACCTTTCCACCAGCCCCCTCGCGAGCGCGATCGCCAGCGGCCGGTCGAGGGCTCCCGCCGGCAACCCGGTCCGTGCTTCGAACGCCTCCTCGGTGAAGCCCTCGAGCAGGCGCAGCGCGTTCAGGCAGAACTCGAATGGCAGATCGCCTGGCGGCACGTCGCGGCGCTCGGCCAGTCGCGCCGCGGGCGTCGCGGCGCCGACGTAGCCCGCCGGGTGGCGCACGCGCACGGTCCGTTCGATGCGATCGGTGCGGGTGACCTTGCCGTGTGCACCCGCGCCGATGCCGATGTAGTCCGCGAAGCGCCAGTAGGCGAGGTTGTGCCGGCACCGCCGGCCCGCACGAGCGTACCCGGACACCTCGTACTGCCCATAGCCCGCGGCACCGAGCAGTTCCTGGCAGGCCTGCTGCATTTCGAGAGCGAGGTCGTCGTCGGGCATCCCGGCCGGCGGCCGGCGCGCAAACGGTGTCTCCGGCTCGAGCGTCAGCTGGTAATGCGAGACGTGGCTCGGGCCGAGCGCGAGGGCACGCTCGACATCCGCCCGCGCCGCCGCGAGCGACTGCTGCGGCAGCGCATACATCAAGTCGAGGTTCAGGTCGTCGATGCCGGCGCGGCGGACCTCCGCCACAGCCCGCTCGATGTCGCCGGCGACGTGGATGCGTCCGAGCGCGAGCAGGGCCGCATCGTCGAAACTCTGCGCACCAAGCGACACGCGGTTCACGCCGGCCGCGGCATAGGCTTCGAAGCGGCCATGCTCGACCGTGCCCGGATTCGCTTCGAGCGTTACCTCGACGTCGCCGGCGAACGGCAGCAACTCGCGGGCGCGCCCGAGAAGGCGACCGATCGTGTCCGCGGAGAACAGACTGGGCGTGCCGCCGCCGAAGAACACCGAGACGATCTGACGGCCCGCCACGTCGCGCGCAGCGAACTCCAGGTCGTCGAGCAGGGCCTCGAGGTACACCCGCTCCGGCAGGCCCGCGGCCGGCAGCGCATGCGAGTTGAAGTCGCAGTACGGGCACTTGCGGACGCACCACGGCAGGTGCACGTACAGCGCGAGCGGAATGCACGCGACGTTGATCACACGGCGCCGTGCGTCAGCGCGACGACCAGCATGCGCAGGGCCTGGCCACGATGGCTGCGGCGGTTCTTGTCGGCCGCCGCGAGTTCCGCCGCCGTGCGGGCGCCGTCGTCCACGAGGAACAGTGGGTCGTAGCCGAAGCCGCCGCTGCCGCGCGCCTCGCGGCCGATGCGGCCCTCCCATTGGCCCTGCGCGACGATTGGCGAAGGATCGTCCGGCCAGCGCAGGTAGACCATCGCGCAGCGATAGCGGGCCGTGCGCGCCTCGTCGGCGACGACGGCCAGCTCACGCAGCAGCCTGGCGTTATTGGCGGCATCGTCCGCGCCGGGCCCTGCATAGCGGGCGGAGTAGATACCCGGTGCGCCGTGCAGCGCGTCGACTTCGAGACCCGAGTCGTCGGCGATGGCGGGCAGCCCCGCAACGGTCGCGGCGAAACGCGCCTTGAGGATCGCGTTCTCGACGAACGTGAGACCGGTTTCGTCGGCGGATGCGTGCGTGAATTCGGCGAGCGAACGCACATCGACGCCCCAGGGCACGAGGATCTCGCGCATTTCGCGGAGCTTGCCCATGTTGCCCGTCGCGAGCACCAGCGCGGACGGCAGCGCCGCGGCCATCACTTCCGGCCGATGCGCGGCCCCGGCGCGGCCTGTGGCAGCGGCGCCTGCAACGCAGCGGACTGCACGGCAAACAGTTGCTCGCAGGCGCCCGCAGCGAGATCGAGCAGGCGATCGAGCTCGTGCCGCCGGAACGCGTGGCCCTCGGCCGTGCCCTGCACCTCGACGAAACCGCCGCCGTTGTTCATGACGACGTTCATGTCCGTCTCGGCCGTGGAATCCTCAGGGTAGTCGAGGTCGACCACCGCGACGCCGCGGACGATGCCGACGGACACCGCCGCGACCTGGCCGTGCAGCGGACTCGACGCGAGCTGGCGCCGCGCGACCAGCCTGCTCATCGCATCGGCCAGCGCGACGTAGGCGCCGGTAATCGACGCCGTGCGCGTCCCGCCGTCCGCCTGCAGCACGTCGCAGTCGATCGTCACGGTGCGCTCGCCGAGCGCCCGCATGTCCACGACGGCCCGCAGCGAACGCCCGACCAGCCGCTGGATCTCGAGCGTGCGCCCGCCCTGCTTGCCCTTCGCGGCTTCGCGCGGGCTGCGCGTGTGGGTCGCACGCGGCAACATGCCGTACTCGGCCGTGATCCAGCCTTCGCCCTTGCCGCGCAGGAAACCGGGTACGCCGTCGTCGACGCTCGCCGTGACGAGCACGCGCGTGTCGCCGAACGCGACCAGCACCGACCCCTCGGCGTGACGGGTGAAACCGCGGGTAATGCTGACAGGGCGCAGCTGCTCGGGGGCGCGACCGCTCGGTCTCAAGGCGATGATCTCCGGAAGACGGGGGTTGCCGGTGCGGGCTCACGGCCCAAGCCAGCGTATCGCGGCGGCCGAGGTATTGTCCGCGTACGGAGCCGACTTCGTCACGGCCCGTTCGCCGAGCTGCAGCAGGGAATCGCGCAGGCTGCACTTCGGGTCGACGACGGAAAGCGCCGCGATCTGGTCCTCGTTCACGCCCGCCCAGAGCCCGTCGGAGCAGAGCATGAGCACGTCGCCCGGCTGCAGCGCGCGCCGGCCGCTCAGCGTCATCTCGGGCAGCACCGGGTCGCCACCGATGCAGCATTCGACGTAGTTGCGCATCGGATGGCCCTGCGCCTGCCGCTCGGTGATGCGACCCGCGCGCAGCAGCAGCTCGACGTGGCTGTGGTCGCGCGTGCGCTCGAACACGCGGGCGTGGCGCAACTGGTACACGCGGCTGTCACCGACGTGCGCCCAGTAGGCGCTCGAGCCCTGTACGAGACAGACCGCGCAGGTGGCGCGCGGCCGGATGTCGGGCAGCAGGCCGCGGCCGAGCTGGACGACCGCGTCGTGCGCGCGGCCCACGGTCAGGTGCAGGAAGCCGTCCGGGTCGAAGATCGGGCGGCTGGCTTCCCAGAACTCGTTGAGCAGCGTGCGAACGGCCACTTCGGCCGCGCGCGCCCCGTCGGCGTGGCCGCCCATGCCGTCGACGACCGCGAGCAGCACCGTGCCTTCGGCATCGGCGATGGCCACGCGATCCTGGTTCTCTTCGCGATGGCCGATCAGGCTCAGGTCTGCGTGCTCGATCTGCAAGGGCTGCTCCGGCACGCCGGTTGTGGGTAAAATCGCTGCGATTTATAGCACTTGCAGCAACACGCATACCAGCGCCGCGGCCCACCCCCGCTCTGCCCGCGAACCTGTCTTGCGCCCTGCCCCAGACCAAGGTCACCAGCCATGATCCGCAGCATGACAGGCTTCGCGCGGCGCGAGCGCCAGGGCCCGTGGGGCACGCTCACCTGCGAGATCCGCGCCGTCAATCACCGCTACCTGGAACTCGCGCTGCGCCTGCCCGAAGACCTGCGGAGTATCGAGAACGACGCGCGGCAGGCGCTCGCGGCAGCGCTGCGCCGGGGCAAGGTCGACGCTGGCGTATACCTGCGCGGGGCGCCCGCCCAGGCCGGCACGGTCGAGATCAACCGGCCGCTGGTCGAACAGCTCGTCCGGACGGCGGGCGAGGTCGCGGGCATCGCCGGCGGCTCGCTCGGTCAGGTGAACCCGCTGGACCTGTTGCGGTGGCCCGGCGTGATCCGGGAGGTCGACCGGGACCTGCGTCCGGTGCTGGCGGCCGCGCGGGATCTGTTGAGCGAGACAGTCGCCGATCTGAACGAATCCCGCGACCGCGAGGGTGCACGCCTCCGCGAGATGCTGCTCGGGCGCTGCGAAGCGCTGCAGGAGGCCGTCGCGCTGCTCCGGGCCCGGCTGCCCGACATCGCCGCCCGGATCCGCGCGCGCGTCTCCGAGCGCGTCACCCAGCTCGGCGCACAGGTCGATCCGGCCCGCCTCGAGCAGGAACTGGTGCTGCTCGCCTACAAGATGGACTTCGAAGAAGAACTCGACCGCCTCGGCAGCCACGTGACCGAAACGCGGCAGGTGCTCGACGCGAAGGAGCCCGCCGGGCGCCGTCTCGACTTCCTGATGCAGGAACTCAACCGCGAGGCGAACACGCTGTCGTCGAAGTCGCAGGACGCGGACACGACGCGCGCCGCGGTCGACATGAAGGTGCTGATCGAGCAGATGCGGGAGCAGGTGCAGAACATCGAGTAGGTTCCGGGCACTTCCGGAGACGTTCGCCAACGTCGCTGCAACTGATTGAGTTATTGACCGTTTTCCCCGGATTCGTCCATAGTCGTCCAACCTGATCCAGTGCTACCTTTGCAGCTGAATGAGTAGCTGATGTGTAGCTAGACGTGTAGCTGGAGACTCGACGAGCAAGTTTCAGCGCGTCCAGCTACACACCCCGGATCGACGAGGTGACGGCCATGGAACGTGCAAAGCTGACCGCTCTAGAAGTCGAGCGCGCCCACCGCTCTGGTAAGCGCTTGCTGCTGAGTGATGGCGACGGGCTCTACCTGCGCAAGCAGAACAGCGACAGCGCTTCCTGGGTCCTGAGATATCGCCACGGCGGCAAGCAGCGCTGGCTGACGCTGGGCAACTTCCCCGACATGCCGCTGGCGACGGCCCGCATCGAAGCACGGCAGGCGCGCGTACTGCTCGACAAGCAGCAAGACCCCATGCATCTGCGGCGGGCCGCGATGGCCGAGGAGCGGCAACGCGGATCATTCAAGGAACTGTGTGACGACTGGTTTCGCGCTGAGGTCGAAGGCCGCGGCATCAAACATCCCGGCGTGCCCCGTCGCTATCTCGACAAATACC
>WBZL01000153.1_pt1 | contig 73291 bp, 73 predicted proteins | sample 5204291 | NCBI WGS metagenome assembly WBZL01 (sample SAMN12344345, study PRJNA552823) | activated sludge metagenome | biome: Activated sludge suspended growth; feature: Nitrification reactor; material: Wastewater; isolation source: activated sludge from nitrification reactor of wastewater...
TTGATCTTCGAGACCCAGGGCTGGGTTTGAATGAGGCGGCACTCTCCTAGGGGTGCCGCCTTTTTCTTTGTTCTCAACGAAGGGAAGGCAGCTGGGTCGAGTCGAGCGGGAGACTATTTTTCTTGCAAGAGGCGCTGTTGGAATGCGGCGAGCCGATTGAGGGCATCGAGCGGTGTCATAGAGAAGAGATCCATCTGCCGGACTTCCTCCAGCATGGGGTGAGGCGCAGGCAAGGTAGCGTCGAATTGCAGTGCCTGTTGAGTTTCGCGAATGGGTTCTTGGGAGGAAGTTGTAGATTCGAGCTGTGCGAGGACTGCTTTGGCTCTGTGTATCACCGCCTCCGGAAGGCCTGCCAGCTGAGCCACATGAATGCCATAACTTCGATCAGCCCCACCCGGAATGATCTTGCGCAGAAAGAGGACGCGACCGTTTCGTTCCTGGACGGCCACGGAGTAGTTTGTAATCCCTTCCCGTGACCCTTCCAGCTGCGTCATTTCATGATAGTGTGTTGCGAACAATGTACGCGCCCCGAGTCGCACGGGGTCCTGGATAAATTCTGCGATGGCCCAGGCAATGCTCAACCCATCATACGTGCTAGTTCCTCGCCCAACCTCATCAAGAAGGATCAAGCTGCGTGCCGTGGCACAGTGAAGAATATGGGCGGATTCCGTCATTTCGACCATGAAGGTGCTTTGACCTGCGGCCAGATTGTCTGAGGCTCCCACGCGGGTGAAGATACGGTCCGCTAGGCCGATCCGAGCCTCGGTCGCCGGCACGAAGCTACCCATCTGCGCCATCAACGTAATCAGCGCGACTTGCCGGAGATAGGTGCTCTTTCCGGCCATGTTCGGCCCAGTAATGATGTGGAGGCGGCTCGTCCGCAGATCCAGAAAGGTATCATTGGGGACGAATCCATCGGAGAGAACGAGTCGTTCAATGACCGGGTGGCGCCCGTGGACGATGTGAAGGACATCGCCGGTATCCACGCTCGGTCGTACATAGCGATGTAGCGCCGCCGTTTCGGCGAGGGCAGCCAGCACGTCCAGTACCGCTAGTCGTTGGCTGATCTCCTGTAGTCGTGCGGTTTGAGCGGCGAGCCTTGTCCTCAGTTGCTCAAACAGTTGTTGTTCCAGGGCGGTGAGTTTCGTATCGGCTCCGGTGACACGTTCCTCGAGTTCCTTTAACTCTGCGGTCATGAATCGCTCGGCATTGACGAGTGTCTGTTTGCGGATATAGTCGGGGGGAACCTTTCCCAGATTGGCCTTCGTAATCTCCAGGTAATAGCCGAATACCTGGTTATATCGTACTTTCAACGACTCGATTCCGGTGCGGGCGCGTTCTTTGGCTTCCAGACCGGCGATCCAGCCTTTGCCTTCGCGGCTGGCCTTGCGGAGTTCGTCCACCTCCGGGTGGTACCCATCCTTCAGAATACCGCCATCACGAACCGACACCGGCGCTTCAGACGCGATGGCCTGCTCGATCAACTGGTACAGGTCGGTAGCGTTATCCCATGCGGCGGTCAGATCGACCAACAGCGGAGCCTTCAGCTCCGACAACTCGGCGTGAATGGCCGGGAGCGAGGAAAGGGACAATTTGAGAGCCAACACATCGCGCGGGTTCGCGACGCCAAGAGATATGCGGCCACAGAGACGGGAGATGTCTTGAACGGGACGTAAGGCCGATCGAAGACGGACCCGCGTATCAAGGTGGGTATGGAATTCTTCGACTGCAGTGAGGCGTGCCTCGATGGGGGCACAGGTTATCAAGGGTCGCAAAAGCCATTCGCGGAGCAGGCGACTGCCCATGGCGGTCACGGTCCGGTCTAAGACGCCCAGGAGGGTAGTAGATGACTGCCCCGATGACTCGTCGGTGCGGCTGGTTGATCTTACGAGTTCCAGATTGCGGATCGTCACGCTGTCCAAGTGCATGGCATCGTGCTGATGTCGGACGCGGATCTGGCGAATGTGGTCGAGTGAGGCGGTTGGTTGCGTCTCGCGGGCGTATCGCAGGACGGCCGCTCCGGCTTGGATGCCGAGGGTCAGGTTGTGGCAGCCGAAGGCATCCAGCGAATGGACACGAAAGTGTTCCTGCAGCCTGAGGCGTCCCGCGTCCAGGTCAAACCAGGCGGCGGGTTGCGCACAGCAGCGAAGTCCCGTCAGCTCGCTCATCCACTGGTGTTCATCGGGAGGGGGGGCCTCGGCAAACAACAACTCTTTAGGTTCCAGTCGTGCGAGTTCGTCCAGGAGGGAGGCGTGTGCCTGAGGACCGTAAAATTCGCAGAGCCAAAACTCGCCGGTGGATACCTCTAGCGTGGCGAGGCCGAAGGAGCATTCCTTGTTGTTAGAACCGCTCAGGCGGACACGGGTTGCCACTGCAGCCAGGATGTTGGATTCTGCGGCAGGGAGAAACTCGCTATCGATCAGGGTGCCGGGTGTGTAGAGCCGGACCACTTCCCGGCGCACCAAGCCTTTGGCCAGTTTGGGGTCTTCCACTTGTTCGCACAGGGCTACGGTGCGGCCTGCACGCAGCAGCTTCGCGATATAGTTCGTGGCCGCATGGTAGGGGACGCCGCAGAGGGGGATCGGGGTACCGCTCGACTTGTCGCGAGAGGTGAGCGCGATCGACAGGAGCTTGGACGCTTCCACCGCGTCCTCTTGAAACATCTCGTAGAAATCGCCGACACGAAAAAACAGAATGGCATCGCGATAGGCTTGCTTGATGTCGCGATATTGGCGCATCAAGGGGGTGCCGTCGGTCTCACCCATCGGTCTGTTCTCCCTCGGAGGAAAGGTCTGACGAGGTCCCCACACGGCGGGCGGCTTTGTCGAGGGCCTGACGCAGGCGCTCGAGATCCACCTCCGCTTCCTGCAGGGCCTTGGTCTTTCGTCGCAGCTCAATGCGCCCGCGGACCCAGGCGGGAAAGAGGAGGATGCCAGATACCAAGAGGCCGACACCGAACGCGGCCAAGATCGGTTTATAGATCAGGATGGAGGCGGAGCGTAGGCCAAAGAAATACCGTAGGGTGACTTCCTGTTCCTGATTCTGGAGCACAAACGACAGGGCGAGCAGTAGCAGCGTTCCCACCAGGATTAATCGGATCAATGCGAGGCCCTCCTTGGCCGGGATGATTGTACACGGGTTTGTCGAACCACTCTAGTGGGACGAGGCCGGGAAAGGCTGGTGCGGAGTTCGGTGAGGACGCGGGCCGACGAAGGTCCGGTGGCTGTCAGGATGGCCTGTCGTGCAGCAGGCAGGCGGTGAGCCAGGCACACCTCCAGACGATCCGCAGGAAGCGCTTCTCTCCATCGATCTGCCCATTCGATTGCGACAACCGTGTGTCCGTCTAAGTAGTCGCCGAGACCCGTGTCGTCAAGTTGGGAGGCAGTGAGCCGGTACAGATCGGTGTGGATCAGGGGAAGGCGGCCCCGGTATTCATGGATCAATGTGAAGGTTGGGCTGCTGACGGCAGCGGAGTCGGCGAGCAATCCGTCGGCCATGCCTCGAACCAGCGAGGTCTTCCCCGTCCCCAGTTCGCCGAACAGTGCGATGACTTCTCCCCCACGAAGAAGGGCGCCCACACACTGTCCCAGGCGGTGTGTCTGTTGCGGAGTCCGAAGGACGAGGCGCAAGGGCTTGCCGACAGTTCGTGCTCCTTTGTGTGTCTCAGGAACAGAAGGGGTGGCTGGACGTCGCGGCTTAGGCTTGCCTGGTTGGTGCAAGGGCATGGGGAATCTGCCGAATGAGATCGCGTGTGATCATGCCGGCCTGTCCTAATTGTTGCGCGGCCAAATCTCCGGCGAGGCCATGAAAATAGGTGGCGGTGCAGGCGGCATCCCATGGAGAAAGGCCCTGAGCCAGCAACCCGCCGACCATGCCCGTTAGGACATCCCCGGTTCCAGCTGTGGCCATCCCGGGGTTGCCGGTCGGGCAGATGGCTGCCAGTCCATCCGGCCTGGCAATCACTGTCCTGGCCCCTTTGAGAATCACAAACACCCCTCGCTCACGCGCAAACCTGGTGGCGGTGCCGAGGCGGTCCTCATTCACGGACTGCGTGGTTGCCTCAGCTTCCAATCTGGCCATTTCGCCGGGGTGAGGGGTGATGATCGGCGGGCGCTTGCATTCCGTCAGGAGCGAGGCTTTCCCCGCGAGGGCGTTCAGTGCGTCGGCGTCCAGCACGCACGGTTTGTCGACGCGCTTGACGAATTCTTGCACGAGTTCGACGGTTTCCGGATGGGTGGTCATGCCCGGGCCGATGGCCACCGCATCCCTGGCACCCGCGAACGCCAACAGACGATCGAGGCCTGACCGTGCGAAGGTCCGCGCCTTCGTATCCGGCATGGGAAGGGTCATGGCTTCCAACAATTTGGCTTCGAGGATGTCGTTGACGCTCGACGGTACGGCGGCGGTGACGAGCCCGGTCCCGATTCGAAGTGCCGCGAGGGCCGCCATGGCTGCTGCGCCTGTTTTGCCGACCGATCCCGCGATGATGCCGACATGGCCGTAGGTTCCCTTGTGCGAAGATGGACGGCGGACGGGAAGTGCCGTTCGCGCGGCGAGGTCGGTGAGGAGGAATAATCGGCTTCCGATGGCGTCGACAAAGGGTGCTGGAATACCAATATCGACCATGCGGAGCTGGCCGGCGCATTCGATGCCGGCTCCGCAATACAGGCCCACTTTCGGCAATCCAAAGGTGACGGTCAGGTCTGCACGCACGGCCGCGCCCAGAATGGCGCCGCTATCCGCATGCAGGCCCGAGGGAAGATCGACTGCCACCGTCGGACGTGCGGCCGTGTTGATGGCCTCGATGGCGTCACGGTACAGACCGGTGACGCCTGAGGAGAGTCCTGTGCCGAGAATCGCATCCACGACGAGGTCGCTTGCTCTCAGACGTTGCTCAAGGACCTGCGCGTCTGCAGGACGCGTCACGGCTGCCTGGCCGGCCGTCCGTTGAAACCGTTGATACATGGTCTTCGCGTCGCGACTGAGTTCGGAGGGCGAGGTGAGGAGCAATACCAGGACGTGCGCTTTTTTCCGCCGCAAGAGCCTGGCCACGACGAAGCCGTCTCCGCCGTTGTTGCCCTTTCCGCAGAGGATCGCGACCGATTTTCCGGCTATCGGTCCATATAGGGCTTCAAGCTGAGTCACGACACCGGCTCCGGCCCGCTCCATCAGGACCAGGGAGGGGACATGCGCTTGTGTGATCGTTCGATCATCGAGTCGGCGCATCTGTTCGGCGGTTACGATTGGTATCATGGTGCCACGAGGTGTTCCAGCCTGGGGCAGGCGGCGGCGGGGGATCATGGTCGCCGTTCCGACTGCTTAGTTCACCAGTTCCTTCATTTCGCGGACGGCTTGAACGAGCCCGACCATCACGGATCGGGCGATGATGCTGTGGCCGATATTGAATTCAACGATCTCCGGCAGTTTGGCCAGTCGTTTGACGTTTTTGTAGGTCAGGCCATGGCCGGCATTAACCCCGAGCCCGAGTTTGTAGGCCAGTTTGGCCGCTTGGGTGATAGCCTCGAATTCCTCATCCTCTTCCTTGGACCGCTTGGCATTGGCGTATCGGCCGGTGTGGAGTTCGACGTAGGCCGCGCCGATTTTGTGGGCGGCTTTGATTTGATCGAGAGTCGGTTCGACGAAGAGGCTGGTGGGAATGCCGCCATCTCGAAGCAGATCGACGATCTTCTGAATGCGTTCGCGATGGTTGACGAGATCCAGGCCTCCCTCGGTGGTGAGTTCCTGCCGGCGTTCGGGAACCAGCGTGACGAGGTCGGGCTTCACGCTCAGCGCGATCTTTGCCATGGCGTCATCGGCAGCCATTTCTAAGTCCAATTTCGTACGGACGATCTCCCGCAACAGGGTGAGGTCGCGGTCTTGAATGTGCCGACGATCTTCACGCAGGTGCACCACCAGGCCGTCTGCGCCGGCCAATTCGACGAGAATGGCGGCGGTCAGGGGGTCGGGGTCTATTCCTCCACGTGCCTGTCGCAGTGTCGCTACGTGATCGATATTGACGCCCAATCGAGCCATGATGCCTCCGCAATTACCATGAATGATGCAGGAGAAAGATTTCGGAACTGGTCGAAATTCATAGACAATTCTGTTGTCGGTGAGGCATTATTAACAGAAGAAGGTGGGGCGGAGCAAGGCGGCCATGCTTGAGGGAATCCTGCCCGCTTGACGGTATGTCGCCGTCGGGTGCTGCTCTGCAACTCCCCAGAATTGTAGTGAAATTGACTCGTTTTGAGGCCTCCATTAAAATACGCCCCTTTCAGAGGCATGGCGATCGAACCAGTTCAGCAGAGGACCCGCCTGTAGGAGCCTGACAACGACATGTCGATCAGCGACGGTTTTTACCGCATCAAACGACTTCCTCCGTACGTATTTGCCCAAGTACAAACCCTGAAACTTGAGGCGCGTCAACGGGGAGAAGATATTATCGACTTCGGGATGGGCAATCCGGATCAGCCCACCCCGCCTCATATCGTCGACAAACTGATTGAAGCGTCCAAGAAGGCCAAGAATCATCGGTATTCGGCCTCGCGCGGCATCACCAAGCTGCGCCATGCGATTACCGGTTGGTATAAGCGCAATTATGATGTGGACTTGGATCCCGAGACCGAGGCGATCGTCACGATCGGCTCGAAGGAAGGGATCGCGCACCTGGCATTGGCCACCATTGGGCCGGGCGATGTCGTGCTTACGCCGACGCCGACGTACCCCATTCATATGTACAGTTTCATTATTGCAGGCGGTGAAGTACGCGGGATTGAGCTGCGTCAGGATAGCGATTTTTTCGACGATTTGCTGCGGGTCTATCGACAGACCTTGCCGCGTCCGCGCATTTTGGTCATCAATTTCCCGCACAACCCCACGACCGCCGTGGTCGATCTCGAGTTTTTTAAAAAAATCGTCGCGTTTGCCAAAGAGCACGATGTCATTGTGATTCACGATCTGGCCTATGCGGATATCGCGTTCGACGGCTATAAAGCGCCGAGTTTTCTTCAAGTGCCGGAGGCAAAGGATGTGGGCGTCGAGTTTTACACACTCTCGAAGGCTTACAACATGCCGGGCTGGCGAGTCGGCTTTTGTGTGGGGAACCGTGAAGTGGTGGGCGCGCTCGCGAAACTGAAGAGCTACCTCGACTACGGTATTTTTCAGCCGATTCAAATCGCCAGTACCGTCGCCTTGAATGGACCGCAGGACTGCGTGAAAGAAGTCGTGCAGCGGTATCAAAACCGTCGGAATGTCTTGGTGAATGGGCTGAACCGCATCGGTTGGCCGGTGGCGCTGCCCCGAGCCACGATGTTCGTCTGGGCCCGTATTCCGGATCCGTTCCGCCACATGGGGTCGCTGGAGTTTTCAAAGTTGTTGTTGCGGGAAGCGAAGGTTGCGGTATCGCCTGGCATCGGATTCGGAGAGGGTGGAGATGAATTCGTCCGGTTCGCGTTGGTAGAAAACGAGCATCGTACACGCCAGGCCCTTCGCGGTATTCGGAAAGTGTTGAACCTGGATGATCAGGAGCCATGAAGACTGAGATCGGAGTAGGGGTGATCGGCTTCGGCACCGTCGGGACCGGCGTGGCTCGAGTGCTGACTGAGAATGCGGAGCTGATCCGCCGGCGCGTGGGCGTGCCGATCAAGTTAGTTCGCATTGCGGACTTGGATATTACGCGTGACCGGGGCATTGCGATCCCGCCGGGCGTGTTGACCACGGACATCCAGCAGGTGCTCACGGACCCGCGTGTGGACATCGTCATCGAGTTGATGGGTGGATATGACGTGGCGAAACGCGTCATCTTGGATGCGGTGCAGCGGGGAAAGCATGTGGTGACGGCGAATAAGGCGCTGCTGGCCGTGCATGGGGAAGAGATTTTTGCCGCCGCATCCCGTCAAGGCATCGATCTTGGATTCGAAGCGAGTGTCGGGGGCGGCATCCCGGTGATCCGCGCGTTGACCGAAGGACTGGCCGCGAACAACATTCAGTCGATCTACGGCATTATCAACGGCACCTCAAATTACATTCTGAGCCGGATGACCAGCGAGGGGCAGCGATTCGATGTGGTGCTGGAGGAGGCAAAACGGGCCGGTTATGCCGAAGCCGATCCCACCTTCGATGTGGCTGGGATTGATTCGGCGCACAAGCTGACGATCATGGTCAGCCTGGCGTACGGCACCCCCGTCAATTTCAAGGAAATCTACACGGAGGGAATCACCGCGCTCACGCCGCTCGATATTGCATACGCCAAAGAATTCGGGTTCACCATCAAGTTGCTGGCGATCGCCAAGTTTTCTGATGGAGAAATTGAAGCGCGCGTGCATCCCACTATGGTGCCGTCTGCATCGCAGATTGCAAAAGTAGATGGGGTCTACAATGCGATTCAGTTGGTTGGTGACGCCGTCGAAGACGTGGTGCTGTACGGGCGTGGCGCGGGATCGATGCCGACCGGTAGCGCGGTCGTGAGCGATGTCATGTCTATCGCGCGCGACATGTTGAAGAATGCGACAGGACGTGTGCCGCCGGCTTCATATCAGCCGGACCAACGCTGGCCATTGCGGATGCGACCGATGGAGGAAATCACCTCGCTGTATTACATCCGTTTCATGGTTCTGGACCGGCCGGGCGTGCTGTCCAAGATTGCCGGGGTGTTGGGGCATTATGGGATCAGCATTTCCTCCGTATTGCAGCAGGGACGCAAGGAAGGGCAGACTGTGCCCGTTGTCATCATGACGCACATGGCCAAAGAGCGAGATATTCAGAGCGCGCTTCGCGAAATCAACCCGATGCCGTACATCTCCGAGCCGACGATGCTGATTCGCGTGGAGGGGCGTGACGAATGATGCGCATTCCCGCTATGGTCAGAGGTTGGGTGGGTAGGTGGTGGGTATGAGCCGCTGGCGTGGCATTATCGAAGAGTATCGGAAGTTTCTGCCGGTGACGACTCAGACGCCGGTGATCACGTTGGGGGAGGGGAATACCCCGCTCATCCGCGCGGCGCGGTTGGCCCAAAAGATCGCTCCGGGAGTGGATCTGTATTTGAAGTACGAAGGGATGAATCCGACGGGATCATTCAAAGATCGTGGCATGACCATGGCTATTTCAAAAGCCGTTGAAGCCGGTGCCCGGGCGGTGATTTGTGCCTCCACGGGCAACACCTCCGCGTCCGCTGCCGCCTATGGCGCCCGGGCGGGTATCGCCGTGTATGTACTTATCCCAGCTGGGAAAATCGCGCTGGGGAAGTTGTCGCAGGCCATGATGCACCAGGCCACCGTCATTCAGGTTGAGGGAAACTTTGACCAGGCCTTGACGATCGTGAAAGAGCTTTCGGCCACTTATCCCGTAGAGTTGGTGAACTCGCTTAATCCCTTCCGGATCGAGGGACAAAAAACAGCGGCCATGGAGATTTGCGACGACCTCGGTGATGCCCCGACGGTCCATGTACTTCCTGTGGGGAATGCGGGTAATATCACCGCCTATTGGAGCGGGTATCGTGAATATCGGGCTGCCAACCAAACGACGCGGTTGCCTCGCATGATGGGATTTCAAGCTGCAGGGGCTGCGCCGATCGTGCTGGGTCATGTGGTTGACGCGCCGCAGACCGTGGCCACGGCCATCCGAATCGGCAATCCTGCCAGTTGGCAATCGGCGTTGACCGCAGTAAAGGAATCCTCCGGCGCCATCGATATGGTGACCGACGAAGAAATTTTGCACGCCTACGCCCTAGTGGCTCGTGAAGAAGGCGTGTTTTGCGAGCCGGCTTCTGCGACCTCGGTCGCCGGAGTGATTAAGTTGAGTCGGGCCGGGCAATTGCAAGAAGGTACGACGATCGTCTGTACGCTGACCGGACACGGTTTGAAAGATGCCGACACGGCGATTGGCATTTCACGTCAGCCTCAAACGGTGAAGGCAACCCGCGATGATGTGGCCCGCCTCCTTCATGTCTGATTACCTCAGGAACATTGCATGAAATATTTGATCCTGCATGCCGACGGGATGGCTGACCTTGCCTGTGCGGAGCTTGGTGGCAACACGCCGCTCCAGGCGGCTTCAACCCCATTCCTTGACCAGATTGCCCAACGTGGAGAGGTGGGGTTGCTGAGCCTGCCGTCAGACGCGGGTGCTGCGGGCAGCGATGTCACGAGCGTCGCGGTGTTAGGGTATGACCCGAAAAAGTACTATCCGGGCCCTGGCCCGTTGGAAGCTGCCGGATTAGGCGTGACGGTCGGTGAGCAAGATGTGGTGTTCCGGTGCACCATGGTGACGGTGCGTGGCGAGTCCTCGACCGGTGGTAAGGATCGCGCCGCTGACATCAAGAAGTTAGGGCTGCATGTTGTGATGGAGGATGCCACGGCGGGCCTCATCGATACGGAGCAGGCTCGGGAATTGCTGGATGCAGTCAACGAACAGCTTGGGTCGGAGAACATTCAATTTTACCCGGGGGCCGGTCATCGGCATCTCATGGTCTGGGTGGGGGGGAAATCCCGCGCAGTGTGTGTGGATCCTCAAGAATTGGTCGGTCGGTCGATTGCCGAGGCATTGCCGAACGGTGATGGCGCCGATGTCTTGCGAAAGATTATGGACGCATCGTTTGTGATCTTGCGCGACCATCCGGTGAATGAAGAGCGCGAGGCGGATGGGCTCAAGCCAGCCAATTGTCTCTGGCTGTGGGGGCAGGGCCGTGCCCCTCTCTGGCCGCCCCTGCCGGAACGGTATCAAGTTTCTGGGGTCGTGATCTCGCCGAGCGACGTGCATCGTGGCGTCGGGTTGTGCGCGGGATTGGATGCCGCAGAGCTGTCTATTGACGGTGGTGAGGAAGCGGAGAAGCTTTCCGCTTGTGTCACTGCGGTCACACAAGAGTTGGCGAAGCGTGATTTTGTCTATCTTCATGCCGGTTTGTCCGATGACGTGCTGCATGCGACCAATGTTCAGGACAAGGTGCGAGCGATCGAACGTTTCGATACCCAGGTTGTGGGGCCGGTCCTTGCGGCGTTGGCCAAGTATCCGTCTCATCGATTGCTGATTGTCTGTGATCCGGGTTTGTCACGGGGGCACGGAGCTGCGGCTCCACCGATCCTCTATGCGCTTTGTGATAGTGCTGCCGCGCCACAGTCTGGCTCGACGACACGGTTCCACGAGCAGGACAAGACTATTGCCGCAAGCGCGCCGCGCGATGCCACCAAACTCATGATCCGATTGTTCCCGCGAGGAGCCTAGACCTGTGGCACTCATCGTTCAAAAGTATGGCGGGACGTCGGTCGGCGACGTCGAACGGATTCATCGTGTGGCCGAGCGCGTCGAACGTGCCCGTAAAGAGGGCCACCACGTTGTCGTCGTGCTGTCGGCGATGAGTGGAGAGACAGATCGGCTGCTCAAATTGGCGCATGAGATGACGAGTGCGCCGGATGAGCGTGAATTGGACATGCTGCTTTCAACAGGGGAACGGGTGACCATTGCACTGCTGGCGATGGAACTTCGTGGGCGTGGTGTCCATGCGCAGTCCTTCACGGGTCGGCAGGTCGGCATTCACACCGATAGCGCCCATACCAAAGCCCGAATCTCTCGCGTCTCGGCCGACCGCATCAAGGCAGCCCTCTCGCAAGGGGTCGTTCCGGTTGTGGCCGGGTTCCAGGGGATCAATGCCAGTTCGGATGTTACGACGTTGGGGCGGGGCGGGTCAGATTTGACCGCCGTCGCCTTGGCCGCTGCGCTCAAGGCCGACCGCTGTATTATCTATACGGATGTGGATGGGGTGTATACCGCTGATCCGAACATCGTGCCGGCTGCGCGTCGTCTCGACAAGATTTCTTATGAGGAAATGCTGGAGATGGCCAGTCTTGGGGCGAAAGTTCTCCAGAGTCGCTCGGTCGAGTTTGCGGCCAAATATTCCGTTCCAGTGGAAGTCAATTCAAGCTTCAAGGAAGGAAAGGGAACGCTCGTGACACGTGAAGATGCCGATATGGAAGGGGTCATGGTGTCGGGAGTGACGGGAGACCGCAATCAGGCGAAGATTACGATTGTCGGGGTTCCGGATCGCCCGGGAATTGCCGCGCGTGTGTTCGGGGCCGTCGCGAACGCCAATATCGTCGTCGATATGATCATTCAGAACGTCAGTCAGGCCTCTATGACCGACATTTCGTTTACGGTGCCGAAGTCGGATCTGCGCAAGGCTGTGGATCTTGTCCAGCTCCTCTCGCAGGAGATTGGTGCACGGTCGGTGGCGGTGACGGAATCGATCGCCAAGGTGTCCCTCATCGGCGTGGGCATGCGCTCGCATTCCGGCGTGGCGGCGAAAATGTTCGAGGTGTTGTCGCGCGAAGGGGTCAACATTATGATGATCAGCACATCCGAAATCAAAATCTCCTGCGTCATCGAGGAAAAGTATTTGGAGTTGGCGATGCGCACGCTCCACACGGCATTCGGTCTGGATCGTGTGTCGGCGTCCGCCTTGGGCTGATGGTTCGTCAGCATCCGTGGCCTGAACCCTCGACAGATCCTGTCCGCCCTTGTTACCCTCTAAGTTATGAAACGTAAAACCACACTCGCCCGCCGCCCCCGAGTTGCGGAACCTGTTTCAGTGCGGAGTCTCGCTGCCGCACAGGCGTCGGCGCTGGAAATTTACGATACCACGTTGCGAGACGGCGCCCAGGCGGAAGACGTGAGTTTTTCTGTCGAGGATAAGCTCCGTGTGGCGCAACAGCTCGACGCACTCGGGGTGCATTTTATCGAGGGTGGATGGCCAGGGGCGAATCCCAAAGATATTGAGTTTTTTCGAAAAGTTAAAACTGTTCCGCTTCATCATGCGACCGTTGTGGCGTTCGGCTCGACGCGGAAGGCCAGCAATTCTGTCCGTAAAGACAAGAATCTTCAAGCGCTGGTCGATTCAGGTACGCCGACCATTACCCTCTTTGGAAAGAGCTGGTCATTTCAAGTGACGGACGCGCTAGGCATTGCCCTCGCGAAGAACCTCGAGCTCATTGAAGATTCCATTCACTATTTGCGTTCAAAACATCGGCGGGTATTTTATGACGCCGAGCATTTTTTCGACGGCTACAAAGCCAATCCCGACTATGCACTCCAAACCATCCGACGGGCGATCGCCGGCGGGGCCGAGCGCGTGATCCTGTGCGATACGAACGGCGGCACCATGCCCTGGGAGATTCGCGAGATTTGCCGGGTGGTGAAACAGGAGTGTCCCGTGCCGTTAGGCATCCACGCACACAATGACAGCGAGATGGCGGTCGCCAACTCGTTGGTGGCGGTGGAGTCGGGAATCATACAGGTCCAAGGCACCATCAACGGGATCGGCGAGCGCTGTGGTAACGCAAATTTGTGCTCCATCATTCCAAACTTGCAGTTGAAGATGCAGCGGCCGGCGCTCGGAGAGAAGCTAGCCCATTTGAAGGATGTGTCGGGATTTGTGACGGAGATCGCTAATCTCATGCCGAATAAGCGACAGCCCTATGTCGGGGATGCCGCCTTTGCGCATAAGGGGGGCGTGCATATTCATGCTGTTCTTAAGAACGCGGCCACCTATGAACACATCGATCCCGCGGTCGTCGGTAACCGGCGCCGGATCCTCGTCTCAGACTACGCGGGCCGTAGCGGGCTGTTGGAAAAGGTCGAGGCCTATGGCATTTCGTTGACCAAGAACCATGCGAAATTGCAGGAGTTGGTTGAGACGCTCAAAGAGCGGGAAAGTCAGGGCTATCAATTCGAAGGTGCGGAAGGGTCGTTCGAGTTGCTGATGCGGAAGGCGATGGGCAGTCATCGCTCGTCTTTTCAATTGTTGGGCTTTCGCGTGATCGTCGAAAAAAAACAGGAACATGGGCTCCTGCTGTCGGAAGCGACGGTCATGGTCAAGGTCGGCGATGTGGTCGAACACACGGCCGCCGTGGGGGCTGGCCCGGTCAATGCGCTCGACCATGCGCTTCGTAAGGCGTTGGAGAAGTTTTATCCGCAGCTGCGTGAGGTGAAATTACTCGACTACAAAGTGCGAGTGTTGTCGGCGGAAAAAGGAACGGAATCGAAGGTGCGGGTATTGATCGAATCGGGAGATCACAAGGATAAGTGGGGCACAGTCGGGGTGTCAGAAAACATCATGGAAGCCAGCTGGCAGGCACTGGCCGACAGCATTGAGTACAAATTGTTACTCACCGACCGCTAGCGCTGTTTTCCCTCCATTCGGCACATATAATCCTTGACAGGCCAGGTAACCTCACGTAACTTATGGGGAAATTCTTTGTCTTGGACGCTCGACACCAAGAAGCACTTCCTAAGGAACGACGCTAGTGGACGGCGGGGGGAAAGGCATGAGAAAGGCGGATATCGCGAACGAAATCTTCAAGCAGGTTGGAGTGTCTAAAAACGATGCAGCCGATATCGTCGAACTCGTGCTCAATCTGCTGAAGGGGGTGCTCCAAAAAGGCGATGCGGTCAAGATCGCGGGATTTGGAAATTTTGTCGTTCGAAGCAAAGGGGCCAGGAAGGGACGCAATCCTCGAACCGGTGAAGAAATCGGCATTACTCCCCGTCGAGTGGTGACGTTTCGTCCCAGTCAGGTTTTTAAAAAGTACGTCAATTCTTAGTCACCATCTTGCCACGAGCACATGCAGCATGAGGACCGGTCATGGGGAATGAGCCCAGACTGGGAAGTAAGGTTTTTTATAAGATCGGCGAAGTCAGCAAGATTTCTAAATTGCCGGCTTATGTCTTGCGGTTTTGGGAGTCGGAATTCAGCTTCCTGAGGCCCAAGAAAAGCCGCGGCAATCAGCGGCTGTATGTGCAGCGCGATGTGGATACCGTGCTGGAGATTAAGCGAATGCTCTATGATGAAGGACACACGCTGGCCGGCGTCAAGCGGTACTGGGCGCGTCGAGGACGGGCAACCGTGAAAAAGAGCGGCTCGCGGAAAGAGCTGGCGCAACGTGTCAGGGGCGATCTCCAGGCGATCATCCGGATGATCGATTCACATTCGGCATAACTCGTTCCGGTGATGCGGGCGGCTGCGTCCAACCGTGTGGGTAACATCGATGTCGGTCGTGTCGGGGCGTAGCGCAGCCCGGTAGCGCACTCGCTTGGGGTGCGAGGGGTCGTGGGTTCAAATCCCGCCGCCCCGACCATCGGCATGATGTTGTCCATTATGCACTGTCCTGAGGAACGTTGAGTATCCCGACCGATCATGTGTGTGCCTGTGTGAGTCTGCTCCCCCCTCTTGTCACTTCCCTTACTCCGACGGTTCCCATTCTCCCATTTCCTCACGGGCTCGATACATAAGGAGCAGGCGTGGCGCGTGTACGGATTCTTGTAACCAACGACGATGGGATTGCGTCTCCCGGGATTCATGCAGTGGCAACCGCACTCGGTGCGTTGGGAGAGGTATGGATTGTCGCTCCGGACCGGGAGCGGACTGCGGTCGGACATGCGGTGACCTTGCATAAGCCGCTCCGCATCACAAAAATGGCCCCCCGAGTGTTCATGGTCAACGGGACTCCGGTGGATTGTGTCAATCTTGCGCTTGTGAAAGTCTTGCCGGACAAGCCTGCCCTCATCGTGTCTGGGATCAATCGCGGCGTCAATCTCGGCGATGATGTCATGTATTCCGGCACTGTGTCGGGTGCCTTGGAAGGGACGATTCTCGGTATTCCTTCTGTGGCCGTATCTCAGGAGGGTGAAGACACATTTCGTTTCGAGGTTGGGGCCCGATATGCCGCTCGGGTGGCGGCAGAAGTGTTGGCGCACGGTTTGCCGCCGGAAACCATCCTGAATGTGAATATTCCTGATGCTCCCTTTCGTGGAATTAAGGGGGTCAAGGTGACCTGCCTCAGTCGGCGCCGCTTCAACAATCCCATCGTAGAGAAAGTTGATCCGAGGGGGCGGAAGTATTACTGGATCGCCGGGACTCGGCAATCGTGGAGTCGGCAACAAGACGCCGATCATGAAGCCTTGGCGCGCCATATGGTCTCCGTGACACCGATCCGCCTCGATACGACCCATCACGCCATGTTGGATCACTTCAAAGCCTGGGAGGGGACGCTGTCTCGCCCGCTTATGGGACGGACCCGCGCGCGACGGCGTGCGCCGGGGAGGTCCCACGCATGAGTGGGCTGATCGAGTGGTTGATCGAGGTGCTCGGGCGATTTGTCATTGCCACGATTTCGACGTTCGGCTACACCGGCATTGTGATTACGATGGCGATCGAAAGCGCCTGCATTCCGCTGCCGAGTGAAATTATCATGCCCTTCTCCGGCTATCTGGTCTCCACCGGGCAATTCTCCTTGGTCGGAGTCACGTTGGCCGGCGCGATCGGAAATGTGCTTGGGTCGCTGGTTGCCTACTATGTGGGAGTCTGGGGCGGCCGTCCGTTTGTCGAGCGCTACGGTCGGTATGTGCTCGTTTCCCAGCACGATGTCGATTTGGCCGACCGTTGGTTTGCGAAACATGGCGAGGCCGCGGTGTTGATCGGCCGGCTCCTGCCGGTGGTGCGAACATTCATCTCGCTTCCGGCGGGCATTGCGCGCATGGACATTAAAAAGTTCGTGCTTTATTCATTTGTCGGCGCGGTGCCTTTTTGTTATGCGTTGGCCTATGTGGGCTTGAAGATGGGAGAGCACTGGAATCAGTTGCATCAGTATTTCCATCATGCGGATCTGGTGATCGGGTTGTGTCTCGCCCTGGGCCTCGGGTATTTTCTCTGGTCACACTGGCCGAAGCGCCGTGCGTCTGCGGAGTAATGACGGATTATGCTGCGTGTCTACAATACGCTGACCGGTCACAAAGACCTGTTTGAACCAATGGTGCCCGGGAAGGTCCGCATGTACGTGTGCGGAGTCACGGTCTACGATTATTGTCATATCGGGCATGCCCGCAGTGCGTTGGTTTTTGATGTGTTGCGGCGGTACTTGGAATATTCCGGCTTGGCCGTGGAGTTTGCCAAGAACTTCACCGATGTCGATGACAAGATCATTAAGCGCGCCAATGAACAAGGGGTCAGTTGCGAGCACATCACGACAACCTACATCAAGGCCTATTACGACGATATGGACAAGCTCGGAGTTCGACGGGCCACCCTTGAGCCGAGAGCGACGGAGCACATCGCCGACATTGTCGCCCTGGTGGAGACCTTGTTGGCCAAGGGAATGGCCTATCGCGTCGAAGGGGATGTCTATTTTCAGGTCGACCGATACCCGGTGTATGGTCGCCTGTCTAAGCGCAAGATTGATGATTTGCAGGCGGGCGCGCGTGTCGACGTGGACGAGCGCAAACGTCACCCTATGGATTTTGCCTTGTGGAAAGGGAGCAAGCCCGGTGAACCATCCTGGGGCAGCCCGTGGGGGCCCGGCCGTCCAGGCTGGCATATCGAATGCTCCGCGATGGCGATGAGGCATCTTGGTGAGACGTTCGATATTCACGGCGGCGGGATGGATTTGATCTTCCCGCATCATGAGAATGAGATCGCGCAATCGTGCGGGGCGACCGGTAAAGAATTCGCGCGCTATTGGGTACACAACGGATTTGTGCAGATCAATCAAGAGAAGATGTCCAAGTCCTTGGGGAATTTCTTCACCATTCGCGAAATTTTCGACAAGTCTGAATGGCCCGATGTCGTCACAGGCGAAATGCTGCGATACTTTCTGCTTTCCACGCACTATCGCAGCCCGTTGGATTTTTCCGATCAAAGTCTGGCGGAAGCGAAGAACGCCCTCAATGGATTCTACGATCTCTTCGACCGACTCAAGGAGACGGCTCCTGAGCAAGGCTGCGCTGATCTGCCGTTGCGCGAGACAATGGCTCGAACGCGGCAAGCCTTTGTCGACGCCATGGATGACGACCTGAATACGCCCAGCGCTGTCGCCGCCCTGCAAAAACTACGCGGGGAAACCAACAAAGCTCTCGATGGCGGTTTGTCCGGTGACACGCGTCGGTTCGTGAGAGAAGAGTTTCGGAGTTTGGGTGCGGTGTTGGGTCTTCTGCAGTCCGACGACTGGCAGTTCAAGAGCCAACCGAAGCTGGTTGTTTCAGGGACATCTGGCGGCGAGAAGGCAGGTCTGTCGGATGAAGAGATCGGTGCGAAGATTGCCGCGCGGCTGGCCGCGAAACAATCCAAGAATTACAAGCTTGCCGACCAGCTTCGAGCCGAGTTGGCGTCCCAGGGCATTACGATTGAGGATCGGCCGGATGGCACCAGCCGCTGGAAGCGATAATTCCCCGGAGCTGATTTACGGCCTCCATGCCGTTCGCGAGGCGCTCCGCGCCGGTGCTCGCCCGCTTCAACGATTGTCAGTGTTGGGAACCGACCGACAATTCGGCGAAATCGTACGCTTGGCCAGGGAGCATCGGGTCCCAGTGTACGTCGAGCCGCGCGTCGCACTGGATCGCCTTGTTCCAGGGGGGCACCATCAGGGTGTCGTTGGGTTCGTGGCCGCGAAAGCCTATGCGGAGCCGGAAGACATTCTTGCTTCTGCTCGGGCAGTCGGCCGCACGCCGCTGTTGGTATTGCTGGATGGAGTGGAGGATCCGCACAACCTCGGAGCGATTCTCCGAACGGCTGAAGCCTCAGGGGCCCAGGGCGTCTTCATTCCAGAACGTCGTGCGGTGGGGCTCACCGGTGTGGTCGCCAAGGCTTCAGCCGGCGCCGTCGACTACATGCCTGTCGGGCGTGTCCCAAACCTTGCGCGATGGATCGAGCGTCTTCAGAGCGTAGGTGTTTGGGTGTACGCGTTGGATGCTCAGGCTCCGAAGTCGTATACGCAGCTGGATTTACGAGGCCCGATTGCCTTGGTATTTGGGGGAGAGGGGAAGGGTGTGCGTCCCGGTGTTCGCGCTGTCTGTGATGATGCGGCGCAAATTCCCATGCTGGGGAAGGTCAGTTCCCTGAATGTTTCGGCTTCGGCAGCCGTCGTGCTCTATGAAGCGGTGCGCCAGCGTCGAGAGGGGGGCTGGGGAACGGTGTGAGGCGATCTGGTTACCGGAGCTTCAACATTTTCCCTTGAATGGCAGCCTTGAGCAGCTGGGCGGTATTGGAGACCCGAATTTTCTTCATCATGTTGGCTCGATGGGCCTCAACGGTTTTGACACTGATTTTGAGGCGCTGTGCGATTTCCTTGTTCTTAAATCCAGTCCAGATGAGCTCAAGGATTTCCTGCTCCCGGGTGGTCAGCGCTTCCGGGCGTCGTTTGCGAGGGAGAATGATCGGATCAGCGACTACGGCTTTGGTTCGACTCTTGGTGGTCCTGGCGGCTGGCGACATGTACATCTAGCTCCACTTCGGGTAAAGGCAATTCACAGATTGAGGCCTGCGACCTCCCGTGCCCAAATCGATGCCGGATTATACGCAGCGCCTCGGGCGTTTGTAAATGAAAAGCGCCGGCCGACAAGTGTGATGTTTGTCGTCTTATTGTATTAGGATGATATACATATAACTCTCTGCGACGTCGAAGGTCGATCTGAGGTCAGTCGCTACGAGCTTGCTCATGATGTCATATGTGATCGTGTTCTTGTTCGGTGCCGTCATCGGCAGCTTTCTTAATGTTTGCATCCATCGATTGCCGCGTGAAGAGTCCGTGGCATGGCCATCCTCTCATTGCCCGTCTTGTGGGAAACCAATCGCGAGCTACGACAATATTCCGATCGTGAGTTATCTGATCTTGCGGGGGCGGTGCCGCACCTGCGGGGTGCCAATCGCGATCCGGTATCCGCTGGTTGAGGCGGCGAATGCCCTCGGGTATCTGATGATATTTGGGATGTTCGGGTTCTCCGGCGAGGCCTATGTGTACGCCGGCTTGTTCTCTGCCCTGATCGTGATTACGGGAACCGACCTTTCGCACACAATGATTCCCGATGCGGTGACAGTACCGGGAATCGTCATCGGCCTGCTCTGTGCCGCCGTGATTCTCCCCATAGGCGTGGTGGACTCGCTGCTCGGTGTGGTCTTGGGGGGAGGGCTTCTCTGGGCGCTGGCTTGGGCGAGCCCATATGTATTCGGGAAAGAAGGTATGGGGGGTGGCGATATCAAGCTGATGGCCATGGTCGGCGCATTCATCGGATGGAAGCCGGCGTTGTTGGCCATCATGATCGGTTCGTTTCTTGGCTCCGTGGTCGGTGTCGGGTTGATGGCCCTCGGAATCATGCGTCGCGATCAGTACATCCCCTTCGGCCCCTTCCTTGCCGCAGGTTCCCTCCTCGCGCTCCTGTTCCATCAACCGCTGTTTGACTGGTATTGGTCGTTGATCGTCGTCCCCCAGTAATAGCCTGCAAACTGGCTTGCAGAGCCACTTCTCCGGCATTTGTGCCGACTTTTCTCTGTATCTGAATCGATGTAGAACTGTATCTGATTGGGAACAGTTCACAATTGTACCTGCCTCCTGACCGTAGTGAGTTTCGGTGTTGACCGACCTCCACCCCTGAGTGGTTTCTAGAAATCCCGGCATGTTCCCGTGTGGTTTTGAGAGGCCGGCCGCATTGTCGTCCCTCGCGTGTGGTGTGCCAAGGCAACGGCATGGAACTTGGAATCGCTCTACGCGCTCGACGAAAGGAGAAGGCATGAGTGAACGTGGAGTGAGTCTCGTGGAACTGTGTGTGGTGCTAGCGGTCTTGGCGGTGGTGATGGGAGCGAGCGTGCCTGGCTGGCTGGCGTTGATTGCCAAACATCGCCAGCATGCGACGGTTATGGAAATTGCCTCTGAACTGCGTATGGCCAGGCAGTTGGCCATGGCGCGGCATGAGCGTGTTCGAGTGGTGGTGAACTTGGAGCAGTCCGAGTTGAGGACGGAATGTATGGACTGTGATCAGCGTGCATTTCGTCGCTATGAGTTTGGGCGGACAGGGACGGTCGTCGACTCGATGAGTACGCGGCCTGAAATCGTCTTTCAGCCGAGTGGGCGTTCGGCAACAGCGACGACCATGGTGCTCCTCGATTCGCGACGGGTCATGCACCAGGTCACGGTGAGTCTCACGGGACGGGTGGTGGTGTCATGAACCAGGTGATGGTGAGGATCATGAAGCAATGTGTCCTGGTCAAGGGAAGAGGCGGATTCACGCTGGTCGAGAGCATGGTCGCCTTGGTGGTGCTCTCCATTGGCGTGATTGGGACGATCGCGATGTGTGAGTGGGCGCAGCGGGGGCTGCAGCGCGGGGCGTTGACGACGACGGCGCTGGCGATGGTGGAGTCGCGGGTGGAGCAGAAGCGCAGCTTACCGTGGGAACAGTTGTTGATGGATGATTTGGATCAAGACGGGACGGCGGAGTCGGTCATGCATGATGACGGAACGCAAGAGGATATGACGAATGGAGACGGGATCTTTACCGGAAGTATGTCGCGTTCGAATATACGCCTGGTGTGGACGGTGGAATTCAATCGCGGCAGGCAGCCCGGTGCCGCCAGTCTCGCGACTATCGAAGCACGAGCACTATTCAGGGTGTTGGGAGGAGAGGAACGGGAGGTGCGGGTTCGTACGATCCGCGCCAACCCGCGTTATGTCGGCCTGCCGGTGCTCTCATGATGAACACCACAAGGGTTTGGGCGAACCCCTTAGTGCGAAAACGGGCGGATACACGATTGGGTTCGGCTGGGGTCAGCCTGCTTGAACTGCTCATTGCCTTGGCGATCAGCAGTGTTGGGATCTCGGCTGCGATCCAAGCCTTTGCGGCGTATGGTCTTCGGTTGGGCCAGCAACATGTCGCGATGATCGGGAACCAGGAATTGCGGCTGGGAATGGATGTGCTGTGCAGCGAGCTGCGGCTGGCTACAGGCGGGTTACTGGGGGGCGAGGCTCCATTTCTAAAAGCGGAAGCAAACGAAGCCGAGTTCTTCGCTAATCTGAGCAGTTCCGCCACCACCTTGACGCAGAGTGCGGTTCCCGGTTTGCAGGATCTGCAGGTAGACGACGGCACTGATTGGCCGAGGGGAAAGCAGGTCGTGTTGTGTTCAGCGACTCGTTGTATGTGGAATCAACTGGCGGTGGACGGCCGGAAGCACACGCTGACGCTCGCCACACCGCCGACGGAACAGTTCCAGATCCGCAGTGCCGTGTTTCTGCTCAATCGTGTACGCTATTACGTCAAACCCCAAGGAGAGGGAACGCTGCGGCTGATGCGCGAGGTGGATGGTGGCGTCAGTACGCTGTTGAGCGACGTGCGCCGTTTCCAGCTGCGATATTTCAATAGGCTTGGAAACGTGACGGACGATGCGCGGGAGGTGGTCCGTGTGCAAGTGAGGATAGAGGTCGGAACGCAAGGATTGGTTCTCTCGAGAGATATCGCGATTCGGACGTAATGAGGAAGAAGGATGAGAAACATGGACATGAGTAACGCGCAGCGACGTGTCGGCAACCAACGGGATGAGCGTGGTATTGCCTTGTTGACGGTGTTGATGGTGGTGTGTTTGTTGACGCTGTTGGGGATGACCTCCATGCATCTGGCTGGACAGGAGGTTGTCGGGGCCAGTGTGCTGCAGGAGGAGCGTCTCGCCCATCACGCTGCGGAATCTGCGGTTGATGTCGTGATGGGGTGGTTTCACGATCCCTCGCTTGTGCCGCAGGAGATCGGGACGACATGGTTCGCGAAGCGATTCGTCAATGCGCAAGGTGATCCCTCATATTTTGATGCGGAGGGGCGTGCGCAATTCGTGGGAACCGTCGCTCAGCCCGACATGTTCTTTGATGCGGCCAATCCCCAGCACGACCGCTTGCTGAACGATCCTCAAACAGGGTGGTTCAAGTCTCTCAAGGGGCTGGCCAGGATTCTTAAGTTACGAGTGTACGGAGCGACGCGACCCGGTTTGCTCTGCACGGTGGAGGTGACGGCAGGAGCCGGACAGGCCGCTCGGGTGACGAAGACATCATCCGTGGAATTCGGAGCGTATGCCGTTCCGGCCTTGCATGCCCCCCTGCAGAGCGGTGCGCTGGGGAGTCAGTTGAGTGAATTGAGTGCCGGAGCTGTGTTTGCTCACTGGGGGGAGATGATCGTTCGTGGTCCGGCTCATTTCCCAAAACCGAGCGAGATGCCTGTGAAGAGCGCCCTTGCTCCGGTGACGGGGCAGGCTTATGACGAGATGGGGCAACGCACCGACCGTTGGCTTCACATCAAGATCGGGGGGGAGGCTAGGTTTGCTCACTTGCCTCTCGAAGCGTGGGCTAATGTCCCATTGAACCTCCAGGCCCATCAGGAACCGATCCCCGGCATTCAGGTGGATCAGTGGGAGTATGCAACATTGAAGCAAATGGCCATGCAGTTTGGTCAGTTGTATGGGATCGATCGGGACGGGCTGTTATATCCGGGCGGTGTGATTCGGCCGGGATTGGGACGTCCTGCATCGGAGGTGTTTGCCTCAAGGGGGCCGGGGGATCATCGGGGACTCGTTTTTGTAGACACACTCGATGGGATGCCGCCCCGCCTCGATAACTTGGGCTCAATCGTGCTCGAGCAGGACTATGCGGAAGGTATCTTCATCGTGAACGCCCATGTGTTCTGGAAGGCCGGCCCAGCGGGAAGAGCCGTCCTCGCGCTGAGTCCACCTCCGGATGGACAACAATCACTTGGGGCTCGAATCCCCGTGCAATTGTCAGGCATCCATCTGCAGGGTGTGTTGTATGCGGCGGGTGACGTGCGGTATGCGGGACACGTTAAAGTCTATGGCGGAGTAGTGGCGCAGGGCACGATTGCGGACGGAACTAACGGATCGGGCACGCTAGAGGTCTGGTACAACCATGATCTTCGCGAGGGGTTCGTGCAGGGACTGCCACTGGTGTTCGTTGCACCTGGCAGTTGGCAGGCCAAGCTGTAGCTCTCAGGGGAGTGTACGTTCTTGGCGTAGAGTTTCAGCCGCAGATCGTGGGAAAGGAACTGATGTCATGATTCGTGCAACTGTATCCGCACTACCGTCAGAGGGAGTAGGTCCATCCGTTTTACCTGCACAGGAAACGCACGGCCGTGGCCGTTATAATCAGCTTGTTCAACAGGGATTTCTTCGGCAGGAGGAATTGGCAATCGCTCTGTCGGAAGCGGCACGCAAACGGCTTGATGCCGCCACGTGCCTCATGGATCGATATCGAATCCCTAAGTCGGCCATCGGTGCCGCGTTGGCTGAATTTTATCGTTGTCCCTTTCTTGACTATGATGAGCAGATAGTCGTCGAGCGTGATCTATTGAAAAATTTGAGCTTCGATTATTTGAGAACGAATCATTGGGTTCCGTTTCGGCGTCACAGCTCCGGGGTCGACGTGCTGATCGACAACCCTCACGATGCCGACAAGCTCCTCGATATTCGGCGGGCGTTCCCTGGAAAGACTATTTCCTACCGTGTCGGCCTGAGGGCCGACATTGAGCGTGTCCTCAGTGAGGTGTCCGGACGAGAGGTCGGTGATCCGATTAATGACATCCTTGGCGAGCTGGTGAGCGAAGCTCAGTTGGAAGAGCAGCAGAATGCGACCATTGCGGCGATCACGGAAAACGATTCGGCCATTGTTCGCCTCGCGAACCAGATTATTGCGGAGGCGTATCGGCGTGGCGCCTCCGATATCCATATCGAGCCCTATTCCGATCGGAAGGAAACGGCGGTGCGCTTTCGCGTCGACGGCAGCTGTTTTATCTATATGAAGATTCCAGCTGCGTATCGTCGTGCGATTGTGTCTCGGGTGAAGATCATGGCCAGTCTGGATATTGCAGAACGGCGAAAGCCTCAGGATGGAAAGATTCGATTCAAGCTGAGTACGGGACAGGAGATCGAATTACGTGTTGCGACGCTCCCCACCGCGGGGTTTAACGAAGATGTGGTCATTCGACTCTTGAGTGCCAATGGGCCTCGGCGCCTTGACGATCTTGAATTCAGTGATGAAACGCGTCGGTTGGTCCGCACTTTGGCTGAGAAGCCGTACGGCATTGTGTTGTGCGCAGGACCCACGGGCTCAGGCAAGACCACGACCTTGCATGCGATTCTGGCATCGATCAATACGGACGAACGAAAGATCTGGACGGCGGAAGACCCGATCGAAATCACGCAAGACGGCTTACGGCAGGTGCAGGTTCATCCCAAGATCGGCCTGACGTTCGCGACCACCATGAGGGCGTTTCTACGGGCGGATCCGGACGTGATCATGATCGGAGAGATGCGAGACAAGGAAACGGCCGATATCGCTATTGAAGCCTCCCTGACGGGACATCTGGTCTTCAGCACCATCCATACGAATAGCGCCGTGGAAACCGTTGTGCGATTGCTCGATTTGGGGTGCGATCCCTTCAATTTTTCTGATGCCATGCTGGGTGTGCTGGCGATGCGGTTATGCAAGCGTATCTGCCTCAATTGTCGTGAGGCGTACCAGTCCACTCGTGACGAATATGAGGAGTTAGTTCAGGCATTTGGCCTCGGAGAATGGGAGCGCGTTCACGCTGATGGATCTACGTCGCTCACGCTGTACCGGGGGCGCGGGTGTGAGGCGTGCAATCACAGCGGCTATCGCGGACGGGTACCGATTCATGAACTCATGGTGGTTTCTGATCGCATGAAGGCGCTGATTCAGACCCGAACTCGCACGGGTGAAGTGTTGGCTCTCGCGAAGAGCGAAGGCATGAAGACATTACTCCAAGACGGCATCGAGAAAGTCCTTCAGGGAATGACGACCTACAAGCAAGTGCGAGCGGTAGCGATCAAATAGTGGTGTGCTGTTTTCCCGCAATGTCATGTTGCCATCCGTCAAGAATCATTCCGCTTCAGCACCTGTTTGAGCCAACCCGGAAAAGCGGTGGTGAGCCTAGGGGGGGCCGGAAATCCCGTGTCTCTATCCTTGCGCGTTGCCCGATGTGCTCACTCCCATCTAAATTCTGGCTCCTCTCCTGAAGCGTCATCGCACGCCCCTCGACAAAAATTGTCATTTCTTGGATTGTGAAACGCGCGGAATTGTACGCCTGCCTCAAGGAACGAGACCAATATATCAAAGGCTTGCGATATGGTTTTGGCGTGGCGTCATCGGCATGGCACTTGCTCATCTGCCTGTCGCTATGTGTAGCCGCCGCCAACAGTCAGGAACTGCCGCCACCCGTTCTCAGGTGGGCTTCACCCTCATCGAAGTGATGATCGCGGTCGCGATCGTCGGCATTCTGGCCATGGTGGCCGTTCCCAACTATATCCAATGGAACGCTCGCTATCAGTTAAAGCAAGGCACAACCGAACTTGCCGGAAGTCTTACCCTGGCCAGAATGGCGGCGATGAATCGAAACCTGGCCGTCACCGTGACGCTGGCGCTGGTCTCTGGGAGAGTGAACGTGGATTTCGGGGGGGCGCTTGCTCCAATCCTCCTGCCGCAGGCGATTGTTGGATTTACTGGTGGTCCGACGGTGCAATTCACCAGGCAAGGGCTGAGCGGGTCCTCAACGAATGTGCCCCTGACCCTGGTCTCTCAGCAAGGGACGGTCTATTCCCTGGTCATCACACCGGCCGGCAAGGTGAATTGGTGCGCCCGCGCGAGTTGTCCCTAGAGGCTGAATGACGAGCATGGGAAGTGATAAACGGCAATGTGTTTGTGCAGCGCGCCGCCAGGGTGGGTTTACCTTGTTGGAAGCGATGGTAGCGGCAGGCGTGCTTTCAGTCGGCCTGTTGGGTTTAGCGGGATTGTCGGGAATGGCGCTGGGAAAGAATGTGGATGCCAACGACATGTCGCGAGTGACGAACCTTGCGGCAGATATGGCAGAGCGTATTCAGAGTAACCGCCAACGCGTCCTGGATTACCATGGCACGGCCACGAATGCGGCCTGTCCACAAAGCGTCAGTACGCAGCGTATGGCATGGGGTGACTGCACGCAATGGTCGGCGTTGGTGGCAAATTCCGGTCTGCAGACCGCTGTTGGCACCGTGACAGCCACTCGCCTCGATCCCGATCCCACGACGAACCCCGTGACGATGAATCGCTTCTTGGTCACTGTCACTGTGAACTGGCAGACCAGAAGGACGGATGTGAGTACTTCTCGCAACAAGACTGCCGCGTTCACCACGATCATTGCGCCTGAATAGATATGGGGTGGAGCACGACCATGCGTCGAGTGACAGAAAATCAACAAGGCTTCACGCTTGTCGAATTGATGGCTGCGGTGTTGATCACCGTGGTGATTGTGGCGGCGATGATGACCACGGTCGTGACGTCGAATCGCGCTAATGTGGTGAACAGTCAAGTGGCTGACACTCAGCAGAACGTCCGGTTGGCCATTGATCTCCTCAGCCGAGACATCAAAATTGCGGGATACAACTACAACGCCACCGATCCGTCGAGTACGGCGATCGGCTCCTGTAACGCGACGATCGGGGCCGTGACCAAGCCGGTCGGGCTTCTCCCGCAGGATCAATCGCCGAATGGTGCGGATAGCGGTCCTGACGGGGTCTCAATGGTGTTGCCGATCATGAATACGACGGGATGGACCTTGACGGCAGCAGTGGGTGGAACGGCCAATGCGCCGGCCCTGGAAAATTCAATAAGTCTTTCAGCATCTGCCATTGCTGAAATGGTCGCACAGGGCTTAGCGGTCAATTCGACCATTTCGATCGGGGGCGCACTCTCAAAAACCGTCAAGACCATCAATGCGACGACACTCGAGTTCGGCACAGGGAATTATGTGACCGGACAATTTCCCATCGGCACCCCGGTGTATTTGCTGCAATGCGTCCGATACCAAATTATCACGAATACTCCGGCCACGTGCGGCAGCGACGCCCCCTGCCTGGTTCGAGACAATGTGCCGCTTGTGGACGGCGTCGAGGATATGCAGGTCACCTATGCCTGCGACGGGTGTAACCAAGCCGCGCCGAATCCGCTCTATCCTGACGGCGTGATTGATGATCAGGACGGGTCTTCTTCCGGCGGTTTCCCCACGTTCTCGCAAGGAGACTTTGTTTCTAACGGGTCGTGGGCAATTGCACCCCGGATGCCGGACAAGATCAGGATGGTGCAGGTGAGTCTGGTGGTAAGGCCGACGAAAGCCGACGACGGTTTAGATGAGAAGGGGACCAAAGCCGTCAATACGGCTGGACCGGTGATCGTCGGTGATCACAATCCATCGGCGGATGCCGGCTACGACGCCCAGACGTATCAACAGCAACGAAGGCGGGTGGTGATCCGCACGATCCAGCCGAGGAATTTGTAATGAGAGATAGGGGCATGAATCTTCGACAGGGCACAACTGCCGGGCAACGGATACAGGCGAATCCCGCTGTGATCGGGCAGCAAGGCATCGCGCTGCTGACCGTCATGTTGATGCTGTTGATTTTGTCGATACTCGGCATCGCCTCGATCACTGTGACCAGCATGGAGAATCGGATGGCGGGGTTTTTTCGCACGACCGAGGCGGTGGTGGCGGCAGCGGATTCGTGTGAAGGCCTCGGAGTCAACATCATCCAGCAAACGTTGTCGCCCCCCGGAGTCCTTCCGGCATCATTCATTGCCCCGACCGGCCCCGTACCTGCAGCCAATGCCACGATCCTCACGCAAGAGATTTACGGCACCTCGCCCCTTCCTTCGCCTGCCCCGACCGGGACATTGGCCGAAAACTACGCCGATTCTGCGGCTACGGATCCCAACTTTGTCATGACGAATGTGCCTGGCTTTACGGTGAACGGCGACATTGATCGTCTCTATGCCCAGACTAAATCGGGACAGAGCCAAAGCAGTGGGGTGATCTCGACGGAACTGGTCTATCGCATTACCTGTACCGCGACAAATGCGGCGACCGGATCGAGTAGCACGGTGACCTCGGTGTACGGATGTTTGTTCGGCGACACATGTGTAAAAAAGGTCAGCTGAGAAGAGGTATGGCAATGACTTACACGATGTTCCTGGGCGTACTGTCGATCCTGACTCTGGTGCCGATCGGGGCACATTCCGTCTACGCCGAGACGGAGCAAGGCTCGGAGGCGATGCCGCTCTCGACCATCGGGTTTCAGTCCGGTGTGATCGACGAGGTCCTGGGATCGACGATTCGTATTGACGGCCGGACGTATGTCTTGAAGGCCGCAGCGGTGGTCGTGACTCATGAGGGGGAAGCTTTGGAATTGGAACGGATTATTCCAACGTCGCTCGTGAAGTTTCATCTAAAAGAAGGCCATATCGATAAGATGGTGGTCACGTTGCCGCAATAGCGCATGAAAGGTCTTGTCTCAACTCGTAGCCGGGAATTCGACGGCTGTTGTCCTGCTTGAGATGAGGAGGAAGAACGCATGAATCGCCGAACGCTTGTCGCTGTGATGTGTGTGGCCGGCAGCCTGGGTGCCGCACTGCTTGGCTTCCGTGATGCCGGAGCCGTCGTCTCCAATGCCGATTACACCGCGGTGCCACCCTTTGTCTCAAGTGCGACGACGCCCAATATCATCGTGGTTATGGACAACTCGGGCAGCATGAGCAACCGAGCCTGTGAATCATCGTCATGCGGGACGCTGGCGGACGGGAGTACGTCGACCACAACCACATGGACCAATACCACACGATATTCCGGATACTTCGATTCGCTTCGGTGCTACACCTACAATACGACCGATACTCGATTCGAGAGCGGAACCGGCAAAACGGCATTGGCGACGGCTTGTCCGGACGCGGAATGGGATGGCAATTTTCTGAACTGGGCCACCTTGCGTCGGTTTGATGCGGTGAAGCGAGCGATGATCGGGGGCGATTGTTTCAGCACGAGAGCGACCGACGGAACCTGTCCGACCAGCGGGACACCGGCCCTCAAGACCGTTCGCGCACAAGCCAGCGGCCTCAGCAACGAACGTGCAGACGTTACCTATGGCGGTGGCACAGGCGCCAATACCTATGTCGGCCGGATTCCATTGGCCGATCGAACCGGTAGCCCCGCGACGATTTCTATCCATGTATCTGACGCGTATTTCTGTGTTGAGAACGATACGAGTTTCAATAGCAACTGCGGGGACTCGTACAGTGTTCGAAAATATCATCTGAAGATTGGATACACGACAGAGCCGACCGGGGTCATTCAGCAGATCGGAAGCAAGGCACGATTTGGATTGGTTGAGTTTAAGTCCAGCAGCGAAGGTGCGCGTATGCTGGTAGGCGCCGGGTCTCGCCAATCAATCAACTGGTCTGGGAGCGGAGTAGAGACGTTCTCCACGAACACGGCCGCCATGGTCGATGCCGTGCAGGAGTCCTATCCCTCCACGTGGACTCCCCTCAGTGAGGCGCTGTATGAAACCGCGCGCTATGTCGCGCAGATCGAATCCACATTTTCCACAGGCTACGTGTATCCGATTGCGTTTTCCGGTGGCGCGTCAAATGGTGTCAATTTTGCCACAAGCGGTGCCGGGTCGATCGGAACGAGCGAAATCACGGCATTGGTCGGGTCTGAAACGTGTCCTGCCGGCTATATCACCAATGCCTGTGGCCGCGACCCGTATTTCTTCGGACAAAACCATACTCCGCCCTGGTCTTCGAGTTCTCAAGTTGTGGCTTGCTGTCGGACGTTTGTGATCGTATTCACCGACGGCGAACCGACGCAAGATCAGAATGTCCCGACGGCTCTGCAAGACTATGCGCATGCCCATCATGGGCAGCATTGCACAGGGAGTGATAGTGCGGCTCCCCCGCGCACCATCGATGGCACCTGCAATACACACGCAGCCACTCCGTATAGTGATCTGTTGGCCGAGCATAAGACGAATTATGCCGATAGCGGGAGCCACTACTTAGACGATGTCGCCTATTGGGCGCATACGACCGATCTGCGGCCTTGCAGCGGCACCAGTGACGGTACCATCGCCGGTTTATCGGTAACGGGACATTGCATCGCAGGGACTCAGAGCTTGACGGTGTACTCCTTCTTTGCGTTCGGCAACATCAATGGTCGCGGGATCTTGGCTCAAGCCGCCCGGTTGGGAGGGTTTGAGGATTCCAACAATGACGGTATCCCACAGACCAATGAATGGGACAAAGAGAATAATCTCACAGGAGCGGCCACTCCCGACGGAGTCCCTGACGCCTATTTCGAATCCTCTAACGTCGACGATCTTCAGGATAAGCTGCTTGCCACAATTGCGAGCATTCTCCGACGAAGCGCCTCCGGTTCATCCGTATCGGTGCTGGCCACCGCGTCGACCGGCGAAGGCGCCCTCTATCAATCGTATTTCTTTCCCAGCACAATCGAACCTTCGACATTGAGCGATGTCAAATGGACCGGCTATACGCAGGCCTTGTTCATCGATACCTTCGGCAATACGCGGGAGGACACGAATCAAGATGGTCGCCTCGACTACAAGGTCGACAAGATCATTAAGACCCGTTTTGACGCGGCGTCGAATTCGGTGAAAGTCGACAAGTACGTTGATTCCGACGGCGATGGATTGCCGAACGATCAGACTGGCGATAGCGCTGTGACAGCGGCGGATTGCAATCCATGCGGGCTGGCGTTGAGCGATATTCTCCCGATTTGGGAAGCCGGGAAGCAGTTGGCGTTGAAGGACGCGTCCACTCGGAACATTCTTACCTGGGTCGATGCCGATCATGATGGAGTGGTTGACTCCGGGGAGCAGATCGCGTTCACGACGGCGAACGAGCCGACGCTTCGCCCCTACCTTCGTGCCGCATCGAGCACGGAGGGGACGAAGATTATTAACTTTGTGCGTGGGTGCGATGTGGCCACCTGCGCCGAGCAGGCGGCGACCAGAGATCGACGTCTCCAGGTGCCGGCCGGAAGCGGAACCTTGAAAGTCTGGAAGCTGGGTGATGTCATCCATTCGACACCGACCGTGGTGGCGGGGCCTCGGGATCGGTACGACGCGATCTATGGGGATCAAAGTTATACGGCGTTCCTTCAGAAGTGGTACAACCGCAGGCAGGTGGCCTACGTCGGCGGCAACGACGGCATGCTGCATGCGTTCAATGCCGGCTACTACCACCCTGGTGATGACGCAAGCGCATCTGCGCCTGCCAGTACCATCGAGCACGGCTGGTTTACGACGGCCCCCGCAGATAACTCCAGTGGAGCGGCGCTGGGTGATGAGTTGTGGGGGTTCGTGCCCTATGAGCTCCTTCCGCAGCTCGAATTCCTGAGCCGGGCCGACTATCAACATGTCTACTATGTGGACCTGCCTCTCAAGGTGGCCGATGTGCGGATCTTTACTGCGGATACCGACCATCCTAACGGTTGGGGCACAATTCTGATCGGCGGATTTAGGATGGGGGGAAGTTGTGGCGCGTGTACCGCGGGGACCGGCGCGCCTCCCATGACCGTCAATATCAGCGGCACGGACTACACCTTCTATAGCTCGTACTTTGCGATGGATATCACCAATCCTGATGCTCCCAAGTTGCTCTGGTCGTTCAGTAGCCCGAGTTTGGGGTTGACGACCAGTGTGCCTGCCGTGGTTCGCGTGAATCCGGCCGCTGATGCGAAAGCCAGCAATACCAACGCGAAATGGTACATGGTCGTGGGGTCGGGTCCGACCGGGTATGACGCCAGCGTGACGCAAAGCGCGAAAGTGTTTGCGATAGACCTGGCAACGGGACCGGGGAGTAGTAATGCGCTGGTAACATCGTATTCGGTGGGGTCGTGGGATTCCTATATCGGCGACATTACGGCATTGGATCGGGATCTCGACTATCGTCATGATGTCGTCTATTTCGGTCGTGTCATTCATGATGGCGCGCTTCCATGGAGAGGCAAAATTTATCGATTGACGATGGGTGCGGGGGGGGCGACGGCGAAATTTGGTACCGTCACGAATCCATCGCAGTGGGGAATTGCGTCAGGCAGTGCGCGAGTGCCGACGGAAATGTTGGATACGTTTACCTCTGGAGCGGAGATGGGACCCGTTGCAAGTGCCCCTTCCGTCACGCTAGATGATGCCGCGAATGTGTGGGTGTTTGTAGGCAGCGGACGTTATTACAGCAAGTCTGACAAGACGGATCTCTCTACTCAGTATTTTGTGGGGATGAAAGATTCTGTACTCAACACCGGATGCAATCAGTCCGCCGGCGCGCTGAGCTGCATGGATAATGATTTGGTGGATGTGTCGAATGCCACGGTGTGTGTCGTGGGCGTCGGCGATTGTGGGCTGGCAAGCGGTACCAATCAGGTGTCTGGTGTGACCGGTGCGACCACCTTCGCGGGCTTAATTAGCCTTGTTCAAAGCAAAGATGGGTGGGTGACCAAGCTTGTTGAGCCGGCCAATCCGCCGACGAATCCGACACCGTATGGCATCGGAGAGCGGGCGGTGAGTAGTCCCACGGTCTTCGGCGGGGTCGTGTTTTTCCCGACGTTTATACCGACCAACGACATTTGCGTCTCGTCCGGAACCAGCCGACTCTGGGCGCTGTTTTATAAGACAGGAAGCGCGTATCAAGAGCCGATTCTAGGCACGACGGGAGCAGGCGCCAATCAGACGGTCAACAAGTTCGGGTCCCTCGGCGAAGGCTTGGCCTTCGGTGTGGTGGTACATATGGGGTCCGGGCGGGATGGTGGAAGTCCGTTTGGGCTCCTGATCAACATGAGCCAGGGAAACTTCGGAGATTGTGCGACCTGTACGACAGGTGGCGGAACCTTGGGATCAAATATTAGCGTTCCTGTGGCGATTGATCCGCGGAGTAGATTCTTCTCATGGACGAACCAGTGAAGACCGTCTGGCGAACCCTTTTCCCGGCTTTTCGGGTGCCGCTGATGGCTTTGGCGGCTGCTGCATACTGGGGTTGTTCTTCCTCTCCCCAGGACGGACCGGTTGTCGGGGGTGGGGTGAAGAGTAATCACCCTCCCACGGTTCGTCTCGTGACGATCGTTCCGGATCCTCTTGTGCTTGCCGGACCCATCACGGCGCATGTGGCGGCCGACGATCCTGACGGCACCGAACCCACCAAGCGATTTCAATGGATCGTCAACGGAGTTCCAGTCTTGGGGGCGACCGGACCGGAATTACCTCCCAGCCAAGTCAAACGGGGAGATTCGGTCGCTCTTGAGGTGATTGCCACGGATGGTCAGGTGGAAAGCGTGCCCTATCGCACACAGCCGGTGACTGTGGTGAATACCCCGCCGGTGATTGCCCATGTGGTGGTGGAGATGGAGGCTCCGGGAAACGGGAATCGGGTGCACGCCAAGGTAGACGCCGTCGACCCTGATCGTGATGAGATCCACTATACGTATCGCTGGTGGAGGAATGATCGACAGATCCTGGAAGGCGAGGAGAGTGTGCTCGACACCACGGGGTTCGGCAGGAAAGATGTCATTGTGGTCGAGGTGATTGCGCGGGATCAGGATGCGGCCGCCGCTCCGGTCCGTTCAGCCCCCAGCGCATTGGGGAACTCACCGCCGCTGATAGTGTCGAGTCCGGTTCCGTTGACGAATCGAGAGGTGTACGAGTATCTCGTGCAAGCCAAGGACGTTGACGGAGATAGTATCACCTATGTGTTGGAGACAGGGCCTCCGGGAATGACGATCAATACGGCGACGGGACAAGTGACCTGGAAAATTTTATCTGGTGTGGCGGGCACCCATCGTGTGAAGGTTATGGCAGAGGACGGACAGGGAGGGGCGGCCTGGCAAGAATTCGAACTGTCTATTCCCTCGACGGCCTAGTCGTTGGCGCAACCGTCGGCGTAAGGCTAGCGGTCTGCGGGCGTCAGAGATCTCTCTCGCTCTCATCTGTTTCCCCCGATCTTGTCCCGGACTTTCGCTGTTTGCTAGAATCCCTCTATCGCTTCGACGAAAGGAGTGCTCGACACCGGCGTGCGCAAGATCAAACTACGGGAAGGCACAAACACGGCGGTCCTCTTTGGACACCACGATCGCCACCTCAAGCTGATTGAGGAGGAATATGGCGTGCGATGTTCGGCGCGTGGCGAAGAAGTCACGGTCGAAGGAACGCCTGAGACGGTAAAGCAGGCCGAACGAGTCCTCAACGAACTCGCCGCGCTCACCAATGAAGGCTATGAACTCAGGTCCGATGATATCAGTCATGCCCTGACCGCACTCCGCCACAACCAGGACGCCTCGCTGAAAGAGCTGCTCTTCAGCGCCTCTCCTATCGTCACCAGAAAGCGGTTCATTGTTCCCAAGACTCCAACGCAGAAGCACTACCTCGAGGCCATCGAAAAACACGACATCGTGATCGGGATAGGTCCGGCCGGAACCGGCAAGACGTACTTGGCGATGGCGATGGCAGTGAGTGCACTGATGAGAAAGGACGTCAGTCGCATCATTCTCGCGCGTCCGGCAGTGGAAGCCGGGGAAAAGCTGGGGTATCTGCCGGGGGACATGTACGCCAAGGTCAATCCATATCTTCGTCCTCTTTATGATGCGCTATTCGATATGATGGATATGGAGCGGGCCAACCGGCTCATCGATCGGGGAGATATCGAAATCGCTCCGCTCGCGTTCATGCGCGGCCGTACGCTCAACGACTCGTTTGTGATTTTGGATGAGGCGCAGAACGCCACTGCCGAACAGATGAAGATGTTCCTTACGCGTTTGGGTTTTCACTCGAAAGCCGTCGTCACGGGTGATATTACGCAGATTGATTTGCCCTCGGATCGGGTCTCTGGGCTGATCGAAGTACGGGAGATTCTTCACGGTATTGCGGGTATCGAATTTGTCCACTTCGATGAGCGAGACGTCGTTCGACATCGTCTCGTGCAAGAAATCATCAAGGCCTACGACCGTCATGCCGCTACTCCGACACACCTTCCTCCCGCGCGAAGAAGTGAACCGTCCAAAGGTCAGCGACAGGACTCCAAGGCTCCTCGGTCCAATCCCTCCCAGCCAGGTTCCTGGGGCCAATCGCATTAATGCCGGTCATTGTCGGCATGCGGCTTCGGCGGCGGCGCCTCAGCCTCGAACACCTCACGAAACTCGCCGGTCGTATCCTTCAGTCCGTCGGGGAACCTGAGGCATTGCTGAGCCTGGAAATAGTAGGAGACGTTCGGATGCGTCGCCTCAATCGACTGTTTCGCCAGCGCGACACAACAACCGATGTCCTTGCGTTCGCGACCAGGGAGGGTCCAGGGCCGCCTTCTGCGCTGCTCGGAGACGTGGTCATTTCATTGCCCCAGGCTCTTCGGCAGTCCCGTCGACATCAACGAGGGGTCGACTATGAACTGGTGGTGCTGTTGATTCACGGCATTCTGCATCTGTGCGGCTACGACCATGAGCGGAGTGAGCAGGAAGCGAGAAGAATGAGCCGGCGCGAACGGGCTGTGCTCCGTACCGTCGGCCGAATCCCCAGATTATTAGTGTCCGGCGAATGAGATCGGGTATGATGCACTGCCTGATGAGCGGTGCGTGTAGCTCCCGGGCAGACAGACTTACGAGGTGAGCGGTGGGTTGGTTTCAGAAATTGAGCGAGGGGCTTGCCAAAACGCGTGATGCGGTCACGGGGCATCTCGACCGACTGCTCGGACGCGCAGCGGATCCGGCTCTGCTGGACGAGCTGGAGGTGGCCCTGATCAGCGCGGATCTGGGCATGCCGGTGGTGGATCGCGTGATGGAACAGCTGCGCGCGCAGATGCGCGGGGGGAATTTCTCCGACTCCGAAAAGGTTCGCGAGCTGCTGCGCAAGTCCGTGCTCGATATCTTGCTCCCGACGCAATCCGCTTCGATGGAGCAGCTTGTGGCCCAAGGGCCGCGCCCATTTGTGATCCTTGCCGTGGGGGTCAACGGTGTCGGGAAGACGACCACCGTGGCCAAGCTCACCCAGCGGTTTTGCCAACAGGGCAAGACCCCGCTTCTTGTTGCCGGGGATACGTTTCGCGCGGCAGCGATCGATCAGCTCCAGGTGTGGGCGGACCGCATCAACGTGGAGGTCATTCGCCATCGACCCGGTGCCGATCCGGCGGCGGTTGCCTACGACGGGATCACGGCCGCCAAGGCGCGTGGGGTCGACGTGGTACTCATCGATACCGCCGGCCGGCTGCACACCAAGACCAATCTGATGGACGAGCTGCGAAAGATCAAACGTGTGGTCGCACAAGAGTGTCCCGGCGCTCCCCATGAAGTCCTGCTTGTCCTCGATGCCACGGTCGGTCAGAATGCCATCGCCCAAGCACGGCAATTTCACGACGCGGTCGGTGTGACAGGTATCGCTCTGACCAAACTGGACGGAACGGCGCGGGGCGGGATCGTGGTCGCCATCGCCGATACGTTCAAGATCCCGGTTCGCCTGATCGGAGTCGGAGAATCAGTCGAAGATTTGCAGGACTTTGACGCCAAGGCGTTTGTCGACGCATTATTCTAACCCTCCATCCCTGGCCGAGGGCGGCCCCGCCTACTTAAACGCTTTCGTTCAATTGCTTCTCATCCCGTGGGGCCCATGCTAGGCTGTTTCTTCCGGTGTTCTCGCGAGGAGGAGCTTCGGCCGTACCGGGCAGTGCACCGCATCGGGAGCAGCTTATGAGTACGCTGTTGGTGATTGATGATGATCGGTTGCACTGCGACCTGTTGCAGGTGGCATTGGCGCGGCATGGGTATCAGGTCAGCACCGCCACAGGCGGTCGTGAAGGCGTGGCATTGTTTCGGCAGCTCCGACCCGTCGTGACACTGCTGGATCTCCGTATGCCGGAGATGGACGGGCTGGCTGTGCTCAAGGAGATTCGAACGCTCGATCCCCGCGCGGGGGTGATCATGTTGGGAGGCGGCGCAACGGAGGAGTTAGAAAATCACGCTCGGAAATTGCGCGTCACCGATTTTTTCAGGAAAGGGTTGTCGCTGGACGTGCTCGTCGGTGCGGTGCATCGGGCGGTACAACAGGCTAGGCGAGAGGCATCCGCCACCGCGTTGCGGGCGGAAGCGGACATGGAGCAGGCTCCGGAGGAACAGATTCTTGTCGTCGATGACGATGTGATGACGCGGGACCTGCTTGTCCGCTTCCTCAGCCTGCGGGGCTATCGTGTGCGTGCGGCCAAAGACGGCCGTGAAGCGTTACGGCTGGTCGAGGAATCGTCCCCTGACTTGGTGATCCTCGACCTGGCCATGCCGGAAATGAATGGGGTGGAACTCCTGCGGGCGCTGGCTGCGCGGGACTATGCCGGAAGAACGATTATTTTGAGTGGGCATCAAAACGATTCATTGCTGGCCGACGCGTGGGCCTTGGGGCCGCAGGAGGTGCTAGATAAGCCCCTGGATTTGGAACGGGCATTGATGGCCGTCCAGCTTGTGATGGTCTGCCGGGAGTGTTAATCTTCACGCTCCACCTTGTGGTGCCGGTGAAGGGTGAATTGGTTGCATCGCTTCTTCCGCTTCAGTCTGCTTGTCTCCTGTCTCCTTCCTGCGCTTGCAGCGGCTCAGCCTCTTAGACAGACCCCGACGATTGAACACCATCAACTCACCCTCGAACTGCGGCCGGACTCCCATCAACTGATCGCGACGGATCGTCTGACCGTGCGCGGAGGGGCCTCCGGGCAAGAGTTGGAGTTTTCCCTTGCGCCGGCTCTTGAGTTGGAACGTATCGAGGATGTCACTCGCTGTCAGGACCCCTGCGAGTCTGCCCCTCAACTTATGTTCAGAAGAGAGCACATAGCCGGTGGGACAGCCCTGTCTCGCGTCATCCTGTCGCAGCCGGCCAGCGGTGCAAATGACCGCCCAGTGCAGCTGAAATTTTCCTACCGTGGTGTCATCGACGATCCTCCCCGCGATCCACGTCACCTGCGCTTTGTGACCCCGAGTGAGACCTCCGGCCACATTGGTCCGGAGGGGGTTTACTTGAGTAGTGAAAGTCAGTGGTACCCCGATCTGGACGATTCGTTGGCTACCTATGATGTGAGGATTGTATTGCCGGAAGGATGGTCTGCCGTCACGCAAGGAACGGCTCAATCCGATCCCGCGCACTGGATCGTTTCCACGAACAGTGAAGCGTTGACGGTGGTCGCCAACCGATTCGTGGTGAAGACTCGTCCCTGGAAAGCGCAATCGGGACAGGCCGTCCTTCTGGCCACCTATCTGTTTCCGGACGAAGCGGCGTTGGCTGATGAGTATCTCGATGCGTCGGCCCGCTATCTCGACGCCTATATTCCACTGCTTGGCCCCTATCCGTTTACGCAGTTCGCAGTGGTCGAGAACTTCTTTTCAAGCGGCCTGGGCATGCCGTCGTTTACGCTGTTAGGAAGTGGCGTGATCAAGCGGCACTATACTCAGCCCTATGCGTTGGGGCATGAAATCGTACATTCCTGGATCGGCAATGGGGTGTTCAATCGGGTGAGTCGTGGCAATTGGGTGGAGGGGCTCACGACGTATTTGTCCAACTACTATTATCATGAACTGATGGGCGACGCGGTTCAGGCGCGCGAGCAGCGGCGGTTAATGCTGCTGGGGTATGCCGTCTACGTTCGTCCAGGTGAGGGATATCCCGTCAAAGAGTTTGCGCAGAAGCAGGATGAAAAGGACAATGCCATCGGCTATCAGCAATGCGCTATGGTGTTTCACGCCCTTCGACAGGAAATGGGCGAAGAGGCGTTCTGGCGGGCCGTGAGACAGATCCCGGAGCGATACCTCGGTGCCGTGGCAGACTGGGACGATCTCGAGCGGATTTTCCAGGAGGTGGCTGGCCGAAACCTCCGCTGGTTTTTTGCCCAGTGGGTTGAACGGGCCGGTGCGCCGGACATCGAACTGTCGGGTTTGCGTGTGCAGCCGTCCCGCAGCATGGCCGGGGCACAGGGCGGAACCGAGGCGGTCGTGCATCTCGCTCAACGGGGTGTGCCATACCGTGTCTCGATCGAACTGGAGTTTGTGCTGAGCGAGGGGCGTACCCACCGGACGCGGGTGCAACTCAGCGAAGCACAGCAGGACGTCATCGTCCCGGTGCCGGAGCGGCCTCTGGCTGTGCGGATGGATCCCGGCGTCCACCTGTTTCGTCGCATCGCCCGATCCGAGATGGCTCCGATGCTGAATCTGTATGTGACAGACGCGCAGCGGACCATCGTCGTTTCGCGGGACGGCTCCGGAACCCCCGGCCCGTTTCCCGACATCGTGCAACGTATCGTCGCACAGGAAGCGGCGAAATCAGCCTTGTCACGCACGACGGTGGTGACTGCGGCCGACGATTGGAGTGCTGCGCGGGCTGGATCCTGGCTGGTGTTGGGCGGCCCTCGAGACAATCCGGCGGCGGCTGCAGTGGTGCAGCAGTGCCGAGATCATTTTCGACTGACCGACAACGGCTTTTTCGTTGACGGAAAGTCCTATGCAGGCGCCGGTCTGGCGCTATTGGTGTCTTGTCGGCGGGAGGACCATCCGGGCAGCGTAGTGACCCTGCTGTACGGGGTGACCCCGCAGGCATTGGGTCGTGTCGCCCGGCTCTTGTTTTTTTACGGGTGGCAGAGTTATGTGGTGTTTCAGGACGGAGCCGTGGTAGCGCGCGGAGATTGGGAGGATATGATGAGTGCAGAGGTGCCAAGTGAAACACGGTAACAGATTCATGGCTGGGGTGTTGGGATTGCTGCTGACCACCGCCGCGACGGGTTCGGCATGGGCAGAGGTCTCGAAGCCAGCCACGCCCGCGTCGCCGGCTGCCGTGTCGGGTGAGCGACATCTGACGAATGTCCGGCAACTGACGTTTGGCCGGCAGAATGCCGAGGCGTATTTTTCGTTCAGCGGCGACAAACTGATTTTTCAGTCCACGAACAATTGGATGAAAGATACGTTTGCCGCGGCGATGCATCCGGCCGACATCCCGCTCGGCTGTTATCAAATGTATGTGATGGACCTCGGAAGCGAAAAGATTCGGATGGTCAGCACCGGTTCCGGCACCACGACTTGTGGGTATTTCTTCCCCGGCGACCGGCGGGTGCTGTATTCGTCTACTCACCTGCGTGGGCCGAACTGTCCGCCGAAGCCGAAGCGTGACGGTGGGGCCTACCGGTGGGCCTTGGACGACTACGATCTGTTCTCCGTTCGGATCGATGGGCAAGACCCCCAACGGTTGACCAACACGCCGGGGTATGACGCGGAGGCCACGGTGTCTCCTAACGGGAAGACCATTGTCTGGACCTCCATGCGAGATGGGGACTTGGATATCTATGCGATGGATCTCGACGGGACCCATCCACGGCGGCTGACCCATGAGGTGGGCTACGACGGCGGAGCGTTCTTTTCTCCCGACAGTAAGCGGATCGTCTACCGTGCCCAGCATCCGAGCAATCAGGAAGAGCTGGATCAGTATAAGGCGCTGCTCGCGCAACACCTCGTGGAACCGGGTCGGCTCGAAATTTTCATTATGAATGCCGATGGGTCTGGTAAGCAGCAGGTGACGACCAATGGCGCCTCCAACTTCTCTCCCTACTTCCATCCCGATGGTCACCGTGTCATCTTTTCGTCGAATGTGGAAACCCGCAACGAGGGGGGACGGCCGGAATTTCACCTGTATCTCGTCAATGAAGACGGGACCGGGATGGAGCGGGTGAGCTTTGGCGGGAAGTTCAATAGTTTTCCGATGTTCTCGCCGGACGGCAAGCGGCTCGTCTGGGTCTCTGACCGGAACGCGAAGGAGCCGGGGGAGTTCAACGTGTTCCTTGCCGACTGGGTTCCATGAGTGGTTCGGGTGACGGGCAGGCGGCGTCGTCAGCGGCGCCGCCTGAACCAGCACCGGATTGTCCGTCGGCTCCAGCCGTGATCCTCTCGGCGCTCGTGGTGCTGGGGTCATTCGCCGCGCTGTTCCACATCGATATTCCCATCCTCAGGTTCCTCCGGTCCTACAATTTGTCGGCGCTCCAGTCCTTAGGCGATTTCGGAGAAAAGCTTGGTAATGGTGGGACCCTCATCGCCATCAGTCTGCTCCTGTTGGGAGCCGGGTTCTTGCTGAAGCGTCAAGCATGGATGCAGATTGCGCTGGATAGCCTGCTGGCGCATGGCATGGTGGCGATTGTGGTGAACAGTCTCAAGCATATCATCGGTCGTCCAAGGCCGCGTCTGACGCACTCGGGCGGGTGGCACTGGTGGCCGTCGCTGGAGTCGGGTCTGGATTCATTTCCCTCCGGCCATACGTCGGCGACGGTCGCCGTGGCGACTGTTCTGGCTCGGGCACTGCCTCACCTGCGTTGGGTGCCGTTCGCACTGGCTGTATGGGTCGGGGCCAGCCGGATCTGGAGAGGATCTCATTTCCCCGGCGATGTGGTGGGCGGGATGGCGTTGGGGTTTGTGGTGGGCTCGGTCTGTAACGAACCATTGCGCGAGTGGCGGCAGTCAGGCTCATGGGCACTGGTTCGCGTCGCGCCGATCGTGCTGTTGCTGACAGGACTCTTCTGGGTGCTCACGCACCGTATTATCGGTCCCGTGATGGACACGGTGTTCCTCGTGCTGGGACTGGTGCTCGTAGCGAGTGGCTGGCTGGTGCGGACGGGACGGGGCCTACTCGCAACACGTGCCGCAGTAGGCGGCAGAGGAACAGTTTCGAATGTCCTCATCTTGTTGGGGCTGGGAGTGGTCACTGGTGCGCCCGTCATGATCGGATTGACGGTGCTGCTCTGCATGGCGCAATGGATTGCCGCCACCGGTGTGCCGGCCTGCGAGTCGGCAGCAGGTCGATCCTGGCGCGCGGAAGGTGTGTATGCGCTGGGCCTGCTCGCGGCTGTGGTTGCGCTTCAATTGCTCAAAGGGCTCGTGCCCTTACACTAACCGGTCAATGGCCGGGGATGCGCATCGCGGGCTTCTCGGCCTCTTCCGGCACATGGATCAGCGATTGACTGGCCAGCAGGATGTAGCCATAACGCTCCAGCATGACCGGGTAGTCCATCGTCTCAAACGGCAATCGATTGCGCAGAGCTGCCGGTAAGAGGATCATGGTGCGTCCCGGTTGAGTCAGGTAGGGCTTGATGTTGGCCTCTTCTCCCTTCGGGACGACGATGGCTTTGCGTTTGGCGTAAAACACGAGCGACGGGCGTGGTTGCCCGTAAAGGATCAGACGGTCGTTGGGCTCCAGGTTGAGACCAGCAACTTCGGCCAGTCGTTGTGGCGGCTCGATGACAAAATGGTTGATGAGCGGAAAGGTCAGTTGCATCGCGGCCAGCACGACGAGCGCGAGCGATCCGCCGGCGGCCCAGAAGGCGGCCGGTCTTCGCGTCTCGCTCAATCCAAAATAGGCCACGAGGCCCATTCCCAAAAGGAAAATGGAGGCGACAGCGTAGGGGCCGGGCCCGAGTGTCACTTGTCCAGCCAGAGGAAACTCTTCCACTAATTTCCCGGCGAATTTGGCGTAGAGCGGGGGCAGCACTGCGAAGGCCAGTGCCAGAATGGAGCCCACGGCGGTCATGGTATGGATCGCGGCTCGCAGACCCGGCGCCGCATGGTCGGTCACGCAGCGATTCCAATAGCAGGCGGCCAGAATTGCCGCAGCAGGAAACAGGGGGCCGATATAGTGCGGCAAGCGGGTTGAGGAGAGACTGAAGAAGACGAATCCTCCCAGGACCCAGGCGGCGGCGAACCATTCGAGTGCATCGGGCGAAGCCTGGGCATCGACATCGGAAGACTGGCGAGGGGGGAGGGTTCCGGCCCGTCTCGCCTCACGCCAACTCCGATAGCTCTGGTACCAGGCAAAGGGAAGCAGGCCGCTCCAGGGGAAAAATCCGAGCAGGAAAACGGGAATGTAGAACAGTAGCGTACCGCCATGCCCTTCCATGGCTCCGAAGAATCGACCGATCGTATCACCCTGTGCAGATCTTGTGTACCGTTCCCCGTGAATGTTCAGCATCATGAGATACCAGGGGAGCGCCAGGGCGACGAAGAGGATGAGGCCTGGAAGGAGATACCCGCGACGACGGAACAGCGGCCAGGAGCGGGTGAGCCACAGGTACAGTCCCACCGCCAGCATCGGAATGAGGAAACCAATCGGACCTTTCGTCAGTGTGGCCAGCGCCATGCCGACATAGAAGAGCCACATGCAGTGGCGCTCACGCCCCTCTCCGTGTAGGCCCAGCCAGAAGCCATACAGCGACAGGGTGGTGAAGAAGATCAACACGCTGTCGGTCAGGGCCATGCGACTGAGACCGATGATCTCCAGGTTCAGTAACAGCATCGCCGCGCCGAAGAGGCCGACGACCCGCCCCCGGCACCGTGTCAAAAAGAGATATTGGAGCAGAATCAGCCCAAGCCCGAAGAGAGCCGAGGGGAATCGCGCCGCGAATTCGTTGACGCCGAACAGGTGGTACGAGCCGGTCATCAGCCAATAGACGAAGACCGGCTTGGCGAAGCGCGGTTCATAATTGAAGGTCGGACTGATGTAGTTGCCCGTTTCATACATCTCCCGTCCGGCTTCGGCGTTGCGTCCTTCGTCCCGGTCGGTGAGACCGAGAGCGCCGAGTCCGACGAAAAACAACACCGCGGCCATCGCCAGCAACAGCAGGAGTGCGAGCGGCTGGATGGAGCGGTCAATCGGCGCGGGGGCCTGCAAGGGGGGGAGTTCTCCATTCATGTGCGGTTCCATTAGGATTTGGTCGCCGGAGAGGCCGGATCGGGGCTGTCCTGGTTAGGCCTGTGGATGAGCATGAGGTTACGTAGGTACACAATACTGCCGATGCTCTGTCCGGCGATGAAGACCGGGTCCTGCCGATAGATCGCATAGGCCAGCGTGATCAGTCCGCCGATCATGCTCATGTACCAGAACGCCGTCGGGACACGGCTCTCTGCATGGCGTTCGGAGGCGATCCACTGGACGACCCAGCGCATGAAGAAGATCCCCTGCCCGAGGAATCCAATGATAATCCAGATGGTATCGAGTGTCATAGTTGTGCGGAGGCTGGGGGCGTCCCGGTGGTGCGGTACCGGTAACGCAGGCAACGGTGCTGCATCCACCGTACGGCCACCAGATCGTAGAGGCCCTTGAAGAGCCGGTTGCCCACACCGTATTTCGACGTCCCGTGCGCACGCGGGTAGTGGCGTACTGGAACTTCGGTGACGGTGAATCCGTGCATCAAGGCCAGGGCGGGAAAGAACCGGTGCATGCCCTCGAACAGTTGCAACTTGTCGACCACCGCCCGTCGAAACAGTTTGAGCGAGCAGCCGGTATCGTGCACTCGGTCGCCGGTGACGGCACTACGGACACTGTTCGCGATCCGGGAGGAGATCTTTCGCGTCACGTTGTCGTGCCGGTCTTTCCTCCAGCCGCAGACCAGGTCGAACCGGTGGATCAGCGGGAGCAGCGTGGCGATGTCTGCCGGGTCGTTTTGCAGATCGCCGTCGATCGTCATGACTAGGTCTCCGGTCGATTGTTTGAATCCCGCATCGAAGGCTGCCGACTGGCCGTAGTTGCGGTCGAAGTGAAAGACCTTGACCCAACGATACTGAGCGGCCAGACCGTCGAGGATCTCGGAACTCCCGTCCGTGCTGCCGTCATCGATGAAGAGCAGTTCGAACGGGGCCGACCGGGATTCCTCGCGGCTCTCCAGCACCTTCACGAGTTGCTCTGTCAGGGGAACCAGATTCTCTCGCTCATCCTTGATCGGGATGACAACGGAAGCCCATGGGCGGGTCGCTACAGTCATGGAGCAGGAACAATTCCTTCAGGCCGCAGGTTGTCGGTCGACACGGAAGGCATTTTACAGAACGGGCGGAGGAGTGGTCAAACAGTTCCCGCTCCGGGCGACGGGTCGCACGGCTATTCGATGACAATCTGACGGTCCACCTCGCCTGAGAACGTCGGATCGTTGGAGAGAAACACGACCGACCATGGCTGGTCCTTGCTGCACAGCCGACGCAACAGGAGGGTGCGTGTCGCGGGCAGCATGTTGTGCAGGGTTCCGTCGAAAATCAACACCTGCGGCCGTGTCACGATCGCGCGGGCCACGAGAATTCGGAGAATCTGGCTGATGGACAAGGTGATCTCCAGGCCGGAGACCGCTGTGTGCAATCCCTCCGGCAGCGCATCGATGTCCCTGTCCAGTTCGACAAAGCGCAGAGCCCATTGAAGATCGTGATACTCGATGCCTGGCCGTCCCAGCGTAATGTTGTCTTCCAGCGTGCCGTCGAGCAGCGTCGGATGAGAATCTAGGATGAGGCCGCGCACCCGGCTGATGGAGGTGTGCTTCACCTCGACCAGATTCATTTCGTTGTACCGGACGAAGCCTGTGGTCGGGGGGTGAAGCCCGGCCAGCACCTTGGCCAGAGCGGTTTTAGCGGGGTTACTGTTACAGAGGACTGCCACTTTCTCTCCGGGTGACACCTCCAAGGAGACGTTCTGGAACATCGTGCTTCCATCCGGACCGGTATAGGACAGGTTCCGGCAGGTCAGCCGAATGCCTGATCCGCCGAACTGCCTCGTCGGCACATTCTCCTTGGCCCGCTCTTCTTCCGTCGGCAGCGAAAACACGGCGGCGATTTCCCGGCAGGAGACGAAGGTGAAAAACATGGCGACCATCCGTCGTGCCAACGTGTCCATATTCAGCAGCAGATTCCCGACCAGTACCTCGGCGGCAGCGAATTGGCCCACGGTCAGTTGCCCGTCGACCACGAGCAGCCCGGCGGTAATGATGAGCCCGCTGTGGCCGACCACCTGCCAGAGAGCGGCGGCCTTGTATTGCCGGCCCGTCAACGTGTCAGAACGGCGTTGTCGAATACGGGCATAGAGTCGGGTCAGGCCGTCGGTGCGTTCCAGCAGATAGGGGCTGTCGCCTGCCGCGCGAAGGTGCGGGAGGTTGTGTGCGATGTTTTGGATCCAACCGAAAATCTGATAGTGCAGTCGGGACATCTCCAGGGTAATGAAAAAACCGCCGCGACCGAAGAGCGTCAGCAGTCCGACGAAGCCCAGGATCAGGACCAGAACGTAGAAGATGAAGTAGGGGTGAAATAGGATCAGCATGGTCATCCCGATGGTGCCGACCACGGCGACGTTGAACAAATCGGCCACCATGGCAACCAAGGCTCGCGTGAGCAGGTCGGCCTCCATGAATCGATGGGCCTGTTGCGGCGCGAAGGTATCGTCGCGTAAACGCGGCAGCAGACGCGTGAAGGCGATGGCGATGCGTGTATAGATCCGCTGCTGAAGCGTTTCGACCGCGCGGGCCTGGAGCACGCGGAAGGCGGCGACCCCGGTCAGTGAGCTGGCGACGAAGATCGTCAGCGTAAAGATCATCCTCGGCTCCATGGCAAAGGAAAAGGTGCTGACCAATTCCTGGACGGCGATGGGGACGCAGAGGAGGAACAAGCCGATCGCCACGGCATAGGAGGCGATAATGCCGAGCATCGACCGTTCGAGCGTGAGGAGGAGGCTCAGGTGCGTGAAGATGTCGCGGAGGACCCGGGTCAGCTGATATTGCGGATAGGCCTGGTTGGATGTGGGCGTTTGGATCAAAAGTGCTCCTACCGCGTGGGGCGCTGGTAGGAGTTATCAGCCGGGCGCGGAAGGGCGGTCGGCGGTTCTCGGTGAACTCCATCACCGTTGGACTCGTCAGGAACTGTGCGAAGTCTAGATCGGCACCCTTGCTGCCGTCAAGACAATCGGCGGTTCTGTGCAGGATGATGCTGTGGCACACGCCGGACAGGGGCTACTGCAGGAAGAGCGATTTTACAATCAGCGCGGTGCCGGACAGAAACAGAAACGCCGCAAAGGTGGTCCGGTATCGCTCGGTGCTCAGTTTACCGTAGAGCAGTAACTCGGTGCCCAGAAACATGCTGACTCCCACAGCCATATAAGAGACGGTGGTAGCTGTGGCGATGGCCGCCGGACCGAGGGTGAGCCCCAGCGTCAGGAGTTGAAAGAGCGCAAAGGTTCCATACGACACGGCGGTTGTGGCGCGGGTCTGGTCTTTGTCGTACGGTTTACTGTGAATGAGGGCCGTCAACAGTGAGCCGCCCAGATTGGTCAGGCCATGCACCACGCCCATCACCACGAAGTACGTACGCTCATACCGTACGAGTGACTCGATCACTCGTTGGAACGGCGCATAGAGGCTTTTCAGAGCGGCCACGATCAGAAACAGCCCGACCACGCTGCCGATATTCATTTTGCGCGCCGTCACCAGCAGCAAACAGAGGATGATGCCGGGAATCGAGAGCGTGAGGATCTGTCGATAGAACGGAAGATGAATCTGCCGGTAGTCTTTCGTGACCTGGAGTAGGTTGATGGTCAGCGAGATCGGGAGGAGTGTGATCAGGGTGGTGATGAAGTCGTAGCCTAGCACCAGCAGAATCGGAGTACCGAACAGCAGGACACCCACGCCGAAGAGGGACTGGATGGTGGCTGTCAGGAGAATGGTGGCGAGAATGTCCCAGTGCATGGCGGCGCGGCCTCCTTCGGGGTGTGACCTGCTCCACCCCGGCTTCCGGCCCTCAAGCCGCTGTCGCGGTATAGCGCAGGGCCTGAGCATCAGTCAACCGGCAGCGTCTGGCCGGCGAGGGAGGAAGGTGTCGGCGGCGAACGGCGCGGGATGCAAGCCGTGTTATCGGGGCTTGGCGGGAACCGAGGGATCGGGCGGCGCGGAGACGGTGAAGCGCATGGTGCCCATCAAACTCATGTCGTTGACCTGTTCGCCGGCGTGGATTTCCACTTTATAGCGGCCGGGTTTCCACCGGCCTTCCGTGGGGAGCAGTGTGAGATAACCGGTTTGGTCTTCCAGGGCGATGTACATCGCGTCTTCCGCCACGATCGGTTGCCCAGCCGCCCCTGTTTCCGGCTCGGGGTAGCAACGCCCGAATACTTGAAACGATTGATAGTGCTGGTGAAGCTCGAAGACAATGAAGACAGGTTTCGTACCGGCGAGGAACTGTTCGGTTGGTCTGACAGGGACGATTTCGTGGGTCCGTTGAAAGCCCAGTTCTTCATCGAATCCCTCGGCGAGGACAATGCGGCGGAACATGCCCTCGGGCGGGGCGTCAAAATTGTAGGGTTTTGCGTGCTCGGTGCGATTCTGAAAGTCCGGGATCGGCACATTGTGCGTGAGGGGGAGCTCCTCGGCTCCGAGCGTCGAGGCTGAGAGAAAGACGATGAGACCGATCAGCGCGCCGAGCTCCCACATGCTGTCTTGGTACACCGGCCCCGGCAGGCCTGTCAAGGAAGTGTGCAGGCGCGCGGAGCTGCCTGTGCAGGTTCGAGCGTCAGGAGGGGGTGTCGGGGTGCGAGGGGGTGGAGATCGCTGGGGACCGGTTGCGGGTGAAAATTGCTTCCTGTTAGACTTTCTCCCTTTCCATAGGGGGACAGCATGGAACAGCACCTGATGACGCAGGTAGAGGATCCTGACGCATTGCCTCAACCGCTGGGGGAGTATAGGCCGGTCGATTGCTGGCAGGCGCATATCAATACCCTGTTCTATCAACTACGGGGCGACCAGCAACGGAGTTTCTATCAGACATTCACGTCGGCCGATTATCGATTGGCCCACGCGCTGGCCGCCGACTATTTTGAACAGGTGACGAAGCGGGACCGCGCCGCGAGTAAGCAAGGTTCGTCCGTCACACGGAGCGCCGGTGATGCGGCACCCGTTGTGCCCGCGCCATCGCTGACGGTCATGGAGTGGGGCCCCGGAAACGGCAATCTGGCCGCCTGCTTCCTCAGCCACCTGCAGAAGCTCGACAGGGCCGGGCAGGTCTACCCCCGCGTGCGATATGTCCTCGTTGATGCTCAGGCCTCTGCTCTGGAGCAGGCGCGCGCCCACCCCGATTTGGCTCCTCACCTGTCCAAGGTGGAGTCGCTCTGTGCGGACGTCGAGAATCTGGCGACCGTTGCAGACGGGACCGTCGATCGCATCGTTTGCAATGAACTCTGGAATGAGCTGGCGACCAAGCTCATTGTGAAGAAGGGCGGGGAGTATGAGGAAGAACATCTCCGGCCGAACCTCAATGAGCGCAAGGCGGCTGCCATCGCCGATTGGTCCGGCTTTGTCCGGGCCTTTGAAGCGAAAGATATCGAGAAGTTGAAACAGTTTCCCCCGTTCCTGGACGACCTGATCTGGGAGCGCGAGTACCACAAGGTGGATTGGAAAGATGTCCCCTATCGCAAGACGATCACCGAATTTATGAAGGCCATCGACGACGAAGTCCTGGTGCCGGTGAACCTTGGCGCCTGCGCGTCGATCAAGGAAGCCAAGCGGGTATTGGCGTCGAATGCCGTGGGGTTCAGCAGTTTCGATGCCGGGACGGCGGATCTGCGGGTGCTCAACGATCCCGACAAGCCCTGTTACGGTCAGTTCGGCGGACAATACAGTTTCATGGTGAATCTGGCATTGATCCAGGCGGTGGCCAAGCACCTGGGTATGGCGACCACCACCGTGGAGACGCAACGGGAGTTTGTTGGAAGCCGGCTCGGGACAAACGTGATGACACTGATGGATGTACTGGCCTGCCATCCGATGGTCGGGTCAAAAGTGCCGGCCTGGGAGTTGGATCGCCTGACCTTGCAGACCATTCGCGCGTTGAACGACATCTATGAAAGCCCCTATCAGCGCACGATCGATTTCCCGCTCCGCCACGAAATGCCCGCGCAGGAGCGTGAATCGGCACAGGGGATCCTGCTTTCGCTGAAGCCGAACGGGATTCCCGATACGATCGCCTATGTCACGGAAGAGGAATTGAGTCAGGCGCAGACCGAGTTGGAGCCCCTCGGCTATGAGCGTGAGGCGGTGATGATGGCCCTCGGGGCGCCGCCGAGTCCTGTCGAATACTATCACTTCGCGTTTCGACCGTGACGAGTGTGGAGCGGTCTTCGCTGCATGCTGCGGGCGTGGCGTCCGCAGGAGAAAGAGCTTGACTAATTAAATTCGTTTCTATAGCCTTTCCCGCGATTTCCGAGAGAAGACCTGTCTCTGCTTGAGGTATCGCGAGCATGCAGACGAGGGTAAGACTCACAGGCACGATCATCTCAGACGACTTCCTTCACGAGACGGCACTGTCGTCGCCGGGGCGTGAAGATCCATCGTGCGAATAATCGCACAGCTGTAACAAGGAGCATACAGTACCATGTTTGGTTCGTTCGGCTGGATGGAGTTGCTGCTGATTCTCATCATTGTCCTGATCATCTTCGGGGCCGGGAAAATCCCCCAGCTCGGTGAGGGATTAGGCAAGGCAATCAAAGGGTTTAAGAAATCGGTTCACGAAGCGGATGCCATCGATGTGACGGCGACCGAGGCGGAACCAACCGCGGCTCAATCCACGGCACAAATCCAGCAACCCGGACAGCCATCCACGCCGCCGCCTGCCCAACAGGCCGCCGCGGCTCCACCGCCACGGACGACGCAGGGGTAACCTGCGGAACTGAGGACGCAGACCGAATGACGGCCTTGGCTTGTCGTAGATACGCCGCCCGGTCTTTACCACAACCCCCTCAGTAGGAACACTATGTTCGGTCTTGGCGCTGGAGAAATTCTCATCATCCTGGTCATTGCGTTCCTGTTGTTCGGGCCCAAGCAGTTGCCCGAAATCGGGCGCCAAGTGGGCAAGGCCGTCAAAGGGTTCAAGGAAACAGCGGATGACTTGAAGAAGACGGTTGAGCCCGAGCTCAACATGATCCAGCAGGAAATGAAGATGGTGGAACAGGATTTCGAGTCGTCGATGAAGGAAGCGGAAGAACAGATCAACCATGCAACATCGGGCGTAGAGCACGGGGCAGAAGAGTCGGGTTTGCCCAAGCAGGCCTAATACCAATTCATACTCGCTCTACGGCTGTGAAGGGAGGTGACCACAGCGACAGTACAAGACCGGACAGTGTGTGGGGTCCGCTTCGGGACTGAAGCGGAGTCGTAGCCGGATGGTGGGCACCATTCAGGTTCGGCAGACCAACCCCCCGCATGCGCGAGTTGGCTTTGTCGTGCAATAGCGGTTGGATGTAGAGGCGGCACCCGGAGTGAATGGGTACACGACGGGATGCCATCCAATTCACAGGAGGAACGCTATGAACAGCATCCATGGACGGACCAGATGGGGCCGGTTGGCCGCCATCTTTGGCGCTGCGGCAGTAACGGCTCTGCAGTGTCTGCCACTCCCGGCCTTTGCCGGATTCGAACTTCCCCCGGGCGAACGTATCACCAATCTCCCTGCCATTCCCCGCAACCTGCCGCAGAAAGAAGCGTACGAACTGTACGATCCGGTCATTGGCCGGAACTTCGACATCAAGAATCTCTGGATGCGCGCCGACCTGCGTGTGCGTCCGGAAATGCGCAACAATGCCTGTTTCGGAGGTGCTCAGGGGGCCGGTGGAACGTGTAACTCGTTCGGAACCAGAGGGACTGCTCCCGGCGGCGGGAACAAAGGAAACGATTTCTTCGTGCAGCAGTGGATGCGTTTGGGCATCGGATACGATCTCTCGCCGGACGTCAATTTCTATGTGGAAATCATCGATAGCGCGGTGTGGGGCGGCAACGGGAGCGCCGTGAACGCGGGCAACGGCGGCGATCCCTTGAACCATAACGGCGCCAGCGCCGGCGGGGCCGGCAACGGCGGCCGACTGGGTGTTCGTGCGGCCTACATGTTGGTTCGTAATCTCGCCGACATTCAAGGCTTGAGCGTGAAAGTCGGGCGTCAATATGTGGTCTTCGGCAACCACTCCCTGTTCGGTCACTTCGACTGGGCGAACACCGGCTATTCGCATGACGGTGTAATGTTCGCCTATCAAACCAAGAAATGGGACAGCTACTTGGGCTGGTTCCGCAATTCGGAGAGTGATCTGGGGCAGGCGTCTCCCGTCGGGAGCGGGGCGCCCAATATCGCAGGCAGCGGTGCGCAGGATGCTCAGCGCGATGCGGACATGTTCATTTTCTACAACCAGATTAAGATGGTGCCTGGGATGGTCATCGAGCCCTTCTACGTGTTGTACTCGAATCGCTATGGTTCGGCGGATAACGCGGGGCAGGGGCTCGGTACCGCGAAACACTCCAACCAGACCCGGCATATGATCGGAAACCGGATCGAAGTGCGCAAGGGCGGATTCGACTTCAGCAACGAAATCGCCTATCAATTTGGTCAGATGGGCCAGGCCGGGGCCTGCGTGGGCGAACAGAAGTGTTTGCACATCAATGCCTGGGCGACCAGAAACTGGATCGGCTACACGTTCTATGACACGGCGTGGAAGACACGCATCGCGTTCAACCTCGATTACGCGTCCGGCGACAGCCGGAACAATACCTGTACCAACGCCGCGACTTGTAAATCGGCCAACACGTTCGAAAACTTCTTCCCGACGAACCACATCCATATGGGATACATGGATGTGCAAGCGTGGAAGAACATGCTATCGCCGTCGGTCAACTTGCAGGCTCGTCCTTCGGCGCGTGACCATATCGAAATTTGGTATACGAATCTGAACCTGGCCAATTCCAAAGACTGCTGGTATCGAGGGGCGCAGGGCTGCTACGTGTTTTCGAACGCCAACAATACGAAGACCCACATCGGCGACGAAATCGACGTGGCCTATACCAGAATGTTCGCCGACGGCAAGGTGGCCCTCCAGGCTGCGTATGGCACCATTTTCGCTGGTGGTTATTTGACCAGCACCTTGAACCAGACGCAGAATCAGCACTGGGCTAATCTGTCGCTGTGGATGAACTTCTAGGACGAGGCAATCAGCTCACGGCATTCAGCTGACAGCGTTTGTGCTGATGCCTATTGCCAGACAAAGGAGACACACAATGAAGAAACTCATGTTCGTAACGCTGGGCGTCGCAGCGCTGGCGATCGGTAGCCAGCCGGTCACTGCGCAGGCTCAGGTCGCGGATGCGATTCAAGCAGTGAACGATGCCATCGTCGAGTTAACCGATGCGCCGGGTCTGGGTAAGCGGACGACGGTCGATCTGGCGAAGCGATGGGGATCCGACCGATCTGTCATCGATAGCGCCACGGCGAAGTTGCAGGACGGGCTCAGTAAGGCTCAGTCCGGTGGGGCCGGAGCCGATGCCATGCGCCAGTTGAATATGGCGGTGAATTACGGCAAGGCTCGTATGCACAAGGAAGCTCGCCTGTCCGCGCAGGGTGCGTTGCGCCATCTGTGCGTGGCGAATCAAGATCAGGGGCCAGGCTGCGACACCGTGCCGAAGTTCGGAAGCTACACGGCACCATAATCGAACCGTGATGCTCTCTGCGAGACGGCCGGGAGACCCCCTGGTTGTCTCTGCCTCTGAAGCCCCGCCGGGTGACCCCCGGCGGGGCTTCTGTTTGTAGTCGGGTGCTTCATGGCTTCCGATGCCGATGGTTTGTCGGGAGGTTGATAGGGAGGAAACCGATTGTTGGCTCGCGTGCCCTCCATTGCCGCATGACTGCACCAAGCGGCTTGCCGGTGGTTCCTTAAGCGTCTTATACTCCACTCATCTGCCATGTCTTGTACTGCGCGTGTTGAGTTCTCACCGTGGATGATCTGACCAGGCAACTGGCCCAACAATTCGGGTTTTCCGCATTCCGTCCTGGCCAGCGCGAGGTCATCGATGCCGTGTTGTCTCGTCGTGATGCGATGGCGGTGATGCCGACCGGCCAGGGCAAGTCGCTGTGTTATCAACTGCCGGCGACGATTCTGCCCGGGCTCACCCTGGTCATCTCCCCCTTGATTGCCCTGATGCAGGATCAGGTGAACGCGTTGAAGGCCCGCAATATTGCCGCGTCGGCATTTCATTCCGGGCTCACCGAGCAGGAACGGGATCGGGTGGTGCTCCATCTCAAGCTGCGGCGCCTGCAGTTGCTCTATCTGGCTCCTGAGCGGATGCAGCATGAACGCTTCCTTCGCCTCTTGCGATCCTTGTGGGTGTCTTTGTTGGTCGTGGACGAGGCCCATTGTATTTCTCAGTGGGGACATGATTTTCGGCCGGATTATCTGAACATCGGTCGGCTGCGCCGCGAGCTTGAAAATCCGCCTTGTCTGGCCTTAACGGCCACGGCCACTGCGCGTGTGCAGGCGGATCTTTGTGAGCGACTCTGCCTCCAGGAGCCGCTTCGACTGGTCACGGGGTTTCGTCGCCCCAACCTCGCCCTCTCTGTGCGTCTCTGTCGGTCGCGGCAGGAAAAGTTAGCGGTGCTGGCGCGCATGGTGCGCGAGTGCGAGACGGGGACAATTCTGGTTTACTGCGCTACCCGCCGCGCAGTGGAAGAGGTAGCCACCTGTCTCGGGCGGTCTGACCTGTCTGTCGGGTACTATCATGCCGGGTTGTCGGATGAGCAACGGCGAGTGGTCCATGAGCGATTTTGCACCGGAGCACTGCGTATCTTGGCAGCGACCAATGCGTTCGGCATGGGGATCGATAAATCGGATGTCAGGCTCGTCGTCCATTTCGACATTCCCGGAAGCCTGGAAGCCTACTACCAGGAAGTTGGACGGGCCGGGCGTGACGGACAGCCTGCCTCCTGCTTGTTGCTGTTTCATGAGCGGGATGTGGCCACGCAGGAATATTTCATCCAGCAGGCGGCGAAGGAGTCCAGTAGTGCGGCGCGCGTCGAGCGTATGAAGACATTGCTGCAGGACATGTTGGACTATGTCTCGGTGCAGACCTGCCGCCAGCTGGCGATCCTTGAGTATTTCAGTGATGAGGTCGAACGAGCCTTCGGGCCCTGCGGGCTGTGCGATCGTTGCGTCGCAGCCGGGCCTGTGAGGGAGGCTGTTGCCGGCGATGAGGCTTCGTGCGCGAAGGCCGTTCTTGCTGCAGTCTCTTGGTGCGGGGGGAGATTCGGGGTCACTCGAATCGTGGAGATGCTTCGCGGAAGCCGTTCCAAAACCTTGCTGGCCCATGGCGCAGAAGACTGTCCGGGGTATGGAACGTATCAGGCCAGCACAAAGACGGCGCTGACTCGTCTGGTGAAAGCCCTAATTGATTCGGGGCATCTACAGGTAGAAGGCCAGGAATATCCCACCCTTGATCTGACTCGCCGCGGGCATGACGTGTTGAAAGGCCTCAGTTCTGTCGAGGTAAGTCAGGAGGGCGAGTCTTCGAGCACGTCGTCGCTCAAGTTGCCGGTCAGTGGTCAGAACAGCTCTATGGCTCCATCACTCACCTCCCCCGTCGATCCGCAACTCTTTGAACGCCTGCGTCAGCTGCGGACAGAACTGGCTGAGGAAGAAGGCGTTGCCCCGTTTGTGATCTTTCACGACAAGACCCTGCGCACGATCGCCGGGCATAGACCCATGACGCTCAGCGCCTTGCGGGAGATCTCCGGCATCGGCGAGGTCAAGGTGGAGCGATATGGTCGCCGGGTGTTGAATGTCGTGAATCCTGAGCCGGGGTAGGTCCGTGTCGGCTTGGTCCTGCCCCGGTCGCGTCCCCACGCGTTAGGCCTTCAACCCACCCGCTTTGCGAAACTGTTCCTGCAACTCGGCATAGGTCCTCGTTACAGGAAATTGTGGGAACTCCTTGGGAAGATGGTCCGGGGGACGGAAGAAAAACCCGGCATGGGCTTCCCCCAGCATCGCGGTGTCGTTGTAGGCGTCTCCTGCCGCCATCACATGGAAATTCAGGTGCTTCAGCGCGGCGACTGCGTGTTTTTTTTGGTTGGGCTGGCGGAGTTTGTAATTGACGATGCGGCCGTTGGTGCCGATCTCCAATTGGTTACAGAAAATCGTGGGATAGCCCAGTTGCCGCATCAACGGGAGGGCGAACTCGTAAAACGTATCGGACAAAATGATGACCTGGGCACGTTCACGCAGCCAGGCGATGAAGTCGGCGGCTCCGTCCATCGGCCCCATAGCGTCGATGACGGATTGAATATCGGCGAGCGTGAATCCGTGTTGCGCCAGAATGTTCAAGCGGCGAGTCATGAGTGCATCATAGTCGGGCATTTCGCGCGTCGTTATCTTGAGTTCCTCGATGCCGGTCTTGATGGCGAAATTGACCCAAATTTCCGGAACCAGCACGCCCTCAAGGTCCAGGCACACAATCACCGGGTTCTGCATCGATCCTCCTTCAGCAAGTTCTGAGTTCTGAACGGTTCGTAGAATAACCAGCTACTCATTCAACATTCCGCTCTCGCGGCGGGCGTTTTCCTGACTCAGGTACCGCCAGACTTTGTCGAGTGCGCTCTCGAAGAGTGCGGTTCCTGCCCAGCGGCGGGCGTATTCGCGTTGATGACGCTTGGCCCAATCGACGGCGAGGGGGAGTGGAATCAATCGCGGCACCGTTCCCGTCAGGTCCCCCCACAGGAGACTCAATGTGGTGCTGATGCGCACGGCCACGGGTACCGGTCGGATTGTCCGGCTCGTCATGTCCTGGCAGTCCGTGGCCGGCGATGTGACCGCGAGTTCCCGGCAGGCCGCAGGGCGGTCCTCATAGATGCTGCAAGCTTCATTATCCAGAAACGGGCACGGCATGCGAAGGGCATAGTAGGCCTTATTCAGGGGCTCAATCGCTTCGTCGCTTGGAGAATCGGAAGACTCGGCCAAGGCCGAGAGCTGTGTCAATATCCCGGCTTGTGCGAGCTGTTGTTGCGCCAGGTCGAGTTTGGTGAGCAGACGGTCGCGTTCCGGCTGGTCCAGGCGATCGATCCTATTTGCGAGGGCAAAAGCTTCAGGTGCCGATATCGGGACCAGCATGCGGCAACAGGCCGCGCATCCTTTCTGGCAGGACACGGTGTGGCCGGTCTGTCGCACACGAGTCAGTTCAAGCGCCTGCACCTCCTCGCCGAGACTCCGCATCAGGGGAAGGATGGCGGTTACCGGCACAACACTCGTGGGAACCCCCACGGCCGTGGACACCTCTCCACAGGGGGTGCGCAGGGAAATCTCAAAATGTTCCACCAGGGGCTGATCGCTCACGGGCGTGATGTCCGAATGTTATGGTTGAGGTGATGAGCGGCGAAGCCCAACGATGTCGTGCCGGAGCCTATCATAGAGAACCCTTGAATCGAGGGTCAACCGCGCTGCGTGCTGGACTTGCTCCCCATGGACCGTTGGGGCTACTCTGTCGTCGATGCGCGTGTCCGGTCATATCATCGGGTTGTTGAAGGAGTATATGGGCGATCTGGTCGAGCAGGCCAGACAGGAATCCCATGCGCACGAGGCCTTCGGCTTTTCCGTGCCGCCGTATCAGTCGGATCACGCCATTGCCGATTTGCTGGCCATCTTGGACGACCGCATCGAGTCGGAGGGGGTCCAGGTGGGTATGCCCCTGGAGTTTCTGCATGAGATGTGGCGTCGTTGTAACGAGGCCCGAGGGCAGGTAATAGACCACGTGTGGATGGAGACGAGTCTCGATCCGCCGGGCTCCTCTAAGGCCAGAATTCGTGAACTGACCTACGCGGCACTCATCAAGTATCTCGAAGAAGACTCAGCCACGGAATGAGTGCGTGTGGCCGGTGGGCGCTATGTTTTCGCCGGGGTCACCATTTCCCGGCAATCCAATAGACGAAGATACCGATCACCTCGTCGACGGCCTCTGTGGTGAGTAGTAAGGCGTTGACGGTGGGAATGAAATCGAAGAACGTCGCCCTCGCCCAAGCCTCCTTTGGCCGGTGCTGCGCCTCAAAGCCGCAGGCGACCGGCGTAACGACAAGACCCTGCTTCTCAAACAGGCCCACGGCGCGTGGCATGTGGTAGGCGGCGGTGACCAGCAAAATGCGCGCGGATCCCAGCATCGCTTTGGTCTGGAGCGCATTTTCGTAGGTCGTGCGCGATTTCTCCTCGAGCAGCAGGGCGGACTCGGGGACGCCGAGACGGAGGGCCCATCGCTTCATCTCGCCGGCTTCGGATGGACCGGTCCGGAAGACGGTGGCATCGCCTCCCGTCAGCAGCAGCGTGGGCGCGACGCCCTGATGCCACAAGTCGGCCCCGCACGCGGTCCGTTGGCGTGATGCGTCCTTGGCTTCGTCCGACGGCCGCAGCGAGCCCTTGTGATAGAGGCCACCTGCCAACACGACGATGACGTCAAAGCTCGACCCCGAAGCCGCGATGAACGGCGGGTATCCCATTTCAAGAGCTCCGATGTACGTCGTGGAGAGCAGAGGGGTTGCCGTGAGCAGTAGGAGCAGCACCGTGCAGAAGGCAAAACGCCTAATCCAGGTCGTGCGCCTGGGGGTGCCCGGGAGGCAGGCGACGAGCAGGGTGAGGAGTCCCGCTAGGACAATCCAAGACAGAGGATACAGGGTGTATTTCAACGCCTTATACACGCCGTACCACAGGGGTGTCAGGTCCATAACCACTCCCAGTTGACTGACCGACAGAGGTTCAGCATACACGGAGGCAGTGGAGACACCAAGCAGTGAGGAGGAATTGATGGCTGCGGGACGTCAGTATTGGTTGATGAAGTCGGAACCTGATGTGTTTTCCATCGACGATCTGGTCCGTTCGCCGAACCGCACGACGTCGTGGGACGGGGTGCGGAACTATCAGGCGCGTAACTTTATGCGTGCGATGAAGCTGGGAGACCAGGTGCTGTTTTACCACAGCAATGCCAATCCACCGTCTGTGGTGGGCATTGCGGAGGTGGTCCAGACCGCCTACCCCGATGCAACGCAGTTCGATCCACAGGATCCGCACTATGATTCAGCCAGTAGGCCTGAACAACCGCGTTGGGATGTCGTGGATATTCGGTTTCTGGACAAGTTCGAGACGCCGCTCTCGCTGGATCTACTGCGAGGGCAGCCGAGGCTCAAGGGGATGGAGTTGCTGAGAAAGGGGTCGCGCTTGTCGGTTCAGCCGGTGCGGGCAGCCGAGTGGAATCAGGTTGTTCGGCTCGGCCGACGCCGCGCCGACGGATAGGCGACTGATTCACATGGGCTGCCGGAGATGCGGCGCCGGGGGAGGAACGCTGGCTAGCTACGGGCTTTTCCGTCATCGAGGTAGCGGTGTTGCCAATCCAACCAGGCATGTCCGAGCTCATGGGCAAGGATGTATCGTCGGCGCGTGACAGGAAGTCGTTTGCGGATATAGATGACTTTGGCTTCGTTGTCCCAAATTCCATCCGCGTTTGCATCCTGCCGGTCCATCTCAGAGTCGGTTACCTGGCGGATCATGATGTGATAGCCGAATGGAAGGACGACTTTATTTGGTATTCGCACCGTATCCCTCGCTGTCTTTCCAATGGGCGCTGGTGCGCCCTGTTCCTGCTCCCGGTTAGCCTAACACATTTCCCTTTTTCGCTTCCTGGTTAAAATATCGCTCAATATCAAATAGTTATGCTATTCATCCCGAGGGAGGCTCTGTCGGACACTCCCGTGCGACCGCACCGCGCCGGATCGTGAGGAGCGGAGCTTGAGGATTTCAATTGAACGCTTGGATGGTGTATCATCCGGCCATGGTCGACAAACTGCTGGCACAGGAACTGGCAACTCCCTATCCCTCGGTCGTGCGGATCGTAGGGGTGAAAATCCGTGATCGGGGAGAGGTCAAGAAGTTCGATGCCGGAGAAGCAGCGTTGGCATTCGGGGATCGCGTATTGCTCGATGTCGCCGGCGAATTGACCTATGGGGTGGTGTACGGGGTTCCGCAGGTGACGCCGTTTATCCCACCCATGCGTGTGATGCAGCCGATTGTCAGGAAGGCCACCCAGGAAGATGCGGTGACCATCGATCGGTATGAGCGGCTGGCGTCTGAAGGAATGAGAGCCTGCCGGGAGCAGGCGGCGGCACTTGGGCTCAGGATGAAGCTCGTCGAAGTGTTCTGCTCCTTTCATCGCCGGCAGATGACCTTTGTCTATACCGCCGATGATCGCATCGACTTTCGCGAACTGGTTCGCGTGCTCGCGCGCCGGTTCGGAGGACGCATCGAAATGCGTCAGGTGGGAGTGCGTGACGAAGCGAGCCGATTGGGTGGGATTGATACCTGCGGACTCGTGCTGTGTTGTGCGGCCTTTCTGACGGAGGTCAAGCCGGTGACGGTGAAACAGGCCAGAGTCTTGGGGCTTCCGGTCGACGACCCCAAATTACTGGGCGTGTGTGGCCGCCTCAAGTGTTGCCTGTTATTTGAGGCGATGGAGAGTCAGCCTGTCCCGGCCTCGTCAAAGTCGTCCACCCTCATTAATCCTTCCCGTTCTCGTCTGGCTTCGTCCTAGTCTAGAGTCCTCCATTCCGGTGTCCCGCACCGGTTCCATGACCGGCGCTTTGCTTGTCCCGTGGGTTGCGCCTGGACCCCCTCGTGCTTTTCCCTCGAAAGAGTATAATGACCATGAGGTGCTGAATGCCTCAGGTACTGGTGCTCGGGGCCGGGAAGATCGGGTCGTTGGTCGGGGCGCTGTTAGCGACCAAGGGACAGTATCAGGTTCACCTGGCCGATCTCACGCTCGATGCCCCTAAACGACTGATCGATGAATTGTCTCTGTCCACGGTCACGCCGTGTGCGTTGGACGTGCGTCGCCCCAACTCGCTTGAAGACTATGTGACCTCCCACCGGTTTGATGCCGTTCTCTCCGGGCTTCCCTATTTTCATAATCCAGCGGTCGCCGAACTCGCGCGGACCTACCACCTGCACTATTTTGACCTGACTGAGGACGTGGCCGTGACTGAGCGTGTGAAAGTGATCAGCGAGGGGGCTGATCGAGCCTTCATTCCTCAATGCGGCTTGGCACCGGGGTTTATCAGTATTGTCACCAACGATGTGATCAGTCGATTCGATTCTATTGACCATGTGAAGATGCGGGTCGGAGCGTTGCCGGTTCATCCAAGCAATGCGTTGAAGTATTCCCTCACATGGTCCACCGACGGGCTCCTGAACGAGTATGGGAACGCTTGTCTTGGAATCGAAGGGGGGCAGGAAGTCCGTCTGCAACCCCTGGAAGGGTACGAGACGATTGAATTGGATGGTCTGCTCTACGAGGCGTTCAATACGTCCGGTGGGTTGGGGACGTTAGCGGATACGTATCGTGGACGGGTCCGCACCATGAACTATAAGACATTGCGGTACCCTGGCCATTGCGAAAAAATTCAATTCCTCATGAACGATCTAAAATTGAATGAAGATCGGGACACACTGAAACGCATCCTGGAACGAGCGATTCCGCAGACATATCAAGACGTCGTCTTGATCTATGCCTCGGTAACCGGGACCCGGAAGGGCGAGCTCTTCGAGGAAACCTATGTCAAGAAGGTCTATCCGCGGACCATGATGGGACGCCTGTGGTCTGCGATTCAGGTGACCACCGCCTCGTCATTGTGCTGTGTGGTGGATCTTGTTATGGCCAGTTCATCGGACTATCGCGGCTTTGTGAGACAGGAAGATTTCCTCCTCCAGGATGTGTTGGACAATCGCTTCGGAGAATGCTTTCGCTCCTAGCAGATCATGACAATGTCGGAACTGTTCACGTCATTAGGCTTGTTGCAGGAACAGCCGGGAGGCTGTTTCTCCTCAACCGCTTGGACCAGTACGGCGGGGGCGGGAGTTGTGGAGTCTCGGAATCCGTCGAATGGGGCGGTGCTGGGTCGTGTCTACGCCTGTTCCGATGCAGACTACACCATGCTCGTCGACGGTGTGAGCCAACGGCAGGTCTCCTGGCGGCAGGTTCCGGCTCCCAAGCGAGGCGAGGTGATTCGATTGATCGGGCAGGCGCTGAGGGAGAACAAAGACGCTCTGGGAACGCTGGTGTCGCTGGAAGTGGGCAAGATCAAAGCCGAGGGTGACGGTGAGGTGCAGGAGATGATCGACATGGCGGACTTTGCCGTAGGGCTTTCCCGCATGTTGTATGGGCAGACCATGCATTCGGAACGCCCTCGACATCGGATGTACGAACAATGGCATCCCTTGGGCGTCGTGGGGGTAATCACCGCGTTTAATTTCCCCGTTGCCGTCTGGGCCTGGAACGCCTTCATTGCCGCCGTTGCCGGAAACACAGTGTTATGGAAGCCCTCGCCCAAAGCGCCGCTCTGTGCACTGGCTGTGCACCATCTCTGCAATCGTGTGTTGGATGACGCCGGGTATCCCGGCGTATTCGCGCTGCTCACCACGGATCGGATCGATCTCGCCGATCGGATGATTCGTGACGAGCGGCTTCCGCTGATCTCATTTACCGGGTCGGTGCCAGTGGGACGGCACGTGGCGGAAGTGGTCGGGCATCGCCTGGGGCGCAGTCTGTTGGAATTGAGCGGCAATAATGCGGTGATTGTGGATGAGACGGCAGATCTCGAACTAGCCACGCGTGCGATTGTCTTCGGCGCGGTCGGGACAGCGGGTCAGCGCTGCACGAGTACCAGGCGGGTGATCGTACATGAGCTGCACTATGCGGAGTTGGTGTCTCGACTCCGTGGCGCCTATGCTCAAGTGAGAATCGGCGATCCTCTGGCGCCCGACGTCTTGATGGGACCGTTGATTGATGCTCTTGCAGTTGCGAGGTATCAAGCGGCGCTTGAGGCGGTGATCCAAGCTGGTGGAGAAGTTCTTTTCGGAGGGCATGTGTTGCCAGGCCCCGGACATTTTGTCGAGCCGACGATCGTGCGCGCTCATCATGATTGGGATATTGTCCAGCAAGAAACGTTTGCGCCGATCCTCTATGTGATGACCTTTCGAACGCTGGATGAAGCCATCCACATGCAAAATGCAGTGCCGCAGGGGTTGTCGTCTGCCCTGTTTACTCAATACCTGCGCCATAGTGAGACGTTCTTGTCGGCCATGGGGAGTGACTGCGGAATTGCAAACATCAATATCGGTACCTCAGGCGCGGAAATTGGTGGGGCATTCGGCGGAGAGAAGACCACCGGGGGCGGGCGCGAAGCCGGATCTGATGCCTGGAAAGCGTATATGCGGCGGCAGACGACGACCATCAATTGGGGTACGGAGCTGCCGTTGGCGCAGGGCGTGAGGTTCGGGCGAGCGGAAGGAGGAGATCATGATGGGACAAGCGTCTGAACTCGATGCCGTCTTGGCTCGGATGACCGCTGAATTTCTGGCGCACAACAGTGCGGCCGAACTGCTTCGCCAGGCGCTGGATGAGGTCGGGGTGGGATTCGTGCCGGTGATGGATCATGTCACCATCAGGACCACGGATATTGACCAACGAGCGGAGGAGTTCATTGAGTTGGGCTACGAGTATGACGAAACGATTCGGTATGAAGATTGGTTCGCGAAAGTCTACCGGAGGCCCGGGTATCCGGCGCTCTTCGTCGATCAGGCTTATCCCGACGACCGCGGGAAAACCAGTATCATTCCTCGCTGGGTCGAAAAGTTCGGTGATCGAGTGTGGCACCATGTGGCAGTGCGGGTCGAAGACATCGAGCAGGCCATTCTCAAGTTGAAAGCGAGGGGCATCGTCTTTGCCGGGGAGATTGTCGGTGCACCTGGAGGCCCGCTGAGGCAGATTTTTACGGCCCCCGAGATGGTCGATGGCCAGCCCTTCTCAGTGCTGGAATTAGCCGAGCGGCATCAAGGGTACCAGGGATTTCTTCCCCCGCAAGCGGATAGTTTGATGCGATCTACCGTGCGCTGACCCCGTTGGCTCAAGCCAATCCTTGTTGTCCACCAGTGCGTTGCAGAGAGGCTGTTGTTTCTCTCCGTCTAGCCTAGGCCGGTTCCACCAAGTGGCCTACAATGCTCGTCTGCGCTACGCCGAGCTGACCGGTTCGTCTTGCTGCGAACGACCCAGGAGGTCATGGAGATGGTGCGAGGTGCCTTACCGCTTCGCCCAATCACTGTGCTGGGAGCTGTCAGTGTGTCCGGAGGCAGTGATGGCCTCCTGAAGGCCTCCCTCTCCGGCGAGGCTCCTCATGGCACGGTGGTAATTCACGGCGTAACTGTCCCCGATCTCGTTCCGCTGCCTGTCGTCGTTCCCGTCTCCTCCTTCAATTGCACTCATGCTGCGAAAATCGAACTTGAGAAGCACCTGTATTTCGGGGGCGGCTTTCGAGGAATAACGCCGTTCCTTGGCTTTTTGTCACAATCCGAAGTCGGATTTGGCGATTCTCTGCCTACATCAATCGGAGTCGGTGGTGGGATGTGGGGACGTCAGTTGCCGAAGGTCTACAATATGGCTTCAACCATGTGAAGTTCGGGGATGCGCGGGCGTGTCCCCTGAGAGAACACGCTATCAGGCCGATTCAGAACCCGGTCGAAATGGTCGAAGGACGTCTGTCCAGTTTGGAGGTGAATGTGCCGGGCATCTCTGAATCTATTGCAGTCCATGCGCGGACGGTTCTCTCAAGCAACTCAGCAGTCGACAAATTGATGATGGATGACCAAAAAGCGATGGACGAGGCGGCTGCTCGCCATCCGGGGCTTCCAAAGGGGAAAGCTCGCTGCATCTTGTGCCACAACGGGTCGAATTTCACCGTAAATCAATTCCGCAATCTCGGTGTGCCCAGGTTGGCCCCATGAAGGAATCCCTCGGTCGGTACGATGCGACTCGGGTGGAAACAGATAAGGATGCGTGACAGGTACTCACGCTACGCAGCTCCACGGAAACGTCTCTGTACATGCAGGAGGGTGCTGTAAGACGCTTGAGGAAGTGGTTGAGCGTATGGATGAGGGCACAAGGGGCGCACTTCCAATTTGCGCTCCCTCATGAAGCCCTTGGGGCTGACACCAGAAGAAAAAGCTGATTGCATGGTATTCTCCGGGCGTTGACGGGAGCATCCCTCACGTTTACGATGCCGAAGTTGCCACTATGATGTAATTTTGAATCGTTTTCTGAGAATCAGACTCTAAACATGATGTACGAAGAGGACGGTCCTGTGAGTGGGCTCGGAAAACCAACCAAACAATAGAGGAGGCCAACTGTGATGAAAAAAGGACTACTGGCTGTCTTAGCGGCGGCTACGATTGGATGTGCGGGAGTTGCTCCCCAGAAAGCGGTGAGTGGTGAGCCACAGTCTCCGGTTCAAGGATTTGATATTCATGTGCAGGCACCCCATCTCATGCCGAATGGTGAACCGGGGGGGCCCTACCATCACTATTGTAAAGGTATCTCCGATCAAATCCTCCAGTGCCTGCTCTTTGATTCACCGGATCCAAAAGCCAAGCTGGTGGCCATTGAATATTTCGTATCCAAGGATCTCACGCGGAAATTGCCTCCGATTCAATGGCATCGCCACTTCCATGACCACAAGGTGGAAATTGCGACCGGTCGTGTGCAGGTCCTCGATCTTCCCCCTGACCAGGCAGCGAAAGTGGCGGAAGTCGCAGCCGGTACCGATGGCGTGATCTATCATCTTTGGCAGGCTGGACAAGAGTTCCCGGATGGAACGGTTTCCTTCCCGCAATCACTGGGACACAAGTTCCCGGGGCATTCGGACAAATAATAGGCATGCGGACCCAGGCCTCCTCCGGCTGGGAGGAGGTCTGGGCTTAACCAAAACGATACGAAGCGAGCCGACGAGGCAGCAGAGAGGGGCCATGATATCCAAACTATGGAAGAGGTGGATCTTAGGTCTTTCTCTATTGGGAGTGTGGACAACGCCAGCGTTAGCAACCGACCAGGCGGTTTTGCGTCCCCGAGTGCCTGCCGACAAAATCGACGAAGCGAAAGCTTGGACCAATCCCATCCCGGCTACCGCCGAAAACATCGAAAAAGGGAAAGCCCTGTTCCAGGGAAAAGCATTTTGTGCAACCTGCCATGGCAGGGAAGGCAAGGGGCTTGCCGATATTGAGGGTTTGCGTGGAAAACTGCCGAGAAATTTCACCGATAGGATATGGCAAGCTGCCAGAAGCGATGGAGAATTGTTGTGGATTTTGAAGAATGGGAGTCCTGGAACTGATATGGCTCCCTTTATTCCCCTCGTGCTGACGGAAGAAGAGGCTTGGCAGGTGCTTTTGTATGTGCGATCGTTTGGTCAGCGGTAACGGGAACGGGAACGTCCAGTGTCGTTTCTTGCTATTATGAGGGCGAACCGCTTTGGGCGCTCATGCTGACCGGCATACCGACTATTCTCCCGGGGCCCGACCAAGTGGCCGTGTAAATTTTCCCAATCACAGCGTTTCCCATCAGGTGCGTGCATTCCACCCCCAATTCGATTCTGAGGCGAGGTTTCAGCGAACGCACTCAGATTCGCCTGCTTGTATTGGCACGACCTCGTGAGGTGCTTGTTCCGAACGTCCTGAAGGTTTCCCTCCTTGAGCCTCTCCCCAAGCGTCGCACAAGTGAGTCGGACCCGTTCATCTTCGCCCACTACGCCAGGCCAGTGTGACCACTGCGTAGGGCCGGAGTCTGAAGCTAACCGCGTTGTCTTCAGTGCGATGAAGATCGCATAGCGTATTCTCCGACGATATGGCTCCCTTCGAAAGGTCTCCATAAGTGAGTTTCCGGTTGACGGCTGTCACGGGGCACCCGATTCACCCCAGTGATGGTCATCGAAAAGTCCCCACCCCGTTAGGCTGTTGTTGAGGCTTCTTCGACTCGCACCAATCCTGCTTTGAGCTTCTCCTTCAGTCGGTACGAATGGCCATGGATGTTGATCGTCATCGCGTGGTGTAGCACTCGATCCAGGATTGCCGTCGCGAGCGCCCGGTCGTCAAACACCTCGCCACAGGCACCAAAGCCTTAGTTGCTCGTCAGAATCATCGGCTCTTTTCGTGCCGACGTGAGATGAGTTGAAAATATGGCGCCGGTGCGGCCGCGGCAAGTCCGTCTGTTGTGGCAGCGGGGTATCGGGGTGTGTTGTTAACGGCGGTAGCTGGACAAGAACCGATTGAGGCGACTGTGGTCTGGAGCGGGAGTCCGTAGGAACTCAATGCCGAAATGGTGCTGACGTACCCAACGAATCGCAGCGACTTCAATGACTAGCGCAGGGGCCTGGTCGGGTAGCAGCAGGCGAGCCGTGATGCAGCTACCGGCCAGAATCGTATGCTCACACTCAACCAGGCACCCCGCCTCTGACAGGTTGTGGATCAGTGCTTCACTGAGATAAGCGGCACCGGCGAGCATGGCTGGGCAGCGAACTTCCAGGCGGTTTCGAGATCGCTGAAAAGTTAGCATGGTGGTTGATGCCAGGTGGTAGCCCTGCGACTGTTGTGAGGTGGAACTGTATGCGTACATGCGTTGCAGTGTAGGGTGGGGAGAGGAAAAACAATACCCCTGCCTTAGAGGGGGAAGTGTGTTGGCCCGGGGAGATCACAAGTTGTGGCCGTGAATCGTGGTGGAGGCACGGCTTTCCCAGATCGTTCTCTGGAGCAAGCGTACAGGGGATGGTGGCAGTATGGCATCGGCAGAGGATGCTCACTCTTGCCACCACACCAAACGAATCAGATAAATTCCTGCCACATAGGTTCCGGCGATTAGGATTGCCCAAAGCATGATGTGCTCCTCCTGCTTATGCTGAGATAATTGTCGCGGTACTTGTTGACGCGCTGTTATGTGCCGGAAGCAACTTGCATACCGCAAGCCTCATTCCTCGCGGGAGTGCAGAATCGGCAATTTCTTGATGCGCGAGGGGGAGGCGTCTGATTGCGATGTATCCAATTCGATAAAGAACGAATCAATTTAGATAATCTTTCAGGGGTTGGATGTGAGCTGCGGAGAAAGGCCATGGAACTCCATAGAGTGGCGTCGCAGGGTCACCGCCTTGGCGCTCTCCGTGGGTGCAGCATGCACGGGTAGTCGCTCATTGAGTGGAACTATTTGGAGTGTCATTCAGGAACTATCTCCTCCCTACTCATCACGTGGCAGTTTGAGCTTACTTTTGTGCATCGTGAGACCGCGCGTTGCTCAGCCGCTGTTCGACCGCGAGGGCGGCAGCAGTGATGGCATAGCTGCACTGCTCGCAGGATAAGAAGCCTCCTGTAGGGATGAGGCTATGATGTTTGCAGCGGGGACAGTCATAAATTTTCATCGACGTGCTCCTGCACTAATGACTGAGATCATCGGAAAGTGATGTGGTCGAATCGACGGCTCGTGGGATATGCGCGCTTGAATGAGGAGTCTTGCGAGGAAAGCGAGCGGGCAATTGTGATGAGGGGCTGGCCGGGGCATCATTGCAAGTTCCGTAGTTGATGCCGCGTCGACGAGCTTTCGGCTGATAAAGCTCGATGGACTGGTCAGGTACAAGCTGCCCCCCTCGCATCGTGGACGTTTCACAGATCATCCTTTCAGCTTGCGTCGACTTGCAGGAAGCCACAGGAGGGAGGCGGGTGAAGTGAGATGCGCCCCTCCACTCGCTCCGTCCTGCGGGTTCATTCACGCTGCTCCCGGACTGATGGGTAAGGTCAGTGCCGTAGCGCCGTTTCGCGAGGGACATAAACGAACTGTTCAGTTCCTGGTCGCGTAGACGGTGGAACAGGGTGAATGTCTAATATGAGATCAATTATCAAAATCAGTATAGCGGCACGTCTAGGGGCTGGGAATGTTTACTTTCCCGAAGCAGAAAGATAGGGGGGCGATCTAATCGCAGGATCACCCGGTATGGCCGAGGCGGGCTGTTGTATAGAGAGAGGGGCAAACGTTTCGCCAGAGGAGGTCGAACGATTCGATTGGAAGATGTGAGAATTGGAAAGTCGGCCGTGGGTCGTGCTCCTCACAGATCAACCATGATTGTGCGAGGTCAAGGTGCGTTGCACCGGCACGACTCCTCGGCCTCAGCGGCTGGCCGGTTCACTCCGGAAGCGAGCACCTTGGAATAGTACGTGCGGAATCATCAGTCACTACGCTAGAGGTGAGCTACTGAAGGAGTGAAATTCTCGGAAGGTATTCATACGATGTTTCGCTAGGCAAAGGTTGTATGCAAAGGCGGCCTGCGAGCAAGAAGTAGTGCTGGAATGATGCCCCTTGATCGAGCGTTTGGGAAGGTATGGTGCCAGCAGTCGGCGTGGGTCGTGAAAATGAGAGCTGATTACAATTTGATCTAGTCAAGAAGATTAAGAAGGAAGAAAATGGTGGGCCGTGTAGGGGTCGAACCTACGGCCCGCTGATTAAGAGTCAGCTGCTCTACCAACTGAGCTAACGGCCCCACCGGTGTGCACTATGTGTATCGAACTCGACGTGTCTGACGGAGCGATTGGTGCGCCTGACAGGATTTGAACCTGTGGCCCTCAGCTCCGGAGGCTGATGCTCTATCCAGCTGAGCTACAGGCGCTCCCGTCGATCAGACCAGGCACATTAGCATAGCGTTTCCGTCTCTGTCTAGGGAGTTACGGGGTGGGTTAGAGGAATCCGTATGGCAGGAGGAGCTCGTCGCCACGTTGGGATTGAACTTGACCGGCGACGAACAAGGCTGCTGCCTCGTACTCGGCCAATCGGACCGATTCGGCCTGGAGGCTATGCGAGAGGCGGATGATGGGAACGGCAGTTTGGACGGTGCAGGCGCCTTCAACCATTCCGTTGGACTCAGTTGGGATCCCCATGGTGCGACATGTGATGGGGCGAGATGCATAGACGAGGCAACTGCCATCGGTTCCAAGGGCAGGACAAGGTAGGTCTGCGAACTGTTCGGCTATGGCATCGAGTGTCGAATCGGCCCATTCATCCAGGCAGGGTGTTGAGCGGAGGCTTGGGTAACTCGCTTCAATCAGGCCGACCTGATTCGTCGCGCGCGCGACGATGGCCTCTCGTTGCGTGGGGTCTAGGGCGTCAAGACCACGCCGTAGTTCCTGGGCATCTAGGCGGGTAATGGGGAAGATGCCGATACAGCATTCACAACAAGCTCGGCCGCACGGAATCGCCTCAAGTAGGGAGGCGCGAGCACGTCGGAACCACAGGGAGGCGCTCTCGAACAGGGAGGTGCGAAGTGGTGAGGACACGTCGGTCCCCATGAGGCCTATTCCTCCGCCACGGAAAGATCGACGATTAGTTGCCCTTTCGGCGAGAAAAATCCTTGCCGATCGATCTGGACGATGCCGTTGCAGTGTTCCTGGAAAAACTCCAGAATCCAACCGTTGAAGTCGTACCCGTCTTCCGTGATATCCGCTTCAAGCATGCGCGTGGTGAGAATGAAGCGCGCCCGAGTGACGTGTTCCTGGGCAAGGCTGGCTTCAATATCATCGTGGGAAGAGAGGTCCTCCCGGAATTGCCGCTGTTCCTGTTCGAACAGGTCTTGATATGTGCCGCGATCCCGCACGCAGAACACCTGGATGGGCTTGCGATCACGCGCATACCCTAAAATGACCTGAACCCATGCCCAGTCATCCAGCATGGCATCGCTCATGTCAGGTGGGAGAATCGGCAGTTGTCCTCGAGATTTGAGAAACTCGACGAGGAGCCGCAGAGGAGGGGCATTTTCGTTCTTGCAAAAGACTCGTGAGTAAATGACTGCCTCCGGCGCGGTGCCTTCCGCCGGTTGGGCTGCTGAGGGAAGTATGGGAAGTTCTCTGGCCATAAAGACGCCTCGTGATGCTGAATGATAGGCTGACTTTCGAGTTGCCAGGGTACTCTACTCTCTGGTCTGCGCCACGCGCAAGGGCGTGCATCGTGCTTCTCGCCACTCTGGGCGCGCGTGCCCTGCATGGCGGCTCTTGACAGCCCCCAGGGCTTTGGATACACTCTCGCCCTGTTTTCGGACTGATTCTGCAGACCACGCGCAGATTTCCGGCTCCACCTCTGTACGTACGAGTTTATAGATCGCAGCCCGCACAAGTCAGTTCACTTTCATTCGTTGTTCAAAGGGAGGAACGCATGGCCAAGTCGATGACGAAATCGCAGATTGCTGACCATCTTGCTGGAAAGGCGGGAATTACGAAGAAGACGGCGGTCCAACTCCTGGACGATTTTGCCGCGCTTGCCTACCGAGAAGCGAAGAATGCTTTCGTCGTCCCCGGTATCGGAAAGTTGGTCCTTGCCAATCGGAAAGCGCGTATGGGCCGGAATCCGCAGACCGGTGAGCCCATTAAGATTCCCGCCAAGCGCGTGGTGAAGTTCCGGGTCGCGAAGATGGCCAAAGATTCGATTCTCGGAAAGAAGTAAGCAGCCCGTTCCTCTACCGACTTACGGGCCGGTGTTTTCCGCGGGAAAGCACCGGCCCTGCTTTTCCTGCAGGTCTGCCGGTGATCCGGTGGTGCAGAGCCCCTAAAACGACGGCGCCAGCCCGCTTCCTCCGGCACCGTCGTGCCCCACAAAACGCACCGCATCTCCATCCTGTACGATCGAATCCTCGCTTGCGATCCGCTTGTTGATCGTAACCAAGACCTTTTTTTCACGTAAGAGTTGGAGCATGTGGCGAAGACCACGGCCCTGCCGCTGAATGACTTGGCGGACCGTAACCGGAGCAGGCAGCTCGCAGGCCAAGTCCCGTTCCCCATCCGTGGTCTGGAGTTGTCCCATGAGGGTGATGGTAATCATGCGTTGTGAATCCTCCGTCGACGATAGATCACACAGTGTGTAGGGGAGCAGTCCGTAGAGTTTTGCAAAATTGACTCGCTTTGGCAGCTGCGTCTAATATTACCACTATGCAATCCCTGAATATCCAGCATCCCGGGATGCCGGATCTCCAATTTGTGCTCGTCGTGTCCGCTTTGTGCACATCCGGGTTGGAGACGCTGAACGTGCCGGAAGATCTCCGCCGGAGAGTCTTTGATGCCTGCTGGGCCTTGGTCAACACCGATCCTCCCCCCGTCACTCAGGCGGAGCGAGTGTTGGACCTTCGGTTTGGTACGGAGTTGACGCTTGATGCCCTGGTGGCGACGATTCGCCAACTCTTTTCGGAAGCGGGAATTGCAACGTTGACATGGGATCATGCGCCCAGTGACCCCACACGTCCCAGCAGTCCTGCCGCCGAACCACTTATTGACCGGTTGCACAAATTGTATCCAGATCCCCCTTCGCCCCCCGACCGTTCCGCTCACAATTAACCGCTCAGTGAATCGAGACACACTCAGGCTAGGGTTTCGCCACGATTGCTGCTGAGCAGTTTCCTTCCCAGAGCCATGGTCCGTGCGGCGGTCGCCGAGGGTTTCTTCGATCGAGTTTTCACGTTGGACGGGATTAGGTATGATGGCCACAGGTCAATTCGATTCCGGAGGTGTCATGCGAATTCTGCCGACGCCACTTAGCGGTCTGTTTCAAATCGAGCCCGATGTCTTTGGAGATGCTCGGGGGAAGTTCGTCGAGATTTTTCGTGAGTCGCGCTATGACGCGGCGGCGATCGAAAAACCTTTCGTGCAAGACAATTTCTCCTGGTCTGTGCGCGGCACGTTGCGGGGGCTCCATTATCAGCTCGGGCGTCCCCAGGGTAAGCTCGTCACAGTTGTGAAAGGCTCGGTCTACGATGTGGCGGTGGATATTCGGCAGGGATCGCCGACCTTCGGGCAATGGTATGGGGTGGAATTGTCGGATACGACGATGCGGCAACTCTACATCCCGCCTGGGTTCGCCCACGGGTTTTGCGTGCTCAGTGAAGAGGCCGGGTTCCTGTATAAGTGCACCGATGTGTATTCCCCGGTCGATGAGCGGGGCATCGTGTGGAATGATCCGGAACTGGCCATTTCCTGGCCCATCACCACGCCGCTGCTTTCGGCGAAAGATCAGGCGTACAAGTGTCTCGCCGATATGATGACGGAATTGCCACGCTACACCGGTCGGTAGCCTGAGCAGCGTTTTTTGCCGGACCGACTTTCCCCCAACTCTCCGTCGTGCGAGCTCTCGACCCTCGATCCGAGGGAGTGGTTCCTCCTCCC